>Ga0115011_10003930_pt1 | contig 10076 bp, 9 predicted proteins | sample TroAtlMetagenome_2_FD_88705 | JGI IMG/M metagenome (GOLD analysis project Ga0115011, IMG submission 88705) | Marine eukaryotic phytoplankton communities from Atlantic Ocean - Tropical Atlantic ANT8 Metagenome | ecosystem: Environmental > Aquatic > Marine > Oceanic | place: Tropical Atlantic...
CATGAAATAGTGCCAGGAATAGATGCGTCAGGACAGATGAATTCTGCAATTTACGGTGTCGGTGCATCTAGAGCATACAATAAAGGAAACTTCTAATGTCAAGATATCTGTTGGATGATATTATTGGCGGAACACGATTTGGAACATCTGACGCAATAGACAGAGTTCAAAATGCTGCCCGTCAAGGAACGCTCAAAACAGAGACCATGGTTTTAACAGATGGCCATCGCTTAGATACCCTTGCTGGGATCCTGCTAAACAACTCAAGTTTGTGGTGGGTAATCGCGGCGCTTTCCGGAATCGGATGGGGGCTTCAAGTGCCGCCAGGGACCAGAATAACCTATCCTGCTTCTAAAGATGAAATCCTGGATTATGTATGACAGTTACAAGAAAAGAAATAAAAGACAGGCGGGCCTCCTTTTCCAGTCTTGTCAAGTCATTAGGGTTACCTCCAGTACCAACTTCTCCTAATGCTCAAAGTTTTGCAGCTAAAGTAGTAGATGGTAATAACAATCCTATCATAAAGGCAACTCAGCACAAGCAAGACGAGAGTGGAGTTATAAATAAGTGGTTAGTATCCCCTGTGGTAATAGAATCAGGAGCCAGCCCAGAGGAAACTACATCATCATCAATTATTGTTGACTTTATAGAAACAGCCCAAATAGCAGACGACCTGTCCCAACAAATCCACAATTTTGCAAAAAGCCCGGATGAAGCCCGAAAGATTGCTGTTATTGTGGGCAAAAGTCCTGACAATCATGCGAATGCAAAGACGTGTGAAGAAAAATTTTCAACCCTATACGTGCCTGATGCCTTGAAATCTATATACGCCGATGCAGCTCAAGCTGAAGCAAACTCAAAGCTAAGAAATAATCCTAAGCTGCGTCAGGCGTCAAATAAAGCGCGGCAAGCTGTATTAGATACCTTGAAACAGTCTGATGCCCACCACATCAATGAGCCCGACAAACTGGGCTCTAAGGGAAACTGGTCAAATTGCGCAGTCCATACAATTTTTGTTCATGCAACTACATCAAAAGAAGGCTTGGGCGGCTCTGATACATCTCTATTTTTAAATTATATGCCAAACCATATAATAAGTCGAGCTGTTCCTATCTTAAATGTGACGATTGACTTGCCAGACGGAATTGAGAAAAGAAAGTTAATTCAAGCCCTTGGTCCAAGTTTACTTTTAGGGGAGAGCATAGGCCTTAAAGGTGCATCAGCTGAGCTCGATGGTGCTTTTACAAAAACAATAGATCCAAATACGGGCAAAGCTCAAGCAGCTGGACGATCAATCGGTAATGATACATTTAACTTGCCTCAAACACTAGGTCCGTCAAGACGCAAAGTCGGTTCTTTACTAAATGATATTGATCCCTCGCCTACAAACCAATTTGCTCCGATTGCTGTAATTCAAGATTTTTCTTTTAATTTTGATGGAGGTGCCTTATCATCTCTAATGACACGAGAAGCTGCAAAAGGCGAGTTAACATTAATGTTCCCAGACAAGACAAAGCTAACAGGCTTAGATCAGCTGCTTATAGGGACAAATGATTTGCTGACAATGACAATTGAGTTTGGGTGGTCAATTTTACCAAACCAAACAGCTATTGATGATGACGGAACTAAAACGTTTCTGGGCTCTAAGGATCCGATGGTCAAGTACGTAAACTCACAAAAACTGAGATTGGGCTGTAGAACTACACTAAGCAATATGGAATTCACAGACGCTGGCGCTGCCAGGCTAACAATGGGTTTGACAGATCCTGCGAATTACGACACTCTAGAAGGCCCGGGCATAGGAGATGTTGCAGACTTTATAAAAGTATACAACAAGACAGATCCTAGGTTTGTTAGATTTGTTACAAGTGTGCTGCAAAAGGGTGCAGCAAAAGCCTCAGGCGCCGGGGATATATCAATTGCAACAGAGACAGGCTATAGAAAGAGAATTACCAAAATATTTGGCCAGTCTAAAAAGTCATCCCTGAGCAAAAAACAAAGAAAACAAATCGGCAAATATAACAAGAAGCGTCTAGACATACATTATAAAGTTGATGATCTTGTTGATATCAATTCTGGTAATTGGAAAGATGGTGATCTCATTATAGATCATATCAACACAATAAAAAATACTAGCATTGAGGAAATTGAGGGCTATGACTATTACGTAATAAGCCTTAAAGCAGGGGGGTCCTTTCCCGACATAGTCAAGGCGTATGTCGATGAAGTAAAACAGTTTAGTGATAAACCGAAGAAAAAATACAGCAAAAACACTCCCAAAAGAATTGCGTACCTAAAAAAAGCCCTAGCAGAAGAATTTTTATATTTTACAGTTCCAGCCGGAAGGGAAGTACCAGATACGCAGTCATATAAGCGCTTTAGGGCTGTGTGGGATGCGCTGGTAAAGGAGCACGAAAAAAGAAACAAGAGAATCAAGAACAAGCCACCCCAGCTGAAAGCATATGAAGCATTCAAAAAAGATAACGACTCCGGCATCAAGCAGTTGGAATCTTTAGCACGAGGAGAATTCAAGCTTAAGGTCCACATTAAGCCAGGAAAAGAATATTCTAAAATTCCGATAGATTCAAACACAGGTGATCTGGTAGGTACAGCTCTAGCAAATATTGGAAAAGTTAAGCTCGACTATCCCAAAACATTGATACCGCCTATGACAGCATCGCAGCAAAAAAAGAGAAAAAAATCTCAAAGCAGCATGGATAGTCTAGCCACGCTCAAAGGATCTGATCTCAAAGAAGCCAGAGACGAGCTTATGTTTTGGGCATATAATTTTATTTTGTCTAACGGTTTTGTAGTGCAAACAAATGCTGCGCCTAAGTCTTCTCAAAGAATAGTTGACAAATTGGTGGGCGGAAAAGATGTTTCCTCTGAAGCATTAAAAGTAGAAGCAAATGATAAGCTCGGTGGCAAACTTATGACGTGGTGGTATGAATCAGCAGCTGCATCAAATTTCTTAACTTTTAGTCACCTTGTTCATCATGGCTTAGTTCAGCCTTTATATGCGACAGGTGTATATGATGAAATTCAGGTTTTATATTTTAAGTTTAACAATCAGTGCGGCCGAATGTCCGGAATGAATATCGGCGATACACCAATAACACAGACAAAGAGTACTGCATTTGACAAATATTCAAATCCTTTCGATTTCATTAATCATATTATTAGTACACAAATTAATGAGGTGTTAAAAAACAAAACACCTTACGGATTTGATACTAGAAAAGTAAAGTCGAAGTCGGGAAAAAAGACTATAACGGAGATTATGCCTAATCAAATAGTTCCGCATGTTGAGTACTGTACCCGGGTAATTACAGCTCAGTCTGGAGATCCAACCCAGAAAAGAAAGATCTTGAGAATATCATTTGTTGATCATTTTAGCTCTGCTGATGAAGGTGCTGGTCAAAGAATAATGAATTCTATGAGAGAGGACGGAAGAACTACAGCCATAAGCCCAATCCAAACTGTCAACCAAAAGTCTACAGAAGCAATTAGAAAGAAAATATTTATAAAAGCCTTAGAGGAGGCAAAAATTATAAAAGACTCTGAGACACTAGACGGCTCTAGAGATATCTTGACTGGCCCGAGAACGTTTAGAATTATCAAAGCCGCAATAAAGGCTTCGCATCCGCACTTAAATTACGGAACTACAGGAACTTCCTTGCTTCGTGCTTCTATTAGTGGAAAAATGGGCGGATCCGAGCAGATGCTTGTTTTTAACAAGGCCATGACACAAAAAAAAGCAACATCTTCTAGTGGTCGATTTGGAGCCGCCATGGCGGGTAAGCCTACTGATATTGCAATCACGGAAGTTACAGGAATGTCAAGGTCTGTAACTATTGACATGATAGGCTGTCCAATGCTTCAAGTAGGGTCTCTTTACTTTATTGACTTCTATACAGAAACTGATGTTGACAATTTTTATATTTGCAAGAAAGTATCACACAAAATAACGAATAATCAATTTACAACATCAGGAGAATTTCATGTTTGGGATAGCGGCGGCCGCCATACTATACCCGGAGACGTCGATGGAATCGCCAGGATGAAAGCAGAGTCAGAGCCATAGGCTTATCTTATAATATGTAATTGAACATTTACCTTGAGGCTGCATATTATTAAACATGCATTTTTGTATTTCCAAAGACATATTGGGCATTTCGGCAAATATAACATTAGCCAACAATGAATGTATTATGACGTCTAAGATTCCAAAAGACGCATGGGTCACCGGTGACACAAATCAAGTTATGTGTGCTGAAACACTATGCAAAATATACAAGGAACCAGTACCAAAGATATATACAGAGGCTGAAAAGAAAACATTTGAAGTTTTAGGAAAAGATGACTTGCATGTACCCTGGCTGCATGTTCTCGGTTTAGATGTTATAAAGAATCGCATTACAATTATTTCTAGACACCTAGAAGCTGTGCTAGATAGATCCGACAGGCAAATATATAATAATATATACATAGACACCAGAAAGCTTTTGTGCTCACTTTCTCCTGCGTTGGTATGTGCAAAGACTTTAGCTAGCTACATACAGAACGAAGAAAACTCAAGCCTAAAAACTTGTCTTGAGACTTTTAAACCAACAAAAGACAGCAAGGCGGGAAAGATTACGTATAATCAGTCGGGGACATCTACCGGACGACTAACTGTAAAGTCTGGCCCCTCCATTCTTACATTGCCTGGTAAATATCGGTCGATTTTAAAGTCCAGGTTTTCTAGCGGCAAGATTTTATCCATTGATTTCAAGTCCCTTGAACCCAGGGTTGCTCTAGCAGTAAGGTCTAAAGACACACCTGAAGATGTGTATACCCATATTGCAGATAATATCCTGGGTGGAAAAATAACACGAAAAGTTGCGAAATTAGCAACCATTGCTGCCCTCTACGGGATATCTTTTAAAAAGTTCAAAGAAATGTCAGGGTGCAATAGCCGAGAAATATTAGATAAAGTTAAAGAATTTTTTGATATCAGGGAAATGACAAAAAGTCTGCTTGATGGAAACTTTGAAAATTTCTGGGGACGCCCTTTAGATAATGATACGCTTCCGCATGTTAGGATTAGTCACTTTATACAATCTACGTCATGCGATATTGTAAACGTTGGGTTCTGGAGTTTTTTAAAAAAGCTTTCAGAAAAAACAATCCCTGTAGTTCCCTTGTTTGTGCTTCACGATGCATTAATCATCGACGTCCCGGGTGAAAGCATTGAGAGCGTTGGCAAGATCTGCCAAGCAGGTATTAATACGCCCTTGGGAAACTTTCCTATCACATGTGAAAAGTTCTAAAATATTTATACAACAAATCGAGAGCTAGGATTACACAAATGAATATCGATCAAATAATTAAGCATTCAATTTTAAGCCTTAATGAAAAAAAAGAAGATAGCCCTAAAGAACAAAAAAAGATAAAGGCTAAGGTAGGACGAGGAAACTTGAAAACTTACATAAGACAAGGAAAGTCTCGTGCTGAAAACGATCCCCAGGGTCTCATGAAAGATCTTGGCATACCTCCTCAATTTAGTCAAGAACCAAAAATAATTCACCTACCGTGGCGCCAAAAAATTGCAGCACTGCTTCGTCGATCTTTCGAAAAAGATGCTGCAATGTCGGCGGCTTTTGTAGGTGTTCGTCATTATGACGGAACATCGGAGGCATATGTAAGAATAGACAGCAATCTTATTACCGCCAGAGATGCAACTATGTTTGTAAATAATATACTCAGGGCTGCCCAAAATGCAGAGGCGATATCTTTAGATGAAGATGTAGAAATATCTCCAACAGGAAAAGAAGAAGTTTATATTTCTTTTATCCAAAGCTAGTCCAACACCGTATATTATATAAATGGAAAACACATCAGATCTCGAAGGCCTATGGGCAAAGTATTCTTCTCTTTTTAAGAGAGCTTTTGGCGATACAGATAACGTCAATAATTTTCTAGAGTCATTTGGAGAAAGGATCATTGTATGCCCTGCATCCCACAAGTCAGATCAAAAGTATTGTGAGCCTGGCGGCCTAATGAAGCAATCGGTTGATATTGCCATTGCAATGAAAAAGATTGGTGAGTCCCTTTCACTCGATGTTGAACCTACCTCTCTTTTAAAAGTCGCTCTAGGCCATGATTTGGGCAAGATAGGTACACCTGAGTCAGATTATTATGTGCCCCAGGATTCTGATTGGCACAGGGAAAAGCTAGGTGCATATTATAAGTTTAATGACAAGACACCTAGAATGCCAATAACACACATGTCGTTGCATCTTTTAGCATCCGCAGGAATTGTACTTACGCTAGACGAGACTCGTGCAATTACCACGTCACACGGCCCGGGCCGGGATGAAAATAAGTCGTATGGTTACGTTAACACACCGCTGCAGTCTGTTGTGCAAAGTGCAAGACTTTTAACGATTCAAACTAAGTAGCAGCATTATATTTACTATACATGCACTACAAAAATCTAAGACAACTCATACGTCTATACCTCCTAGAACATCCAGATAATTCCGACCTTCTTGTAGAGCCTGAAGAAGTCGAAGGTGAGGAACAAAAAGAATTCTCTGCTGGGGGTGTCGCTGGCGCTCCTGCTGTATCTCATAAGCCCAAATCCAAAAAAAAATAACAATCTAAAACTTGAACATTTAGGTAAAAGAGTGTATTGTAAAGATACACGCTAAATTCAATTTAGACAATTGAACATTTAAAAATTAAGGAGTTAAAAATGGCGATTGATTTCGATGCAATTCGTAAGAAGCTGTCCCAGCTTTCTGGGACAAACAATAAGAGAAGTATGATGTGGCGCCCCACCGAAGGTGAGGATGCAACAGTTCGATTACTATCTTTCCAAGATAATGATGGACAACCATTTCAGGAACGATGGTTCTATTATAATATTGGAAATAATCCGGGCTTGCTAGCACCGTATCAGTTTGGTGAAAAGGATCCTGTTCAGGAGCTAATTACCCGCCTTCGAGAAGACGGTGCCAAGGAATCTTATGAGCTAGCCAAGAAGCTTTATCCTAAGATGAGATGTTATGCACCTGTTGTTGTAAGAGGTGAAGAGGACAAGGGCGTAAGAATTTGGGCATTTGGTAAGACAGTATACCAGTCGTTGCTCAATATTATGCTTGACGAGGACTACGGCGACATTACAGATCCAACCGAGGGACGAGATGTCAAGGTTATTTGTACTAAGGCACCAGGGCGCATGTGGGCAACTACAGAGGTTCGCCCACGTGGCAAAGCTTCTGCGTTGGCAAGTAATAAGAAGACATGTCAAGAGTGGCTGGGTAATATCCCAGATCTTACAGACATGTTTGAGCTCAAGACATATGATGAACTTGAAAAAATTGTAAATGATTGGATTAACGGTGATGATATGGAAGAAGACACCGGAACGTCATATGGAAAGACATCAAGTGATACAAGCAGCACAAATTCAAAAAAGACAGACTCAGATGACAAGTCTAAGTCATATAAGTCGTTGGATGAAGCTTTTGCTGACCTGGAAAGCTTCTAGGGGTAAATAAACAAAATGGGATCAAAGAAAACTACAACTCAAGACTTTGCATCTGACTTAATAAAGTCTCTCAACAAGGAGCACGGAAGCAAGGTCGCTTATAATCTTGCTTTTGATGAATCTCCGACACATGTAAAGCGTTGGATATCAACTGGGTCTAGGCAACTGGACTATATTATATCCAACAGGCCCGAAGGCGGCCTGCCCGAAGGTAGAATTGTAGAAATCTTTGGGCCTCCATCGATTGGGAAATCTCATATTGCGATTCAAATCGCGAGATCAACCCAATCGATGGGGGGCATTGTTGTGTATATTGATACCGAAAATGCAACAAGCGTTGAAAATCTATCTCTTCTAGGTGTAGATATTAGCAAAAGATTTGTATATATTGATACACACTGCACAGAAGAAGTATTGTCGATTGCAGAGTCTACCATTCTTAAAGCTCGAGCAATGGAAAAAGATGTGCCCATAACCATTATATGGGATTCTGTTGCTGCTTCTTCTCCCAAGGCAGAGCTTACGGGCGATTATGATCAGAATTCAATAGGCTTGCAAGCAAGATCAATATCTAAAGGAATGAGAAAGATTACCGGCGTTATAGGGCAAACAAATGCTCTCTTTATTTGTTTAAATCAAATACGAACAAACATCGGCGTTATGTATGGAGATCCAACAACAACGCCCGGCGGGAAAGCAATTCCTTTTCATTCTTCTGTTCGAATTAAGCTGGGTGCAGGTCAGCAAATTACAAATAAAGAAAAAGAAGTAATCGGGATTAATGTCTCAGCGAAGACTATTAAAAATAAGGTTGCTGCTCCGTTTAGAACTTGTAATTTTGAAATTCACTTTGGAAAAGGGATTCAGGAACACGAACAACTTTTTGATGTTTTAAGAAAATATGGACCTGCTGATATTGGGAAACATATTGTCGAAATTGCTGGAACTTCATCGTGGAAGACACTGACAGTCACTGAAAAGAAAACAAAAAAGAATATCATCGAGAAAAAGTTTTATAAGTCAGACTTTCTCGAGATTTTAGAAAACCCGGAATATCAACCTTTTATTGACAAGTTAATGGCGCACGCTTTTATCAAAGGTGAAAAAAATCCTGCTGAATATGACATAGATCATGACTCATATGAAGAGATGCGTTCTATTGCTCTGGAAATTGAAGATGATCTGTTAAACTAATGCCTAGGCCTGTAGTTTTAGTAGATGGTCTAAATATATTTACACGACATTTTGTAGCAAACCCAACAATGTCAGGAGCCGGCAATCATGTTGGAGGCTTAATTGGGTTTCTTAAGAACGTTAGATATTTGTGTGAAAAATTTAATCCTGAAGCAGTTTGTATTGCCTGGGAGGGTGGGGGTTCTGCTCGACGCCGAGCTGTAAGAAAAAATTATAAAGATAATCGCCGCCCAATCAAGCTAAATCGATTTTATGAAGATTTGCCCAATACCTATCAAAATAGAGATGCACAGCTTGTTGACCTAATAGCCTTTTTAAGACAGCTCCCAGTAATGCAGATATATGTGCCAGACTGTGAAGGCGATGATATTATTGCACATCTTGCAAATAATACGTTCCGTCAAGATGTGTGCATGATAATATCATCAGACAAAGATCTGTACCAGTGTATATCAGATAGAGTAAATCAATGGTCACCCGGGCGAAAAAAAATTATGACACCTGATTCTGTGCTAGAAGAGTTTGGAGTTTTAGCAAGTAATTTTGCCCTAACAAGAGCATTCGTAGGTGACTCTTCTGACGGTATTGTGGGAATTAAAGGCGCAGGATTCAAGACCATGGCAAAAAGATTTCCAATGTTAGCCACGAAAGAATCAGTAATCCTAGAAGAGATTTTTGAGCATTCTAAAACTAATAATGTAAAAAGATCACCCGCGATTTATAGTCGTATAGATAAAGATCATGACTTAATAAGGGACAATATGAAATTGATGACGCTAGAGGGCAAAAACCTTTCAGGGACTCAGGCACTCAAGATCAACAGTATTGTTGATAGCTACGATTTTGTGCCCAACAAGATGAATCTTTTTAGACTTTTTATGAGTAGAGAAATTAAAAACTTTGATATTGATGCCCTTTGGATTGCGCTAAAGTGCCTCACAACAAAAACACGTATAGGATAAAGACCTTGTTTGACTCTGAATCAAAGCAGTCACATTTTGCACAATACGGAAAGCAATTCCAGGAAACAATATTTCATGGCCTGGTATCAGATCATGCTTGGGCCGGACAAATGGCTGAGGTTATGTCTCACCATTATTTTGAGCTAAAATATCTGGAATTCTTGACAGAAAAGTATTTTAGTTATTTTCAGAAATATAAATGCTTTCCAACGATGGGCCTGCTAATTCAGATTGTAAAAGATGAGCTGACAGAGTCGGGCGACGTAATCCTTCGAGATCAAGTTGTGGAGTTTCTGCATAGGCTCAAAATGTCCCCTAACGTTTCAGATGTAAAGTATGTCAAAGACAAGTCTTTAGACTTTTGCAAAAGACAGGCTTTTAAA
>Ga0115011_10003931_pt1 | contig 10076 bp, 5 predicted proteins | sample TroAtlMetagenome_2_FD_88705 | JGI IMG/M metagenome (GOLD analysis project Ga0115011, IMG submission 88705) | Marine eukaryotic phytoplankton communities from Atlantic Ocean - Tropical Atlantic ANT8 Metagenome | ecosystem: Environmental > Aquatic > Marine > Oceanic | place: Tropical Atlantic...
TATCCTGCTGCACCAAATGCTCTCGCCCCTTCGCTCCTTTTTTTCCAAGAAGCGCATCAATGAGATCAAAGCTGTCAGGCACTGAACCCTTGGGCAATTTAACACCAGTAAGCGCAGCAAAACTGGCAGCCAAATCAATGGTGCAAACCATTTCATCAGACACCGCCGGTTTAATTTTACCAGGCCAATAGGTTATGAATGGCGTGCGGGTACCACCTTCCAGCACACTATATTTACCTCCACTGAAGGGACCATTGGGTGAATGGTCTCCCATCTTTTCCAGCGCTTCATCCTTATAGCCATCATCACCCACAGGGCCATTATCCGAGCAGAAAACAATCATAGTATTTCTAGAAAGCTTTAAGCGGTCCAATGTCTTGACGAGTTCTCCCACGCACCAATCGAGCTGCACAATCACATCACCCCGATAACTGAGAGCGGAAGTGCCACGAAAACGTTCGTGCGGAATACGCGGAACATGCAGATCGTGTGAGGAAAAGAAGAGGAAAAAGGGGTTATCCTTGTTCGCTTCAATCCACTTATTGGATTGCTTGACCCATTCATCGGCCAAATCTTCATCCCGGAAGCGCGCCTTATGACCACCGGTATAGAAACCAATACGACTAATCCCGTTATGAATGGTGGAATTATGTCCATGACTCCAGTCCATCTTTAAAGTATGCCGGTGCGTAAGGCCGGTAGGGTGGTCTGGACTTGGCTTCTTTTTTCCAACCCACAAAGGATCCTTGGGATCCAGATTTTTCACGCGATGATTTTCCACATAAACCTGTGGCACACGGTCATTAGTAGTGGGTAAAAGAAAATTATAGTCAAACCCGATCTCACGCGGTCCGGGCTTCAGCTCCCCATTCCAATCTGGACCATTAGGGCCGCCTAAACCCAAATGCCATTTACCAATCACGGCTGTTTTATAGCCCGCCTTCTTGAGCAAACTCGGTAAGGTTTCCGGTCCCGGTTTAATAACAGCCGGTCCATTCGGTGGAGCAATACCGGTACCCGCCTGACGAAAGGCGTATTTACCTGTAAGAAAAGAAAACCGTGTGGGTGTACAGGTTGAGGCAGAGCAATAACCGCTGGTAAAGCGAATGCCAGCTGCAGCCAACTTATCAATGTGCGGTGTCTTCAGGTTTTTGGGCTTAGCCCCGTAGCAACCCACATCACCATAACCTAGGTCATCAGCCATGATGACAATGATATTGGGAGTTTCTGCCGCAACCTGTAATACATTGAATGCAAGGATAACTAGCGAAAAAAGAGCAGTATGAAGTTTCATAACCCAGCGAGTCTCGCGCAACTGTCTGCAATCGGCAAGTGACTTGGGAAAAAATGCGAACATCATCCAGACAATGAGAAATCGAAAACCTCTCTACCAAGAATTACGTAATTAGCAGGCAACTTTACATAAACACCACTGCTATAGATTTGCAGCAATCTACCCTCGATTATAAACTTGATTTATGATTTAGAGTGTAATGGATTAAACCGTGAGCTGCCGCTTCATCCAGTTAGCACTCTTTATAGCCATTACCGTATCGGTTCCTTTATTGCTGCGGCTTCAAGGAGTCTACAATTCTCATTACAAAACAGGCCTTGTTGAGGAATTACGTATGGAGGATCCTGAAATCCTGCTGATTGGAAACTCGATGCTTTATACCAGAATCGATATCGATGAATTGCGCGAGATATCCGGGAAACGGATCAGTTGGCTAACCAAAAGCGGAGGTGCCTCGGCCTGCTGGTATCTCTACCTGAAAAACATCATCACGGAATCAGGAGCCCAACCTGCACATACAGTCATTTTTTTCCGTGATACGGTTCTGACATCTCCTGCATACCGAACAACTGGTCAATACGGTGACTACCTTAAGAGGATTCAGTCCAAGGATGAGCCTGTCATCAAACAGGTTCTAGCCTCCAATCATCTTCCGGCATTGGGATTGTCGGCCAAAATCCAATCATTCTATGAAATTGATTCCCAGCCTCGAGTCTTTCAGTCAAGCGTTCACGACCTTGCCCTAGACATCACCAAGATAAACCTGCCGAAAAAAGCGCGTAAAGATGACATGAACAACAGATTCAGTGTCGACAACCTCCGCCATGACCTAGCACTTGAAAATGTGGGGTATAGCACACCTAGAACCTCGAGAAATGAAACACATAACTTCTCAGCTGATCCAGACACTTCCTTTCTTCCTCACATCCTGGAACTCTCTCAAAACCTCAAAACCAACCTGATTTTTTATCAGGTCAAGAACACTCTTGAACGCAAGGAGCACCCACTGCCGGCAGATTATACAAGCTACCTTGTCGACTTGAAGAACTACCTGCAAGCACAGAACGCGTTAACTTTAGAAGAAGAGGCAGGAGGCATACCTCCAAGCTGGTTTGCAGAAGGTGATCATATATCAAAGAATCACCGTATCGAGTATACACGACTGTTCTGGAATAAAATTAAGGGTTCACTCCTCGTCACCAAATGATCTTTCACAGCATTGACTACCTGCTGTTTTTCACCGGGGTCATCTGTGTCTACTGGACGCTAAATCTCCGCCTGCAAAATACCATGCTGCTGCTGGCCAGCTATTTCTTCTACGGTTACGTGCACGCATGGTACTGCATCCTGATCGGAGCAACGACAATAGTGGATTATTGCTGCGCAAAATTCATTGCCAATAAACCCAACCACAAACGATTATTTCTAGCCCTTAGTCTTACCACCAATTTCTCGATCCTCTGTGCATTCAAATATTTCGGGTTTTTCATTGATAATATCGTGGCCGTCATGGGATTGGCAGGCCTTGACATGTCGGGACCAACCTGGGAGATCCTGCTTCCCGTTGGCATTTCATTCTATACTTTCCAAAGCGCTTCATATGTAGTCGATGTTTACCGGGGCAAGGTCGAAGCACGCCGAAAAATCCTAGATTATGCGCTCTTTGTGGCATTCTTCCCCCAACTAGTTGCAGGACCTATTGAACGAGCGGGTCGCCTGCTCAACGCACTCGAAACACCAAGAACATTTAATCCAGACAGGTTGCGATCAGGACTCTTCCTCATGCTATGGGGGGTGTTCAAAAAGCTGGTGATTGCCGATAATGTTGCCACTATATCCAATAAGGCACTATCCATCCAGGACCCGAGTTTCCCCATTATCTGGGGTGGAGTGTTCGCTTTCTGCATTCAGATCTATGCCGATTTTTCAGCCTATACGGACATAGCACGAGGAACGGCAAGAACGCTGGGAATTGATGTGTGCCGAAACTTTAATCATCCCTACATTGCCCGTAATCCTGCAGCCTTCTGGAGTCGATGGCATATTTCACTCTCCACTTGGTTTCGTGATTATGTTTATATCCCGCTTGGCGGTAATCGCTGCAGTGAACACCGCGTTATAATCAACATCATGCTGACGTTTCTTGTGTCCGGTCTCTGGCATGGCGCAAACTGGAACTTCATTATCTGGGGAGCTTATCATGGCCTCCTTCTCGTAACGTGGCGACTTGCCTGCAAGATCAGGCCAGGTATTGAAACCCCCTCATCGCGCACAGTGCAAATTGGTCAATGGGCTATCATGTTCGGACTAATTAATATCGGCTGGTTAATCTTTCGCGAACAGAACCCTGTCTATCTTTTGAAGTTCATCACCAGCAACCCACTTGGGCTAAGCAGCGAAGAATGGCAAACGGGATTATACTTCTTTGCCTACTCGCTAATACTTGCTCTTCCCCTTGCAATCCATTGCTGGACAGACAAATGGTGTACAGGAGATGACCACTGGGAATCCCGCCAACAAAATTGGAAATGGGTAATCGCGCAATCAGCTCTGGCTGGCATCCTTCTAACAGCTATTTTCCTGCTCAAGTCAGAAAATTCCTCTGAATTTATCTACTTTCAGTTCTAGCCGAAAGCTTCACACCGCATGTGACATCAGCTCTTATTTGTTTTTTTCTTCTTTACCTTAATCGGCGGTTTCCTGCCGGAGAGGTAAGCAAGCCTTGCTGCAACATAGCGCCCGGAATGATTAACGTCATCACGCGTAAGATTATTGAATTGTATTTGCTTGCTGCCGTCCTGCAGAAGAACGGCGGTATTTAGAATAAGGTTTGTTGAAACCTCGGACTGAGACATCTTCAGTGCCGCCTTAATCATCGGACGGGGATCCACATCAGTGGTAAGGCCTAGAAATTCAGCTGCCCGGCAACGCACGAGGGGTTCTGGATCATCAAGTGCAAGAATCTCGACAAGATCTGCAAGTTCTTGTGGCGCCTGGCCATGAGCACTGGCTACAATACATCCCCAATATCGAGCCCAGGGATCCTTGTTCTGCAAAGCACTTTCTATGCCCTCCTTAGCCTTGGAGAATTCAATAAGTTGCAGGTCTGCGATATCGACCAGTCTGGCAACCCGAGCAGCATGCAAACGTCCGAATCCTGCCGGGTTTCGCATAGCCTCGCTCACCATGTAAGGCTCGGGAAAAAGACTAAGGTCATTAATTCCTGTCACATGTTCGTGTAACATATGACGCATGTTCACCAGCGTTTCAGAATAGCGTTTATCACCTGCAAGGTTATTCACCTCATGGGGATCCTCCTCTAGGTCATAGAGAGCTTCAGCAGTTCGTGGCTCAAAAAACTGCCGTTGTGCCGCATTGAGCTTCCCCTCCCGGAAAAGTTTCCGCCATTCCTGAAAAGCCAGTTGCTTGTAGCGGTAATCATTCTGCAGGGAATCAAAATTAAATGGTTGGTAATTGCGCTGGTAACTGAACCTTCCCTTTCGGATCCAGCGGACGAGGTCGTATTTCTCATCAAACCGATCAGCATAGCCGAAGGCAAATTCCCTGATACCCGCCCCCTTGCCCAGAAAAGGCCGTCCGTCGATATTACCGGGAATTTTCGCCCCGGCAAGGTTGAGAACAGTAGGACCAAAGTCGACAAACCCGACAAATCCCTTCTGCCTTGATCCGGGTTTATCGCTCACCAGGTGCCTGAAGTTTTCCGGCACACGAACCACCAGTGGGATGTGCAGTCCACTCTCATAGGCATACCCCTTACTGCGGGGCAGCACCCCACCGTGGTCGCCAAAGTAAAAGATAAAAGTATCCTCCAGCACACCGTCTTCCTTAAGTTGCGCGACCACCTGACCAACCACCCCGTCGATCTTGACAATGTTGTCTAGGTAACGTGCATGGGTATAGCGGAAAGTCGGAGTATCCGGGTGATAAGGAGCCAGAGTGATGTTTTTGGGGTCATGCCGGGTCGGTTGGGATCGCATGGACTGCGCGTTAAAGTGCAATGAACTCTCGTGTGAGATCGGATAACTGGCCTTGTGGAAAAACGGCTGTCCCGGCTTACGTTTCCGCCAATGAGCCTTATTTGAGGACTCATCCCAGACACCCTTCCCCGGCTTAGCGTTGTAGTCTGTCTTTGAACGGTTCGTCGTGTAATAGCCTTGCTGTGCGCGCAGGTAAGCGGGGAACATCCTTACTCCTTCGGGCATCGGCGCCATTGCGCTGCGTCGATGATACTGGGTACCGATGCGGGGTGCGTAACACCCCGTGATCAACGTGGATCGTGCGACGGAGCAAACCGGTGAATTGGAGAAGGCGTGGTCATAGGTAATGCCATGGGCAGCCAGAGACTTGATGTGCGGTGTATCCGCCCCCCCCGCAAAGAAATGATCAAGGTAATGAATGGAGTTATCCTCGGAGATAATCCATACAAAGTTAGGTCGATTAGCGGCATGTGCAGCGGCAATCATGCCCACTGTAATAAAAAAGGTCGTTAAAATCCTCATCACCGCATAGCCTACCCGGAAATCCGCATCATGCCCGTGCGAATTTATCCTGCACATGACAAATATACACCCCCATCGTGTTATATCCGTTGCCCTCCTCGTGCCCTGTACCCTGTTTCTCTTTTCAGGAAGCAACGCTATCAGCAAGCCATTCACCCCCGGTTCGCCGGCAACCGGCAGCAGCGGCATGGTTGCAACCCAGGAAGCGCATGCCACCCGGGCAGCGGCAAAAATCCTTGCCGAAGGAGGCAACGCCATAGACGCCGCAGTTTGCGCCGGATTTACACTCGCAGTCACCCTACCACGGGCGGGAAATATTGGCGGGGGCGGCTTTATGCTCATTCACCTGGAAAAAACAAACCGTCAAACCGCCATTGACTACCGCGAGAAAGCGCCGGCGGCGGCACATCGGGACATGTTCCTGGACGATAAAGGCAATGTGGATACAAACCTATCTCGATCAAGCAGGCTTGCAGCAGGAGTTCCTGGCACAGTACGCGGACTGGCTTTGGCGTTAAAGCAACACGGAACTATTTCACTGGAGCGTGCACTCCAGCCGGCTGTAGAGCTTGCTGAGAAAGGATTTATTGTTGGCCAAGATCTGCATAAATCCCTAAAGACACGCAGCCGCCATTTCCAGGGATCCCCTGCCGCCATGAAGGCCTATTACAACCCTGACGGGTCACCACCGAAAATCGGTTCAAGGCTAATCCAGAAAGACCTTGCACGAACATTGCGAATCATCGCAGAGCAAGGATCTGATGCCTTTTACGCCGGCCCAATTGCCAAGGCCATTGTTGCCGACATGAAGGCCAATGGCGGTATTATAACAGCTGACGACCTCCGTAATTACAGGCCCATTATCCGTAAACCTGTAGACGGCACCTACAGGGGCTGGAGAGTGGTTGCGATGCCGCCACCAAGCTCCGGCGGTATTCACCTGATCCAAATGCTCAACATTCTGGAAGGATTTCCCATTGCGAAATATGGCCACAACTCAGCCGACACCATGCACATATGCATCGAGGCCATGCGCCGAGCCTATGCCGACCGATCACGTTATCTGGGTGACCCTGACTTTACCGAAGTTCCCACCAAGTCCCTTATATCTAAAAATTATGCAAAAATTCTGTCCAAAAAAATCAACCTTTCACGAGCAACTCCTAGCCGTGAAGTCTCACCGGGACTTGCACAGCTCGGGGATCTCGAAAGCAACGAGACAACGCATTTCAGTGTCATTGACCGTTGGGGCAATGCGGTCTCAAACACCTACACGCTCAATTTTAGTTACGGATCCGGTATCATGGTTGCAGGCACGGGTATGCTGCTCAATAACGAAATGGATGACTTCAGTGCCAAGCCAGGCATACCCAATGCCTACGGACTTATCGGCGGCAAGCGTAATGCCATTGAGCCAAACAAGCGCATGCTAAGCTCAATGACACCGACCTTGCTCTTCAAAGGGAAGAATCACCTAGTGGCAACCGGTAGCCCGGGAGGTAGCCGTATCATTACCACAGTCCTGCAAATAGTATGCAACCTTGTTGACCACGGAATGGACATCGGAGAGGCTACAACTGCTGCCCGATTTCATCATCAGTGGTTCCCCGACGAGGTACAGGTCGAGCCCGGATTCAATCCTGACACCCTAGCCTCACTCGAGAACCGATCCCACACTGTGAAGGCCCACTCACTGATGGGCTCAACCCAAAGCGTGGCCAGAATCAACGGACTCTTTTTAGGTGCCAGTGACCCGCGCAACCAAGGTGCATTAACCATCGGCATAAACGGTAGAGTGAAAAAGACCCGCCCATAGCAGGCCCAAAATGCCACGCTAAAGGATAATTATTCAATAACCGTCGCGTTGCATCGGCCAAGAACACGACATATTTATTGTATGCAAGCCCGGCACCGGGCACAATTTAATGCTTATCATGAAATCTTTATTCGCTATCCTCATTGCCTCACTAATCATTACCGTCAACCTTTCCGCCCGCGAATGGACCAGTGCAGACGGTTCACGCACCTTTCAGGGGGAATTAACCGGATTTCAGGACGGCAAGGTCAAAGTTCGCCGCAGTGACGGTAAGAGCCTTGTCTTCGACATTGAACTTCTCAGTGAATCTGACCAGCAATTCATCAAGACCAATAAATTAACAGTCGCACAGAAGGATGAAGATAGCACTTTGGCCGAATGGCCCCGCTGGCGAGGGTCCGACATCAATGATCACTCACCTGACAAAGACCTGCTCAAAGAGTGGCCCGCAGGAGGTCCTAAGCAGCTCTGGGTTTTCAAGGATGCTGGCATGGGTTACACAGGACCGGCTATATCCGGCGGCAAGCTCTTCACCATGGGAGCACGTGATGCCACCGTCTTCCTCATTGCCATTGATTGCACGACCGGCAAGGAGGTTTGGAGCAAGCAAATCGGCGTTTATTACAGAAACAACTGGGGCGATGGTCCGCGAGGCACCCCGACAGTCGATGGCGACAGGGTCTACGCTCTTGGGGCACGAGGCAAGCTGGTTTGTGCAAAGACAGAAGACGGCTCCATCCTGTGGGAAGCTGAATTGGTCAAAGACCTTGGCGGCAAGGTTCCGGGATGGGGATACTGCGAGTCTCCCTTAATTGACGGCAACCAGTTAATTTGCACCCCCGGAGGCAAAAACGGAGCAATCGCAGCACTCGACAAAATGACGGGAAAAAAAATATGGCAAAGTAACGGGGTCCAAGATGGAGCACAATATTCCTCCATTATTCCGATCGAACATGACGGTAAGCGCCAGTATGTGCAGCTCTTCCAGAAAACTTTGGCCGGAGTTTCCGCCAAGAATGGCGATCTTGTCTGGCGATCGGCATGGACCGGGCGAACTGCCGTGATCCCCACTCCAATCTACAAGGACAATCAGGTCTATATCGCCTCTGGATACGGTGTTGGCTGTAAGGCCGTTAAACTAGGTGCTTCAGGAAAGGCTGAAGATGCCTACAAAAATGAAGTCATGGTCAACCATCATGGAGGTGTCATTCTGGTCGGCAACCACCTTTATGGCCACTCCGATAAAGGCGGCTGGAAATGCCAGGAATTCACAACTGGCAAGGAAATATGGAGTTCCAACAAACTGGGCAAGGGAGCTATCCACTATGCAGACGGCATGTTCTACTGCCTTTCAGAAAAAGACGGCACCGTAGCACTGGTGGAAGCCAGCACAGAAGGATGGAAAGAAAAGTCGCGATTTACTCTCTCTCCACAGACGGAGAGGCGCAAACCGGCTGGCAAGATCTGGACTCACCCGGTCGTCATTGGCGGCAGGCTGTATTTACGCGATCAGGAGCTCATCCACTGCTACGACGTAAAGGGATAAGTTCTCCGCCTTCAGGAAAGGTTGAAATCAGTTATAAGGAGCAGAACTAGACCTTGCCGAGATCCGGAATCTCAAACCCGGCATTATTTTTATCCTTTAACAGCTTATTGGCTGCATCGGCATGCTCACCAATATGGCGTTCAGTTTTTGGGTCAAAATTCAACCACGGACCAACGGTATAGTAGTTGTCTTTCTCCGGAACACCAACACCCTTGCCCATCATTTCATGCAAACGACCGAAATGCTCGGCCGCATTCTTATTATCACCAAAGCGTCCGGCTTTCTCGTTAAAGGGCAATTCCTCGCCCAACCGATAGGAATTATTCATCAGATGACCAACCACGCAGCCATAATGGGCCTGTAAAGCGTTCCCATTAGCCATCTCAGGTTTGCCGGCACGGCAAGCAGCTATGAAACTTCCCCAATTACCACCTGGAGTCACCTTGCCACTGTCCACCTTGACTCTCTCCCCCTTGTCACTGCCTTTCGGGTAATAGACACCCCGAACAATGCGCCCACCATCTTCAAAGTAATACTCATTTTCCACCTGCCGTTTGTACCCCTTGTAATTAACATTGCGCACGTTAAAGAAAACCTGCTGTCCATTGGGATACTCGGCCATACCGAACATGGTATTGGGAGTCTCCCCCTGATCTTTCCACTGGAAGCGCCCACCAATCGCCATCGCTCGCACCGGGTGAGTCTGGTCATCATCAATTGCCCAGCAGGCAACATCAAGCTGATGGGTGCCCTGATTGTTGAGGTCACCATTGCCACTTGGCCAGAACCAATGCCAATTATAGTGAACGTAATTACCGTGAAACTGGTCAATCACCGCGGGCCCCTTCCACAGGTCCCAGTCCAGATTCGCAGGCGGATCCCCAGGAGCCTTATGCCCGA
>Ga0115011_10003933_pt1 | contig 10074 bp, 4 predicted proteins | sample TroAtlMetagenome_2_FD_88705 | JGI IMG/M metagenome (GOLD analysis project Ga0115011, IMG submission 88705) | Marine eukaryotic phytoplankton communities from Atlantic Ocean - Tropical Atlantic ANT8 Metagenome | ecosystem: Environmental > Aquatic > Marine > Oceanic | place: Tropical Atlantic...
GGTGGGTATGGCACGGCTGGGCCCCGAACGCCGCCGCGGTTTTCTTCGACCGGTTCTCTGATCACCGATGAGATTTTGAACGCCATCGATGAGGAGTTGGACACCAACTCCTCTATGGCGGCGGTCAAACCGGATCTTGGTGGACCCGCCAATCCCTTGGCCACAGCCGCTGATTTTTCCAAGCTCGCAGCCGAGGCGGCGGACAAGGAGCGTGCAACATCTCCGCTGTCCATTACTCGACCGAGTACCTATCGACCAGGCATCGTCATCTTATTGATGTTCCTCCTGATGGGAACGGCTGCAACGGCTTGGTTCACTCAGCGAGAAGCCGAGGTAGAAGAAGATGTGGAGCGTCAGAATGCCAGGGTTGCTCGGGCCAGAGCCATTCAGCGAGCTCGGGCACTCAAGCTGAATACGGCGCTTACAGTCCGCATTCTAAGCGAGCCAGCCGGGGCCAATGTGATCGAACTCGGCCGCACCTTGGGACAAACACCCTACGATTTGGTCTGCAAGACCAAGCGGCCACGGCTCCTTCGTTTGGCTGCCAAGGGCTTTGCCGATCTCGAGCATCGCATCGATCCGACTGCGCTGACCGTCCCCGAAGGCGGTGGGCCCATCGTGATCAGCCTCAAGCTGACAGTTCCGCCGCCCGCCCCGGCCGAACGGGGACCGGCGGATGAGACGTCTGACAAGCCGACGCCCGCCCCGACAAAGGCTCAGCCGACCGCCCCAGCGAAGACGGTGAAGACACCACCTGCGGCAGAGATCGCCCCGACGCCCAAGCCGAAGAAAACGCGAACTCGGCGCCCAAAAAAGCCAGCGAAACCCAAGACAGGGGATATTCGGAATCCATTCGAATAGGCGCGTCTTGCGTATTCTCAGCGTGAATGAACGTGAGCCGTCGACTAGATCTATAGATAATGATTGGGCCTAGAGAAGCGCCTCGGTTTTCGATGGAATGCCGCCGATTCAAAACCCGCTCAGATCACCCGTCTCGCCTAGACCGACGGCAAGATTGTTCTGATTCACGAATCCAGGTTAGATTTGCTCGTTCCTCGCCGGTACTCGGGTGAATGCCATCTCGGCATCGAGACCAAAGGGGCGCGTTGATGTTGCACCCGCTTGGGTGTGCTCGGAGCGATAAGCACCGGCGTGTGGTGAATAAATACGCTGCATGCACCGGAGAATGTCGGCGACCATCGGGGTTTCGATGGAGAGCCAGGAGAGCTGGATGACACGGACGTTCATGATTTGGTTCGCGCTCTGTTTCGGGGTGAGCTTGCCTGTGGGCAACGCTTTCGCGAACTCGGCAAAAGAGCAGGCCAAAGGGCATTTCTTAGAAGGGCGAGCAAATTATGAGAGCGGGAATTTCGCCAAGGCGCTGACGGCCTTCGAGCAGGCGAATGCTTTGGCTCCCCACCCATTCTTGATCTACAACATCGCCCAGGTCTACGAGGCCATGGAGGACCTCCCGCGAGCGATTAAGCAGTATCAGCGGTACCTCGAGAGCAATCCCAGTGATGCGGCCAAGATCACCGAGAAGATCGCAGCCCTCGGTGCAACCCTCACGACTTGGCCAGCCATTGAACTGATTTCAGTCCCCGCCGGTGCAACGGTGCGGCTCGGTGCAGCCAATTATCCGGCCCGCGGACAAACGCCTATGACGCTTCGTCTCGCGCCAACGCGGCAACGTCTCTATTTGGAGAAGGCTGGATACAAGTCCATTGAGCGGCCCGTGCTTTTCAGTGCGGGTGCCAAGCGTCGTTTGAATCTGACCCTCACCCCGATTTTGCCGGTGGTCCAGGTGGTCACTCGTCCTGCCGGAGCTCGAGTTCGTTTCGATGGTGGTGAGCCGGCGGGGATTACGCCGCTCACCCATGCCCTCCCGATGGGCGCTCACTCGGTCCTGGTGGAATTGGAGGGGCATGCGCCCGTCACCCAGCAGATTGAGTTGAGTCCATCCCATAACCAGCGAAGTCCGCTGAACCTCAACCTGACGCTCCAGCGCGCGGTCGCCAAGGGTCGCCTTGCCCTCAGTGTGGGCGGGTCAGGGGAGCCGGTAAGCGTAGACGGCACAGTCGTTGGTCAGACGCCTTTGAGCCAAAACATCGAGTTGTCCGTTGGCTTGCACAAAATCGAGATCGGTCGTGGAGGTTCGATCTACACCGAGATGATTTCGGTGCGGCAAAGTGAGACGACGACGACGGTCATTTCTCCGGGCAGTGGCGGGATTGATAAAGGCCTTTGGGGAATGATGAGCATGGGTGTCGGGGGCGCACTTTTCGTCGGGGGCGTTGCTGCCGGTTTGGGCGCTTTGGGTGCAGACGGCGATTTGGAAGAGTGTCGCACCAATCCCGACTGTAAGGGCACGACCCAAGAGGCAACCTTGGCCGACGATGTTCGAGGCAGCGCAGGTGTCGCGGATGCCTTGATCGTCCTGGGATTGGCTGTGGCCGGCGGCGGTGCTGCACTCTACTTGATGGATGGTGGCGCACCCGAGACGTCGGGCACGACGTTGTTGGTCACCCCTTTGAAGGGGGGCGCGGCCGCTATGGGAAGTATTCGATTTTAATTGAACGAGAAGATTTGAGGTCCGAGGGCAGGCGCAAGCGGTAGCGCCGGATCGGCCGGGGAGACAGTTATGAAGAGCGTTCGCCCATGGGGCTCGCTCTGGTTGATCGTAATTGGGTGCGCCGTGTTCGGCACGGGCTGCAGTTTAATTCTCGATCCCACGACTTGCGAAGATGATTCAGAGTGTAACGGTGGTCTCTGCCAGAGCGGCGTCTGTGTGGGTGAGTTGACCACGCCAGACGACGCGACAGCACGACCTGATCGAGGTCAGCGACCGACGCGGGATGGGGGCGAAGACGTCGGCACCGCAGAGGAAATGGGGATCTCTGATGCCGATACCGGCTCAGCGAATCCCATGCTGGATGCCGACATGGAACTCACCCCCTCTGATGCCGATGTCGACATGGAGATGGTCGAGCAGCCCCACCCTCAATGCGAGTTTCTCGAACCGGCCGAGGGCCCCGACCGAATCGTGGCCGAAAGGCGGGTCGATTTGCGAGTCCGCGTCACCGACGAGAACCACGGGCCTGAGGAACTCGAGGTCCGCATCAATGGTGTTCGTGACAATCTCGATGAGACCGGTGAACTCACCTTTAATTTTCAATTGGAGGAAGAGGGCGAGACCCGCGTCACCCTCACGGCCGAGGATCCCGAGGGGGGACTCTGTGAGGCCAGTATCACGCTCGTACTCGACCGAACGAGCCCGACTATCGAGATGCTGCGTCCTATCGAAGGGTCTAGTGGCGCGACCAATCTTCCGGTGCGAACGGTGACCGGTCGGGTCGATGACGCTCATTTCGCGCCCTTATTGTCAGTGTCCGTCAATGACGTCGAGGTGGACGCAGAGGTTCTCGAACTCACCTGGACCGAGGACAGTTTTCAAGCCAGCGTGCCCTTGCAGCCCGGTGTCAACACCGTGTCCCTCGCGGCGACGGACCTGCTCGAGAACGTGGGTGCTCCCGTCTCTTTTCAGGTTTTCTACGACAACGAGAGCCCCGTCGTGCGTCTAGAAGCGCCCGCCCAAGATGAATCCACCTCCTTCTTCGAAGATATTATCCAGGTGACCGGCTCGGTGACCGATAGCGGTGAGCCAGTCGACCGTCCATCCGTGGTGATCACTGTAGACGGCCCAGAGGCTGGGCAGAGTGCTGATTTCCCCACAGCCGGTAATCGCGCCGGCGAATTCTCTCAGCGTGTCCAACTCTTCGAAGGCGTCAATGCGCTCACGATTTGCGCGCAGGACGGCGCCGGAAACGAGCATTGTGTCAACGCCGAAGCTGTAAAGGTCGATCAGCAGCCATGTGTCTCGATTACCGACCCGATCCCACTGGAGGGAGATCAGGTCTCGTTCTATAGCGTTGGAGCGGCCAATATTGCCGGCACGGTCTGTCGCAGTGTGCAGGCCGTCAGGCTTTCGGTTTTTCGCTGTGCTGGTGGTCCGGGTGCCCCATGTGAAGAGCCCCTCATGGCGCAGCAGGACATCCCCGCAGATTTGGCCGACAACGCATTCTCTGGACGCGTCCAATTTGCGGGTTCTGGGTACTATGAGATTCGTGCTGTCGCGGCGAACGCCGAAGACGAGACGGCTACGGATGCAACCCGCGTCCAGTTAGACAACTCTCCACCAGCCGTTCAGATCAGCGCCCCGCGGGAAAACGAGTGCATCAATACGCTCGACGTACGTCTTTGTGCGACTTTCTCCGATGATGAGACAGCGATCAATCGGCTGTCGATCGGCGGTGATGAATACGATCTCCCGGCGGGCGGCGCCTTTTGTGAGGATGTCTTGCTTCGAAGGGACGGTGAAGTCGACGTGGTTGTGCAGGTTCGCAATCAGGCCGGACTCCGTGGGGAGGCGACCCGATCGCTGAGGGTCGATCGAGAGCTTCCAGATGTTTATCTCGATGATCCGTCTGGTGAGGCCGCTCTCGTCCCTTGGTTTGGACCCACGGGAGACCAGGTGGTGCTGACAGGCAGTGTGGATGCAGGTCTGTGCCCCACCGTTCGTTTCAGTATTGATGGCTCCCCCGTCTCCATCGATGCCGAGACTCAGCGCTTTAGGTATGCAATGGAACTCGACGAGGGTTTCCAAGACGTCGTGTATTCCATCACCGACGAGGCAGGCAATCAGGAGCCCAACGGGGGCTTTGCGTTCAACGTGGACCTCACGGGACCAGTGATCGACGATGCCGAGCCTGCGGATTTGAGCTACACCGCCGAGGCCGCCGTGAATCTGACGGTCCGCGTGCAAGACGAGTGTATTGACCGCGTAGAAGGGGATGGTGGCGAAGAGATTTGTGTGTCGGGTTCCGGCGTCGTGGCCGCTACCATTGAGGGTGAGCCTCTCCTACCGGTCCCATTGGACGCCCCATTTCGGATGGGTGACGATTTCGAGTTGGTGGAAGGGCTCAACACCTTCGATTTTACGGCAACCGACTTGGTCGGAAACGAGACGCAGCGCACGATTCAGATTTTCAGAGACACGGTGCGTCCGACAGTGCGCCTGATTTGGCCCACGGCCGGAGAGCCGGCGACCTATCCCCTCACCGTTTGGTTCGAGGCCGAAGATGCAGGGAGCGGTATCGAAACCGTCACGGTCAACGAGACCCCTGCTGTCCGGATCGGAGAGACTTCTATGTACCGGGTCGATTTGGTGCCCCTGGACTTGGCGGATCCATCCATCGAGATCCGTGTCGTCGATGCCACCGGTAATGAGGCAGCCCCCATCAATCAGCGGGTGACGCTGCGTGCTTTTGGTGCACCGCCATCCGCGCTCGAGGGCCTTGATGCCGTGGGTGCGATTTCTTGGACCGATGCCTGGGACGTGGACGGGGACAGTCTCACCGATTTGGTCGCGCTGACGAGCGATGCTGAGCAATCATCAACGGTGTATCTCCAAAACGCAGCGGGTCATTTTGAGGTGCTATCGGCAGCAGCCGCCGGTCTACCCGAGAACCTGTCGATTCGAGATGCCGCCCTTGGGGATGTAGATGCGGACGGTCGCATGGACCTCGTAATTGTAGGCGACGGCCGAACAACCGTGGCCCGGGGTGCAGTCCAAGGACGCTTTGTTTTGGGGCAAGCTGGCATGCTGAACACCAATGCCCCTCAGAGCATTTCTTTGGGGGATGTGAATCGAGACGGGCATCTAGATGCCCTCCTCTCAGCAGGGCTCGAGCAGACGCGTCTCTTTTTCAATAATGGTGATGGGACCTTTGCCTCTGAGCAATTGAACATTTTCGGCCTCGAAGACATCGTCAACTTCACCAAATCTCGGACCGTGGACGTCAATGGTGATGCCGTGGTGGATGTGATCGGGTGGGGGCCGAATGGCGCCGCCCTCTATGTTGGCGACCGCGATTCTGGTTTCGAACAATTTGGGGGCGCAGAATTGGCCGGTGGAAACATCGCAGATGCTGTGGTTTTCGACGCGGATCGGAACGGCACCATCGACCTTTTGCTCGGGAACGCCGAAGGGAGTGACGTCTTTTTGGTCGAGGAACAGGGTGATATTGGCGCGGGTAATCTGCCGGTGCCTTGGCGAGCCGGTGACCGTGGTGCGCTCCCATTCGATATGGATGGGGATACATGGGACGATCTCTTGGTTTACGGGCAAGCAGGGATTCGAATTCTGAGAGGCCAAGAAGGTGGCTTTGCCGTCGCCAACTCAGGGGCCCTTGGACTCCCAGATTTGGGAGATGTCACCCATGCTCAGGTATTGGACGTCGATCGCGATGGTGACGTCGACATTATTGCCGCTGGGATCGATGGTTTGCGCGTGATTAGAAACAACGCCGTGGGCCGGATATCGACGCCAGTGCTCACCGTAGAGGTTCGGCGTGAGAAGCTACCGGATCCGGTGGAGGGCCAAACGCAACGAGATGCGGTGGGTACCGTGGTCTTGCTCGACTACGAAGGTGGCGCGGAGTTGGTGCCTGAGCGCGCAATCATTCCACATCCAGCAGTCCCGACGCCGATCACGCTGGGTGAGGCGGAACGCATCAATCTTGGGGTCCGATTCATCGACAAAGGGGGACGCGGGACCAACGTCCGCAGCTATACCGATCAGGATGGCCTCTTGCCCGGTGAGTCTCAAATCATCTTCGGTCGCGAATAAAACAGAGCGTCCAGGTGAGTGGTGCGATCGCACTGTGCCTGTCGACTCGCCCCGACCATTACGCCGCCATGACCCCGATGCACAAAGTGTTCTCGGACCGGGTCAAGATTCATTGATTCAAACACGTCGAGGCGCGCCGATAGCGGTGCACTCAGGCTTTGAACCGTATCGATTGGAGTCGAGTTGGGGCGGGCGCTTGGGCGTCACCGAACCGAAGTACGGGACGCCCAGGACATGGCGGGCGAAGAGGTGGTGATTATTCGTCTTCGGCCGGGGGGGCTTCGCATCCAGCCGGATTCATGTAGTCGGGATCCGGATCTCGGTTGCTCCCGTCGGGGAGCGGTGCATCGGCCTCGTCGAAGGCGACCGGTGCTGCGGTCCCGACAAAGTCGAAGGGGAACGCATCGGGAATCTCGTCCCCATCGGTGTCCACCGTCAGGTCGTCGGGATCGAGGATGGTGCCCACCAAGTCGGTCGGCATCCCGTTAAGGAGGAAGTTGACCTGCTCGGCCTCGCTCTCCCGCAAGAACCCAGAGACCCAAACCGTTACGTTTTCATCATCCCCGTCCACGGGGGGGAGAATGTTGAGTTGGACCTCGAGGGCGATCTCTACAAAGCAGGTGATCACTCGACCTTCGACCTCAACTCGACCCGTCGGCACATTGAGAACGAAGGGCGTGTTGCCCTCCATGGTCCAGTAGGGGCCGTTGTAGGGGTCGCCCGGGGCCGAGGTGTCCACCTCGCCTTCTCGCCAAAAACCATCGAAATTCTGAATGGGGTACTGGTGGAAGTAATAGTACTGACCACCGGACTGAGAGCCGGTGCCGATGTACCAGCGGTAGCTTCCGAGGTCGTCGCCGTAGCCACCGGGCTCGACGAGCATATTGAGGCGTCCGTCCATGAGGGCGATGGCCAAGAACCCTTGAAGCAGCCCGCCCGAGATGGAGGGCTGCGATACTGCGATTTCCTCGATGCGATAGAAACTGGGGGTGAGGTCATACCAACAGCCGCCGTCGATGCACCCTTGATTGAGTCCACATTCTCCTTCGGGACCGCAGGCTTCGCTGGGCTCCAAAATGGGCGCTGGTATGACATCCATGTCAGGTGCTGCGTCAGGTTGCGGAGCCATGTCGGGTTGGATCGCTGCGTCTTGCGGTGCCGGTGCAGCGTCTTCGACCGGGGAGGGTGAAGTGTCCGCTGCAATGTTCATATCAGCGACCGGGGTTCCCATGTCTTCGGCCGGACTGGCGTCTGGATCGGGGGCGGTCGCGGCATCGACGACCGCACTGATGGGCGCAGACTCATCATCGCAGGCAGCGCCAACCAAGACGATGGCGGCCAAGAATACGCGTAAATATTGGGTGCTCATCACAGTGAAATCCTCGCTTTTAAGTATCTATCGACGAAATCTTGTAGCAAATGCCGGGCCAGAACCGTCGCGGACTCACTCGATGCAATTGGGGGGCGGGTCGTCCTGATTGGCGGGATCATCAGTAAATACAGCAGCTTCGGTGCTTCCGGTGAAGCTGATTACCCAGCTGTCATTGTCGCCATCACCGGTTAGATCACCATCCATCGGGATCTCGAGTTCTTCGAGTTTGTCCTTCACGGAAATGCCTTCAATCTCGAGTTCACGGGCTGAACGGAGACTGAGCGTACCCTCCACCTTCATCTCTCGATCGTTATTGTAGTCCAGTTCGATGGTGACAAAGACGAGTTCGATGAAGAAGTACTGACATACACCCTCCTCGGCGTTGTTATTGGTGATGTAGAGTCCAATCTTCGAGTCGTCGCGCTCGGTCTCGAAACATCGCCCCGTCGCAGCCAATCCGTTGGTACCAGCGCTGTACTGACAGGACTCTGTCTCCCGAAGCGAATAGGTGGGTACATCGGGCTTGAGTTCATATTCTCTCGAGACCGTATTGGCCTTGAGTTGCGCCTGCACGAGCCAAAAGCCCAGGGTGTCCGTCAGATTGGTGCCCGCCTTTCGATGGATGATCCAATTGATTTGGCCACTGGACAAACCGTTGTTGATGAGTCCCCCCAGCAGGTTATTGACGCTCGCCGGCTTGGTTACCGTCACCGACGTCAGCAGGTGGTTTGTTGCTTCGACGTTTGGTGATCCCAAATTCGACGCTGAACAGCGCGTCCCGGTGCAGCTTTCGCCCGGGCCACAGGCACGGCTGACCCAGGTGTTGTTGGTGCAGACCTGTTCGGTACTGGCATTGGCACATTGAGTCTGACCAGGGCTGCACAAGCTGTTGTCTTCGGGGGAATCGTTTTGTGGTTCCGGTGCCTTCAAATCCGCGGGGTCGTACTCGGGGATAGAGGGCATGGGCAAGTCCGATGAAGAGCCGGGACTGTCAAACGAGTCACTCGATCCGCTATTGCTGATGCTGTTGGTCTTCCCGGCGGTGGGAGCCTTGGGTTTCGGCTTGCCGCTGCTGCTTCCGCTGCGGGATCTCGACGAGGGCGGGGGCGTGTAAGCGGGCGCCGAGCCTAGACTGCTGGAGGAGTAGTCAGGGGGACTGCTCGTGGTGTTTTTGCTGTTACGATTGTTTTTCTTTCGACTTGGTCTTTGCCCGTCAGTCCCCCCGGTCGGCTTGCCTGCCCGCCCGCGCTCCACCCGGATCTCACCACCTGACGATGGGACGACTACCGAATAATAGACTTCGCCGATGCCCAAGATTACGACGGCGCCGTCCGGACATTTGCCGTTGCGGAAGAGCACATAACCCATGCCTGCTTTGAGTTCGGGAACGGCCGGGGTATCCACGGTATCGATCGCCACCGGGGGCTGAACTTCGTGAGTGCCACCCTTCTTGTCGCGCTCCCAAAGGTCGCCTCTGACATCAGCACCAATCTTGGTGACTTCACGCTCGGCCTTGGAGCCACCGATGTCGAAAGATACTCGAGCCGCGCCGTCGCGCATTGCCGACTCGGCGCTGGCAGCCGTCATATAAGCAGCTAATCGCTTTGCTTCGAGTTCACACCGGCGATCATCACTGGGAAAAATGAAGTACACGAGTGCGGCCATGAAGATCGCCAAAATGGCGACTACGATGAGAATCTCGATGAGCGTCAGGCCTCGGCGGCCTTGTCTCTGGGGCATATCGTTTTCCGACCGGTTCGTGTGTTTAGAGAACCATACCGAGAAGGTCGGTATGCCCACAATCACGGGAATTGACGTGTCTTCCTGATTTCTCCACAATCGCGCGGCGTCGCGGTTAGTTACCCATGTCACGAGGAGAAGAATCATGAAGAATGGACTCTGGATTGCTCTCTTGGCGCTCGCCGGCTGTGCCGGAGACAAGACGCCTCCTGGGGACAAAACACAGGTTACCGCGAAGCCTGGGGCGGAGAAATCGGCGCCGAAGGCACCGACA
>Ga0115011_10003934_pt1 | contig 10074 bp, 11 predicted proteins | sample TroAtlMetagenome_2_FD_88705 | JGI IMG/M metagenome (GOLD analysis project Ga0115011, IMG submission 88705) | Marine eukaryotic phytoplankton communities from Atlantic Ocean - Tropical Atlantic ANT8 Metagenome | ecosystem: Environmental > Aquatic > Marine > Oceanic | place: Tropical Atlantic...
ATGGACTTGTATTGTTCGTTAACCGGTCCGGTGAAAACTCGTTGCAACATGGTTAGCAAAAAGACGGGTTGCCAGCAGGCCAAGCGTTGCAGCGACCGTTATACCCGGTGCGACGGCATACGTGCCGCTAAAAATCAAAAACTCCGCGGCGAATCCCGCCATGAACGGCAGGCCAAGCGAGCAGAATGTGAGAATGAAAAACACCGCTGCGAATCGGGGAGTGACAGCGCTGAGTCCGCCGAATTCATTCCGCCCGCGTAAGCCGGTGCGTTCTTCCAGCAGACCGACGAGATAAAACAAGCCGGCCGCCGCCAAGCCGTGGGCAAACATTTGTAGGATGACTCCCTGCTTCGCCAGCGCGTGCGCATCCACTTTAAGTCCGTTCGCTGCGATGCCCAGTGCGCCCACGCCGAGAACGCAATAGGCCACATGGTTTAGCGACGAGAAGGTAAGCAGGCGCTTGAGATCGGTCTGTCGTAATGCGAGGAACGCGCCCCACAGGATCGTCACCAGCGCGAAGGCCATCAGCGTGTCGGCGTGCTGCTTCAGTTGCTCAGGGAAGATGGGGACTATGATTCGAAGGAAACCGTACACGCCCATTTTCGACATCACGCCGGTGAGCAGCATGGCCACCGGTGTCGGCGCGGCTGCGTATGCGGGTGCCTGCCAAATGTGCAGCGGGGCGAGTGGCACCTTTACCCATAGGCCGGCGAGTATCGCGAAGAAAATAAGAGGGCTGACGCTGACGTCTTTTTTGTCGAGTTGGATGAAGTCAAACGTGTCAGTTTGCTCATACAAAAATAGGAAGCCCAGCAGCATCGCCACGCTGCCCAGCACGGTGAACAGGACAAAATTCAGTGCTGCGCTGTGTCGCTCCTCTCCTTTGCCGAAGAGTTTGATCAGGAAAAAAGATGGCACCAGCACCAGTTCCCAGTAGAGGAACCAGTGGAAAAAATTCAGCGCGGTGAAGGTGCCAAATAGCCCGGTGAAGAGCAGGCAGAGCAGAATAAAATAGGTGCGCGGCCGGTCGGTGTGCTGCCACGAAGCCAGTACAACGAGAGGCGCGAGAAGCGCCGACAACAGTAGCACCAGCGCGTTTGTGCCGTCGAGGCCGACGAAATAATGAACGCTCAGCGCAGGAATCCACGCCACTTTTTCGCTGAATTGTAAACCGGCGACGGTAATGTCGAATTGCACCAGCATCCATACCGCCAAAGCCAGCGACACCAGCGCGCCGGCGAGCGCCACGGCGCGGGCGCGGCGTTCCGGCAGGGCCAGTATCAGCAAGGCCGCCACTACCGGGGCCAATGTGAGTGCGGTGATCATTTTATCCAGAACACGAGGACCCCCAGCGCCACCGCACCGACAGCGATGAGGCGGAGATAGCCGGGCAGAAAGCCGTGTTGAGGGCGGGTCACGGCGTGGCCGGCCGAGCGCAGTTGGTTGCACATGCCGTCGAATGCCAGCTTGTCGATCAATTTTCGGTCGCCGCCGACGGCGAAGCCGGTGCCGATCTTGTTGGCCAGTGTAACGAGCAAGTCACGGATGAAGTGCAGCAACTCGTTGAGTTGTTCCGCGATGATGATGGCCAAGCTCCACAGTCGGCCCACCGTGGCGGCGTACAATTCATCGAACCACAGTTTGCGCTCGAGCGGCGTGACGGCGAGCGGATCATTCTCTTGGCCAAGTGCTCGCCCGCGATAAATCAGCCAGCCAAGCGCAATGCCGCCGAGCGCGACGGCAATGCTTACGACGATGACAATGGTTTCATGCTGTGCCGCCTCACCCGGCAGATTGGCCAACACGCTGTCCTTGACCAAGCCGCCGAGGCCAAGCGCGAAGAGGGCGAGAATGACCAGCGGCACTGTCATGATGCACGGACTCTCGTGTGGCGTGTGCGCACCGCGATGCGTGCCGGGGAAAACGTAGATGCACTGGCGCGTCATGTAGACCGCTGTCAGTAGCGACGCGGCGGCGGCGATCCAAAAGACTGGTTGATTCGTGGCCCAAGCGCCGGCCAAAATTTCGTCTTTGCTGAAAAAGCCGCTCGTGAACGGGAACGCCACCAGTGCGAGTGTGCCACAAAGGTAGGCGATGGTCGTCACTGGCATCGGCTTGGCCAAGCCGCCCATTTTGCGGATATCTTGTTCCTCGTGGCAGCCGTGAATGATCGAGCCCGCGCCGAGGAACAGCAGTGCCTTGAAAAAGGCGTGTGTCAGCAAATGGAACATTCCCACCGACACGCCTGCCACGCCGAGGCCGACCATCATCAGGCCAAGCTGGCTGACCGTTGAGTAGGCCAGAATGCGTTTGAGGTCGTATTGGCCAAGGGCGATGAACGCCGCCACGAGCGCAGTGATAGCACCCACCCACGCCACCACAGGCAGAGTGCCGCCGGCTTCAAACAGCGGGATCGTCCTCGCCACGAGGAAAACACCGGCCGCGACCATTGTCGCCGCATGAATCAGCGCGCTGACCGGCGTCGGGCCTTCCATCGCGTCCGGTAGCCAGACGTGCAGTGGCAACTGGCCGGACTTGCCCACCGCCCCCATGAACAGCAACAGGCTGATCACCGCCGCGACCTCCACTCCCCAAATCATCCCGGTTGGCAAAGTCTCCAGCAGGCCTTGGCCATCGTCGTAAAGCGTCAGCGTACCGGTCGTCTTGAATGCCAGCAGGATGCCGATGAGAAAACCCATGTCGCCAATGCGCGTGATGATGAACGCTTTTTTGCCTGCTGCTGCGGCCTCAGGTTTGTGGAACCAGAAACTGATAAGCAGGTACGACGCGACGCCGACAATTTCCCAGCACATGAACAGCAACAACAGGCTGTTGGCCAACACGAGACCAAGCATCCCGGCGGCGAAAAGCGATAGGTAACAGAAAAACCGCGCCATGCGTTGGTCGTCTTTCATGTAGCCAGAGGAGTAGATGAAAATAAGCAGGCCGATGAAAGTGACCATCGCCAACATCGCGCCGTTGAGCGGATCGAGTACGAAGCCAAGCGGAATGGCTGTGTCACCAACAGTGAGCCAAGGGATGTTGAACGTGGTGTGGACATCCGCTGCCATACCCCATGCCTCGTTGAACGCAGCTAGCGCCAGTCCACACGAGGCAAGCATCGCGGCGATGGCCACGCCGGCGGCGCGGCGACCGTCCTTCAGCATGCACGTCAATATGGCGGCAAGCAGCGGCAGCAGGGGAATGAGGGCCAGCGTGGTTGTAGTCATTATTCCCTTAAAGTGTTAATGGACTCCAAATCCACGGTTTTGAAATGCCGGTAAACCGCAATCACCAGCGCCAGGCCCACGGCCACCTCAGCAGCAGCCACGGCGATCGCGAACAGCGTGAACATAGGCCCGTGCAGCAGCTCTGGGTTATCGCTGTAGCGCCAGAAGGCGATGAAGTTCAGATTGGCGGCGTTGAGCATGATCTCGACGGAAAAAAGCACGACGATGGCGTTGCGCCGCGTGAATGCGCCCATCAATCCAACGCAAAAAAGTACCGCAGCCAAAATGAGGTAATGGTGCAAAGTCATTCCGGTGAATCCTCCTCCTTTGGCATGCTTAAGCCCTGCGCCGCAGTGACTGCACCGATGAGCGCCGCGGTGAGCAGCAACGCCAGCACCTCCAGTGTCACCACGTAAGGGTTTATCAGCTTGTGGCCAAGCGCCTCCACTGATGGCTTAATTGGCTGCGCGGCGTCCTGTGATGGCAATTGCTGGATGGGACGCAGCAACAGAACGACAAACACCGCCGCCGCCGCCAAGAGGCCCCAAGACCAGCCGCGCGAAATCATTCGACGATCGTCGTCTCCGGCCACTCGCTCTGTGAGCATGATGGCGAACAGCAGCAAAACACCGACCGCCCCTATGTACACGAGTACCTGAACCGCCGCAATAAACTCGGCGAGCAGCAGCAAAAACAACCCGGACAGCCCCGCGAAGAAAACCAGCAATGCGAACACGCCGTGAATGAGGTTGCGCTTGCGCACTGCCACCAGTGCTCCGAGTACAGCGATGGCGGACAAGATCCAAAATGAAATTTCCTCGTTCATTCAGCGTACTTGTACTCGCGCGGGCGCACTTTGCCGCGGTTCAGTTGGTTCAGTCCACTGGCGGCACCATACAAAACCGCTAGTGAGATCACCCAAGTGATTACCATGATAAATTGGCTGTCTAGTTGTTTCGCGTGCCAAGCAAAGCCGGCCACAAAGATGTTTAGAATGGAAAGCGGCAGCATGAATTTCCAAGCAAAACCCATCAACTGGTCAACTCGCAAGCGGGGCAGGGTGCCTCGCAGCCAAATCATCACTGCGATAAGGGCGAATATTTTTGCGAGGAACCAAATGACACTGAGCCATGGCAGCACAGCCAAGCCGGGACCATCGCCGCCGCCGAGGAACAGTGTGACCGCCAAGCCGCTGATGGCGAACATGGCGATGTATTCGGCGAGGAAAAAGAGAGCGAACTTAAAGCCGCTGTACTCGGTGAAATAGCCGGCAATGATTTCGCTCTCGGCCTCTGGGAGGTCGAAGGGCGAGCGGTTGGTTTCCGCCAGTGCGGCGATGAAGAAAATAACAAAGGCCGCGAAGCCCCATGGGTAGAAAACGAACCAGTTTCCGCCCTTTTGCTCGCCGGCGATTTCGGCGGCGTCGAGGCTGCCGACCATCATCACCACAATGACTGCGGAAAGCACGAGCGGGATTTCATAGCTGATCATCTGCGCGACGGCGCGCATGCCACCGAGCAGCGAGTACTTGTTACGCGAGGCCCAACCGGCCATGAAGACTGCAAGCGTATTAAGACCCGTGATTGCAAAAAAGAAAATGACCGCGCCATCGAGCAGGAAGGCTTTTACTGAGTTTTCGTTGAGCCAAGGAAAATCAAGTGGGAGAAAGCAGAGAACCAGCATCGAAGGTATGAGCGCGAGGATGGGGGCGAGCAGGTGAAAGAGGCGGTCGGCGCCGGTCGGGACAATGTTTTCCTTGAAGATCATCTTGATGCCGTCGGCGGTCGGTTGGCCAAGGCCGAAGAGGCCGATGCGCGTGCACGGAATGCCCACCTTGTTGGGGCCGATGCGATTTTGAATACGCGCGAGAGCCTTGCGCTCGAGCCAGGTCGTGAAGGCGAATACCGTCGCAAAAATCAGCATCAGCGGCACGGTAGCAATGAGGATATCAATGAGGAGTTCGAAGCTCATTTGGCATCCTCCTTGGCTGCTTCCGCCGCTTTTTTCTCTGCAGCAGCTCTGGCCTTCTCTGCAGCGGCTTTTTTCTTGGCTTCCTTGGCGGCTTTTTCGGCAGCAATTTTTGCGTCGCGCGCGGCAGCTTCCTCGGGGTGAATCTTGTGGTAGTAGTCGTTGCTCTTGAGTAGGTTATCGCGCCGCATCAGCAGGCCGCCGAAGCGGTCGGGTGTGCTCAACTCGAACTGGCTGTTCATCACGATGGCGTCGAAAGGGCATACCTCTACGCAAATCTGGCAGCTCATACAGACCGATACGTCGATGTCGAACACCGCTGGCCGCTTGATGTATTTGCCGTTCTCGTCGTAGTCCTTCTCAATGTAAATACATTGCGGCGGGCATTCGCGCTCGCAGATTTGGCAGGCGACACAGCGGACGGTGTCCATCGGTTCGCCGCCGTCGTGCAACAACATGGGGAAGTTGCGGCTGTATTCCGTGACGGTAGTAGTATCGCTGAGCTGTTCGCCTTTTTCTTTCGGGTAATCGCCAATACCTTGCGGGAGCGCGCCGTCGGCGCGCCACGAGTAATCGATTGTGGGGAGGCGTTCCTTCTTGTTAGTATAAGAGCCCAAAAAATTCCGCAGTGTTACTGCCATGCCCTTGAAAATGCCACCACCGAGAATGCTCATCGATCCACCTCCCCGAGGACGATGTCGATACTTCCGAGAATGATGACGGCATCGGCTATTTTTCCGCCGAGACACATGTCTCGGAGGACAGTGAGATTAATGAGCGACGGCGGCCGGACCCGGTAGCGGTACGGCTTGGGCGTGCCGTCGGCGATGAGGTAAAACCCCAGCTCACCTTTCGGCCCCTCGATGCGACCGTACGACTCCGCCGGCTTGGGCTTAAACACTCGGGGCGCGTTGCCCATGATTTCACCTTCGGAAATGCCGGCGAGTGCCTGTTTCAAAATCCCGATGCTCTCACGCATCTCGAGCACGCGAATCATGAAGCGGTCGTAACAGTCGCCCGTGTCTCCTTCTGTGTAAGGCACGCGAAACTTGAAGCGGTCGTAGATTCCGTATTGATCCACCTTGCGCAAATCGTAAGCCACGCCACTGGCGCGGAGCATGGGGCCGGTGACGCCGGCGCTGATGGCCAGTTCGCGCGGCAAGTTGCCCACACCCTGCGTGCGGCTGAGGATGATTTCGTTTTCGCAGAGAAGCTGTTCGTACTCGTCGAGGAAGTAGGGAAAGCGGTCAACCACTTCGCCTGCGCGTTTGAGCCAACCCTCGGGCACGTCGTTGCGCAGGCCTCCGAAGCGAAAGTAGTTGCACATCATTCGAGCCCCGCTGGCTTGCTCGAATAGGTCAAGAATCTTCTCGCGCTCGCGGAAGGCGTACAGTAGCGGCGTGCCCAGCGCCCCGAGGTCATTGATAAAAAAGCCAATGAGTGTAACGTGATTAACCAGCCGCGTCAGCTCGGCCATGATGACACGCAGGTATTCGGCGCGCTCGGGCACCTCGACCTCGATGAGCTTCTCCGCCGCCAGAGCGTAGGCCCAGTTGTTGGTCATGCTGTTAAAATAATCGAGCCGATCGGTGAACGGCATGCTAGAGAGGTAGCTCATGTTTTCTGCGAGCTTCTCGTGGTTGCGATGCAGGTAGCCGAACACCGGCCGCAGGTCCACCACCGTCTCGCCATCGAGTTTCACGTCCATGCGGAATACTCCGTGCGTGCTCGGGTGATGCGGCCCCATCGAAACTTCCAGCAGGTTGGTCTCGAGACCCTCCTGCTGTATTAGTTCGTAATTGGGTGCGGCGGCGGTGCTCAAACGATGACTTTCCCCTTTTGGTGTTTCTCCAATATTTCGTTGTGAGGTGTGGGCTCCCACTCGTAGTCGAATGGTTCGGTATAATCCTTGCGCATGGGGTGGCCCTCAAATTCATCCCACATCAGGATGCGGCGCTGGTCCGGATGGCCCTTAAAATTAACGCCGAACAAATCAAATACCTCTCGCTCCTGCAAATCGCAACTACGCCACACGGGTGTGAGCGACTCCGCCTCGGCGTTGTCTCGACTGGTTCGTTGCTTGAGAACCAGTGGGCCGGTTTTATTTTGCATCGAGTAGAGATGGTACACCACATCGATTCTGGCCGGCTCGGTGCGCGTGACGGTTTCCACCTCGCCGGCGTCGTTCGTTATTTTTTCCTTCACCTCGCGTTCAAGGTAATCCACGCCGGTGACATTGCTGCAGTAATCGAGGCCATGGCTAAGCAGCCACTCGGCCATGGTGCGCGCTTGACCAAGCGGCACAATGACCGCGCCGGCGGCTTCATCCCATTCTGCATCGGGGAACTGCTGCAGTACCGGTTCGTGGGAAATTTCGTTCACGCCGTGGCTTCCTCCAGCGGCTTGGCGTTCGGGTTGGAGGGGGGCTGCCACACCCCGGGATTGAACGGCGGCTCGAGATCCTTGCCTGTGAAGCGCGGAACGGGGTATTGCCGGCGGCCCTTGGTGAAGGCGGGGTCGTTCCCAATATCCTGAGTGAGGATTTTTTCCTGCAAATAATTGAGCGACTGCAAAACCGCCTCGGGTCGGGGCGGACAGCCCGGCAGATAAACGTCCACTGGAATGAACCGGTCGATGCCCTTGAGTACGTTGTAGCCCTGCTTGAACGGCCCGCCAGAAATCGCGCACGCGCCCATCGCGATGACCCACTTGGGCTCTGGCATCTGGTTGTAAATTCGCACCACCTGTGGTGCCATTTTCTTGGTGACTGTGCCGGAGACAATCATCAGGTCCGCCTGGCGCGGCGTGGGGCGAAAGACCTCTGAGCCGAAACGGGAGATATCGAAACGCGACGTGGCTGAGGCGATCATCTCGATGGCGCAGCAGGCCAAGCCGAATGTCAGCGGCCACACCGAGTTGCCACGCGCCCAGTTGTAGAGAAAATCCACTGACGACACTATGACCCCAGCGCGTTCGAGTTCCGCGCGTGTCGTGTCATCGAGATCGATGCCTGGATTGTTGTTGTCAATTGTCATTCTCAAGGAGGGAAGACTTCCACGTCGTCCGCTTCTTTATACCAAAATTAATTCAAAAATGAGAAGAGTTGGAACGTGTCCCACCCGTCATTTCCAAGTCAGTACACCTTTAATCCACAAATAAATCAAACTCTCCGCCAGTAGCAAAATGAACACGCCCATTGCCAGGAATGCCCCGAACGAAAGTCCCGTGAATGCTACTGCCCATGGGTAAAGAAAGACGGCCTCGATATCAAAAATAACAAACGCCAGCGCGTATAAATAATACTGCACGTTGAACTGCACCCACGGATCCCCCTTGGATTCCAGCCCGCACTCGAAGGGTGCTTCCTTGATATCTCCCGGTTTCTTTGGAGCGAGGATCGCAGAGAGTATGAGCGGGGCACAAGCGAATCCGACAGCCAATAAGGCCATCACCCCCAGCAGTAGATAAGCGGAATATGGCTCGCTCGGCGCACTGGCAAGTAGCGGGACAATATTTAAAGTTGAAAGCAACCCGGATGGCATTCTTTGTCGGAGGGGCTAACTTTCCCCTATGTGGCGGCACATTGTTCGCTTTTACTGTTAGAAGTCAAGACCCTCTGCGTGCTTAGAGGCTGTTCCGTATAGTCAGTCGATTGGACAAGCCGCGCCTTGTAGTCGAGATCAATTCTCCGTTTGGTCAACCGGTGGCGCGAGCACGACACGGAAGCCACCAAGTGTCCAGCGGTAATCCGGTTTCTGTGGCTCGGCTCGGCAGGCGGAACGCAGGATGCTACTCGGACAGTAGTAGGCTCCGCCCCGGAAGATTTTCATCTTTCCTGAGTCAGAGTAGGCCGTGCCGCCCGGGTATGCCCTGTAGGTGTCGAGGCACCATTCGAATAAGTTGCCGTGTATGTCATAAAAGCCCCATGGATTAGGTGTCAATAGACCAACCGGTTTTGGCTTGCCGTTGCTGTTTTCCGCCCACCAACCGTACTGGCTCAATAGCGCCTTGTTATCGCCATAGCTATAGGCATTTTTTGTTCCTGCGCGGCAGGCGTATTCCCACTCTGCCTCTGTGGGTAGGCGGTAGTGGTAGCCGGAAGGGATAGTATTTCGTGTGCGTTGCTGCTTTGAGAGCCGTTTGCAATATTCCCGAGCTTCGTGCCAGGTCACCTTATTCACCGGCAAGTCAGATGTATAATCAGTGCTGCTGGGATTGCTGTCCATGAGGAGCATGAACTGTTCCTGTGTAACCTCGTAGCGGTCCATCCAAAATCCGTGTGGAATGGAGGCATTATGTGCGGGCCCTTCATCTTTATATCTTCCGGACTCATTCTCAGGGCTACCCATCAAAAAATTGCCCGGTGGAAGCCAGATCAGGTTGTTCGGTAAATTAATATCCACCCACGAGAGTTTAAAAAAAGAGGTACCATTCGCTCTTGGCTGAACAGTCAGAGCGGCCGATTTGACTTTGTTAGAAGGGAAGGCGTGTGCCGCCGACCAGTAAGTGTCTTTGGCCATGGGGCCGGTGGATTGCCAAATGACAGCCACGCCCGTTTTAGGCAGATTGGACGCAGTAAGAGAGTAGGTGTCATTCGAGTCAGTAGGTGACAACCGTACCGCAACTTGGGCACGCGCTTGTGTGGTTGAGCCAGCTAGGCCAAGCATGAAGCAAAATTGACAAATGGAACGATACTGCATAGGCAAACTTTTCGGTTAGCATTTTTAAGGGGAAACTAGGAATCATGCCATATCTTTTTTGGTCTAGATGGGGAAATTCCTCGAAAAAAACGAAACCGGAGGGGTCAGGTTGAAGAAACCTGCAACCCCTCCGGGGATAGTTCAGAGAATATAATGTTAGATGTTTGTAGATACTC
>Ga0115011_10003936_pt1 | contig 10071 bp, 9 predicted proteins | sample TroAtlMetagenome_2_FD_88705 | JGI IMG/M metagenome (GOLD analysis project Ga0115011, IMG submission 88705) | Marine eukaryotic phytoplankton communities from Atlantic Ocean - Tropical Atlantic ANT8 Metagenome | ecosystem: Environmental > Aquatic > Marine > Oceanic | place: Tropical Atlantic...
ATCAAATGACACATCAGGAGAGTATTTGTTTAAAACAATTGTACTTGCTTTGACCGTAACGAAGTGTCTCTTAATATAATAGATACCATCTTCGATTGAAACGATTGAACCAAATCCTACTGGAGTTTTACCATTCGCATCATTAGAACTTGCAACTGTAGCTGTCTTACTTCCTGTAGCTGTTAACGAGGCACCGGCCGCAAATACTGCACCTGAAATATATTGTACAAATAAAGTAATTGAGTCATCGCCACTTGCTAATGTAGCATGAATAACACGAGCAACATTTGTACCATCAGAGTATTCAGTACCAACAATGTCTGCAACTGCACTTGTGTTACATGCTGATAGTCTTACATAGTCAATTTTATTATGTAGATGTACTGCTCCTGGTACAACAACCGAACCATCCTTAAATAGGTGATCTCCAGTAGAAGAGATCTGGTGTTGTAAAGATGTTTGCAGTTGAGTTAACTCTCGTGCTTGTACCGCCTTACCGGGTCTAAATAATATCCTTTGATATTGTTCTTTAGGGCTGAGTGTGTTGCCCGATGCAACCGACTCAAAATCGTCCCAATATGGTTCTACGTTAAATGAAATTGCCATGTCTCTATCCTATTTAAAATGCGATTACTAATCTTATTGTTTCTACTTGTCCTGATCCACGTGTTGTAGCCGTTCTATTCTCTACAAACATTACATCACCTTGATGATGATTAATGAGAGGTGCACCTACCGCTGAGATTTGATTACCAGCACCTGATGAACCAGTTGCACGAGTCAAATGTGAAGTAGTAAATGTACCGAACCCAGTAGATTCGTTTTGTATATAATGTAATACGCCGCTTGTGTTATTGTATTCTACAACGATACCTTTAGCACCAACCGTACCGCCAGTGTGACCTTCAAATGCAAAGTCAGCTACATATGTAGATGCTAATCCACTAGGGATTGTAACACTCTTACATGTATTGTATGCACTTGCTTCTGCAACTTGAGCGATTGTACCTGTGCTTGAACCAGTTATTGTTGTAGCGATTGCTTTAAATACTTCACCAACAACTGGATTACCACTCGTTGAACCTGCGGTTGCCCAATTAGCGTCAGTAGTATTTCCTATTGTTAAGATCTTATAAAAGTTACCAACAACCATTGAGCCAGTAGCTGAGACTACCGCACTCTCATTTGCTTTCTCAATAGGGTTTTTAACAACTGCTATTTGTCTAAAGTCGTTTGAATCAGGAATTGTACCAGACTCATCGCCAGTAAATACTGTGTTAATCGTAACGTAATGTGCTCTCAGATCATTTGTAGGATCTGCTCCGAATCCACCAACTGGTCCAATCACTGGTCTTACTGCACCGTTTGAACCTGAACCACCTGTTACAGTAACAGTAGCGTGAGTATAACCTGATCCAACGTTTGTCATTGTAATACCTGTGATAGCACCACCAGCTACTGTAGCCGTAGCCGCAGCATTTGATCCGTTACCTGAGATCGTTATTGTAGGTGCTGAAGTATATCCAGTTCCTGCATTTGTGATCTTCATATTATAGATTGCACCATCAACGGCATTACCTTGTACTGCCCATTGATTAGTTAGTGCAGAGTCTGCGCCACCAGCCGGTGCTTCTTTAATATGTCTTACTGGTATAAATGACGTTGTTAAGAATTTAGTTACATCAGCCGTTGGGACTGTAAACATATATTTCCATATGTAACCGTCTGATCCACTGTGATTAATAACACCAGATGTTTGAACACCTGTATCGTCTGGGTTAGTAGTAGAAGCTCCGCTTCCTGCCTTTAAGCACATGTATACATTGTTATTTGCTGAAATAACAAAATATGCTTTGCTTTCTATATTTGTATCTTGATCGTCATATTCTACATATGTTGTGCCAGAAACCCATAGTCTCCTTGTTGCACTATGAACAATGTCTGTACTTGCAATCTTCTTCATGGCAAACATGTTTTCCCATAAAGTATGCGATGTATAGTCATTTTCATATGGGGTTGTTGGGACAGAATCATCTGTCCATGCGTTTGGCCGTCCCAAGGCCATGTAGAATTGATTATCACTAAGACTATTTACGAACTTATTTGTTGTATCCAGTCTAAATTTACTTGTGATTATTGCTGCCATGTCTATTCCTTTGTTTTATGAAATAACGAGTGAACTAGCTCCACCCATTCCGAATTGTGTACTTATATTGTTATTTATACTATCTTCTAGTGTCCAATGAGCTAAATCTGAGTTTGGACCTAAATAGTCAAACTTTTTATTATCCCAATGGTTTTGCATACCTATCTTAGTTAACTCTGAACTTCCGTTATCAAAGTGGGTATACGATTTCTCTAATATGTGCGAGTTGAAACTTGCTGGTCCAACTTGGAATGCACCTATATTAAAATTAATTTCACCAGCTGTTTCTAGCCAACCATATTGTGCTTGGTCATTTGTAGATGTAAGAAGCTTCACTAAGATAGCAATCTCACCAAAGAACTTAAATCCTGCTGGGTGAACTAATCTTGTAAATGCATTCTTCCAATCAGCTACATTCTTACCAGTTCTTAATACATATGAGAACTGCTGATAATAATAAGAGTCTTGTAAAAACTTTTTATCTGATAAGAATCCATCAGCATTTGTAAACAAACCCTTTGGATATGTTCTTACAACATCGCCGTTTGATAATGCACTTGTAAATGTTAACCTATATTTTGTAGTAGTATCTGAATATACTTCTTCAGTATAATCTGTACCTGGTGTCTGATATGAGTTATTAACAAATACAACATGGTCATCTAAAAATATAGGATTATTATCATCATTGTTTCCACTTACTACAGTAGGTGTACCAGATATTGTAATTGTATTCGTAGGTGTAAATGCGGTTCTATCAGCCTGAATAGCGGCTGCTTGATCCGTCCAGTTTCCATCAGATGGATTAAGTATATCTACAAATGGAAAATATGTTTCTACTTCATCATCATAGATCATTCTAAAGAATGATGTAATTGATTCAGGTGTACCACGTGACTTATAGAATTCAACAAGCCTCTTATAAAATGCTCTTGGATCTGTAGCAAAATCTCTTGGTACTGCAATACCAATTTCATTCTGCAACTCAGTAAGTAGATTATCTTCTACATGATCGATATCTCTTTGTATATCTAATGAGTTAAGATAGAACCCAGATTTATTTTGACGCTCTAAATATAGTGCATATGTTTTAAGAAAGTTAACTAGATCAGGATACGACGACTCGACGTGATCAGGTACTAACTCATCTATATATGACGATATATTATATTTTCCAAGACCGTGTGCCATTAGTTAGCTACCGTTGTGTAATCAATACCAGCAGTTGTACCGCCAGTTGCCATTGTATCTACTTCACCTGAAATGATAGCAGTTGATGTATTTATCGTTAATAATTCATTCCTTGTTGGTGATACGTCATTAGATGCCGGCTTCACCGTAACATCAATTGTAGTTGAACCAGTAGGTAATGCAGTTGGATTAAATGAGTTAAGAGTTACTGTTCCTTCCTCTTCATTTACATCACCAACACTAGCTAATTGTACTATACCACCAGTATTTACAATTTGAACAATACGTGTATCACTTGATGAATCATAATAGTCTTTTAGTTTACAGTCTTCACCATTGAATGTAAATACAGTTGATGTAAGAAAAGAACCTAAAGACGATGTTGAACCATCTAAATCAGTTAATGCTTGATTAAACTTAAGTGTATATTTAGTTGCTGTTCCAAGAGTAGGTGTAATCTTCTTTGTCATTTTCACACGAGTGATATTAGATATGATAGCAACATTAGTATCATCAATCTTCTTACCAACATTTGAATCTCTGTAAACGCCGTTAAAGCTCTTAAGTGTATCGTTATTATATGACACGAGTGTATTCCTTATTGATGTAGCCAAACCGCTTGCAGTTACTGTAGCTTTGTTAGGATTATATTTAAAATAAACTTCTAAATCAATATATGTATATTCGGGGTCAACAAGCACTGGTGTAATACTTACAACATTCTTTGGTTTAAGAATATTTGTTTTAATTGTTGTCTTCTGTGCATCGGTAAGTACTTCACCTGATAATGGTTTAATACTTACATAAACTTTACCATAATCTGGTACATCATTATCTTCACCGCCCCATACAGCAACAGCTTCTAAATCAGCAAATTCGTTTTTAATAATTGATTTATAATCATCAGGTGTTACAGCTCTGTTCTGTGATATATGAGCAAGCGGTGCATTAAACTTAATTGCTTCTTTACTTTCTCTTGCGGCACCGCCAGTAGCTTTAGTTACAAGTGTGACAGTCTCATCAGTATTACCATTAAGCGAATCAGTCATAGTAAATACAGTAGCACCATTCACATCTGTTCCTGATGGAATTGTAGCATATTCGATTTTTATTGTATTACCATTACCTGGTCTCTTACCAATAATGTTATCACCAAACTTTACTTCATAATATCCATCTCTTCCTTCTTCTAAGAAATATACTTCTGATGTACCGTCTAATGTAACCATGTTTGTATTTAAAGCATAAACTTTAGATGCATCTGTTGCACTTGAATCTGTAACAGTAACTTTAATTGAAGCTGTGTTTACATTATTAGCAGGAATAATATATGATTCGAATGTATTATTTTGATATGTGTAATTAATACTTGCTAATGTTCCTTGTTCTATTTTAATATTAGAGAACTTCCAACCATCAGTTTCATTATAGTTAATTGTTGTAGTATCAGAAGCAAACATTGGATATGTTACACCATCAATAGTTGTAGAGAACTTAGTTCCTCTCGGCATACTTAAAGGTAATGGAGTATTTGTTCCATCATGATTCCATAATGGTGTAGCAGTTCCCTTTGCCATAGTCATATCAATATAAGCAACAGATGGCGATATGGATCTTGGAGTATAACCTAATAATTTGGCATGTGATACAACAGAAGATCTCAATTGAGATGTATCAAGAAATGTTTCATTCAAAGCAAAGTTAGCATTCATTGAATTCACATGAGTTATATATGCTAGCACATCAATGATTGTGCTCATCGCAGACCCCTCATAGTTATAATCGTTGAAGGTTGTATCAGTTGCCTTCATGTAGTTAACTAGATTTGTTTTTATATTATCAAAATCTAATTCACTTGCTGAAATTCTGCGTTCTATTGCCATTATCGTAATCTCTCTATTGTGGTAGATATATCAACTATTTCATTACTTGATCTAACTCTACCGGTTACTGTTATAAATACTTCGTTTTCATCGGCTCTTGCCTGTATATTTGTATTAAGCACTTCTATTCTTGGTTCATAATTAGCTAAAGCGGTATTAATCGAAGTAGCCATATTTGCTGCTGTTATATTTGACATATTTTCAAATAAGTATGCTCTTAAGTTTGCACCAAAATTATAATTAAATGGGCGCTCACCATGATTTGTACGAAGTATATTTAATATACTTTGTGATACTGATGCATTATCTTTTTTTATTCCAACGTCATTGGTATTAGGATTTTGCTTAAAAGTAAAATCTAAATCTTTATACGTTTCTTGTCGTGCTATCGTTGCCATATATCTTATTTATACTAGTTAGGTCCGCCTGTTTGAACTGTTGGTGAATCAAAATCATCGTGAGTATGAGTATTCAAATTAATTGTTGTGTCACCAGTATTAGTTTGCAATGTTCCAGTAACATCAACATCTCCAGTCATTGTTATCTTACCTGTGCTTGTTAAGTTTGTTGTGCCACCAACAGCAGTATTCATATTACCTGCTACTGCAATATCAGCATTACCACTTACTATAATACGTACATCACCAAATACTTCAAGAGTATCATGGCCTACAACTAACTGATAATTGTCTCTTACAATTCTTTCTGTCTTAGCACCATTCGCAGCTATCTCATATTGAGTACCACTCTTATGCCTTTCCATAATACGTTCAGCACCTGGAGTATCATCATATTCTTTAACATGACCACTCTCTGTTTCCATAACATTATTATATGGATAAACTGGTGCATATGTACTTGCTGGTTGATATGAACCAAGTTCTTCATCTGCATTAGGATCAGCTTCAGCTCTTACTCTTACATTATTATCTTCTACACCTTCTGTCTTAGTAGGAAGAGATCCCATAACTATAAATTCTTGAGCAGAAATATCTAAAAATGTACCACATACTAATGAACCTATTGCTAGATTTACAGAATGCCCAGTACCATTAATAGCGGGTGTTGTTGCAGGCATTACAACTTGAGACCATGGAAGATCTTCAGTTGCAATATTATATTTAGTTCCTTCTCTAATATCGTGTCTTCCAAATACACGAACTTTAACTCTACCTAATTTTAAAGGATCTGATATATTTTCTACTAATCCAAATTCCATTATGATGCACCCTCTCTTACTAAGCTTAAGTTTTGTTTATAATCCCATTCACCATCATTCATAACATATCTATGATTAATACTAGAAACTAAATATATGCCATCTGATTTTGTCCTTGATAAATTACCGCCACCTTGTTCAACATCAACTGCCATTCCGCATCCTAAATTTGGAACAGGAATAACATTTTCTACTTTTAATAATGTATTAAATACACGATGTTTTGTATTTTGTATTATTGTATCATTGGCTCTACTAGGTGAATTAAATAACGATGTTTCACTATCATATAAAGTATCACTTATTTTAAAATTTGTCATTTCAATATCTGTTAATTCCGGAGCATCTAATAAGTTATTTGTAGTTTGATCTAATGATACTTGCGTAATCCTTTGCCCCCATAAACCTTGACCGAGCTTAGTTACATAATGGTCATTATATGATTTTAATTCGAATTGATCTGACGAACCTATAGTATTTACTGGCTCTAAAGCTGATTCCATATCAGTATATGAATTATGTATTTTAAATATATTACCTTCGTTATCTAATAATACGTTATTAGCAACCATATCATGTAATGAAGTCATTCGAGTAATACCTTGATCAGTTAACCGTTGATATAAAAACATTCCAGTATTATTTTCATCAAAGGCAGAATTTACTACATTACGTATACAAGTTTTTGCAATCATGTTTGGCACAAGATATTTTCCTTTAGAACTTGCTTCGCTTTCTATTATTAATTTTAATTCAGGGCCATGAGTTTCTTTCCAAAGATTTTCTAAAATATCAGTCGAAGTTCCAGTATAAGAATTACAGATTCTCTTTATAGATTGGGCCCAATGCGTTAATGAAACTAAATGTATATTATATTCTTTACCGCTTTTTCTTATTTGTTGATCAGTTACACCATTTGCATAAAAGGTATGAGTTACATTTTTTCCAATATACTCATAGCTAATTTCAACTGCCATCATATTTACATCTAAAAACGTATCAAAGAAATTAACATTATCCATTACATGAATCATTCCATTAATATCACCATGTATGCTTTCGAAAAAAGACATAGATGTTGTTATTGAACCGATGTCATGACCACCAACATGGACACTAAAATTATTAATATTAAACATTATGCTGTCATTTCTTTAGCGAATTGTCTGGCAACCTGTTGAATATGCTCTGGCTTAATTACTTTTATATCTCTATTCTGCTCAGTTACAGCAGACTCATAATCAATGAAAGAATAAGCAGTAGTTCCGGAAGATGCACGTTTTACCCAATTACCATCTCCGTCAATATGATGATGTGGTGCATAAGCTTGTGATTTAATAAAGTTACATGATGCAGATGAACCAGAAGTTGCACCTTGAATTGTTTCACCAGTTTCAGTAAATGTGCCAGAAGTTAATTCAATTGTAATATAACCTAAATTAACATGAATTTCTTTTACAACACCTTTTGCACCACTTACACCACCAGTAACTGTTTCACCTACTGTAAATTTATCTACTAATGAATCATCAGTATCAGCAGCAAGATATTGATATTTGTTTTTACAATAGTCTACAAGCTGAGTGGCACTCATCGGCCAATCATCCCATATATTTTTTATTTGTGGATTAAGTAATAGAAATGTCCAATGATAATCTGGTGTTCCATATAATCTTTGGCTTAATAAATCTGGTCTTTCACCATCTATGATTTCTTCTGTTTCATAAAATCCTGCATTATTAATTAATGCATTTGAAAATTTTGCTTTAGAAGATAAATTTTTTAATAAATCACTATTACCAGATCCATCTATATCTATTAATACATTTTGAATATTTTTAAAATACATATTAGTATCCTCTTTCTATATCAGCTTGATAAATTGGTGTCAATTCTTTAAGTTGTATACCAAATCCTATTTCAACTGGAGCATTATTTCTTCTAAAAAATGAAGAGTTATTTGGATTATATGTAACGCTAACATTTTCGATAACACATGGTGGTAGCTGTATCATATCTTTAGCTCCATGAAAGGATACAATTACATGATCAGGAACTGTTACAATTAAAGAACTATCTTTTTTTGCGTGAGCTGATTTTCTAAACATTTTAATAAGACCTGAAGCTTGGTCAGATTCATATACACTATCTGGAAGTATGGTCCAATTAAATGAAAATGTTCTTAATGCAGTTGAACCATAAGCTGTTAATTCATTTGGATTAGCTATTTTACCACTACCTCTTTGTAATTCAGTTCTTATTACTGTACCTAAAGCACCACCAGCAACAGCTTGTACCAGGCCTGAACTTTTTCCTGGCAATATTTTACCAATAGAACCTGCAGCAATAGCTAATGCAGCAGGACTAGTTAATGTTGTAGGATTAGCAACAATATCACTAAATCCACTTCCAATACCATCAGGATGACGAAGAATTTCATTCATTAAAGCACCTACAGTTCTTGTATCGTCGTTATAAACAAACTGGTCATTTACTTGAATATCTGTAGGCATATATAATGAAACAGATCCTGCATAATCTCTTCTTACAGTATTGCTAACAGCATCAGCAAAGTTTTTAACACCTGTTATTGCGCTTTGTATAAATCCTACTTCTTCTGCTGCGGCTTCAGCTCCAGACGCAGTATCAGCAGCTGTAATTGCTTCTTGTGCTTTTTGTAATTTTCTATAAACATTTTCATTAGCCTTTCCACCAATAAATTGTATTTCTGATCCTCTTTGCCCTGATGGTAAATTATCGCTTCTATAAGTTTTATTTTCAGCTTTATTTTTATATTTCTTTTCATCATTAACAGACATAAATTCAAACATACAAAATGGTTCATGGGTTATTTCTGATATTTCATCCATACGCTCAATAGCATATTCACTTGAATCATGGCTATTAAAGCATATATTATCTGTACGAGTATCGTTTCCAACACTTGCTGGGTATTTGTAATGTTCTGTTAATGAGAATTTCTTTGCAGCTCTGCGTTTTCTTACGTTACCGCGGCCGCCTCTAGTTCCACCTGCCATAATTGATCCTTTGGTTTGTTATATAGTTATTTATAACGATTTGTATAAATAGTTGTATGAAAAAAACATATTCTGGATCATGGAAACCTAAGAACCTTCACAAATACAAAGGTGATCCCAATTCAATACGTTATCGCTCAAGTTGGGAGCGTAATACATTTAGATATTTAGATACTAAAGCTGATTGGGTTAAATGGTGGAACTCTGAAGAAACCGTAATAGGTTATATATGTGCAACCGATAATAAACCTCACAGATATTATATGGATCTCACTATAAGAACTAAGAGTGGTCGTACAATTTTAGTTGAGATCAAACCATCTCATCAAACTAAACCACCTAAACGTAAAAAACTTAATGAGGCATTAACATATATGAAGAATACTTCTAAATGGAAATATGCTCAAAAGTTTTGTGATGAACGTGGTTATGAGTTTCAAATATGGACTGAGAATGACTTAGAAGCAATGGGTATTAAAACAATGTCATTAGGATTCAAAGCCAGCAAAACTAAAACTGGTAGAAGAATATGGAAAACACTTGGTAAAAAGGTATAAATATAGTTATGATGAAAGAAGATGAAGATGACGGCAA
>Ga0115011_10003941_pt1 | contig 10062 bp, 6 predicted proteins | sample TroAtlMetagenome_2_FD_88705 | JGI IMG/M metagenome (GOLD analysis project Ga0115011, IMG submission 88705) | Marine eukaryotic phytoplankton communities from Atlantic Ocean - Tropical Atlantic ANT8 Metagenome | ecosystem: Environmental > Aquatic > Marine > Oceanic | place: Tropical Atlantic...
TCTCCTCCTCCTCCTCCTCCTCCAAAACAAACAAACAAACAAAATCCTCCCTCTCCCCCTCCCCTTCTTCTCTTCTACAATTTATTACAGAAATTCTTTTTCTCTTCTTCTTCTCTCAAAAAAAAACAAGACAAGAAGAAGAAAGGAAAGACAACCAAAGAAAAAAGAAGAAGGAGGGAGAGACGAGAGCAAAATCCAAAACAAAGCGCGAGAAAAAAGAAAGACTTTGAGGAGTGTGCGGCGAACACGAACGAACGAACAAACAAAAGAACACGCGAAGATGTTCTCGAGACTCTCGAGGCGAGCGATGTCTTCGTTGATGGCGAGTAGCAGTGGTGGTGGGAGTCGCGTTGGACGTTGTGGACTCGCCGGCTCGCCGTCGAGAGGAGGAGGAGGAGGAGGAGTACGGAGAAGAGACGACGACAACGAACAGAAAACGACGAGACAAAAAAAGAATGTCTTCTCCACGTCCACGACGTTGAATCGGCACGGTTTAGACGATTTCGTGGACAGCCCGCCAAAAAAAGGGGAAGAAGGGAAACCAGATCCGGTTGAACCGATTGGTCGAGCATGGGAAGCGAAAGAGTTGCGGATAAAATCGAACGAAGATTTACACAAACTGTGGTACGTTTTATTGAAAGAAAGGAACATGTTGAACACAGAGTCTTACTTATCGCGAGCGAGGAACGAGCTGTTTCGACATCCTACAAGAATTACGAAAGTGAAGAAATCGATGAGTCGAATTAAGTTCGTGTTGACAGAACGGGCGATTAAGGAGTACGAGGTGGCGATGGAGCGAGCTATGGAAGCCGAGGAAGCCGAGGAGCGGGTGAAGTTGCAAGTCGAAGCAGAAGCGAAGCTGAGAGAACGGAAAAGGCAGATTAATACGGAGTAAAAGTTGAATGCATACACCTATTTGTATTACCTATCGACATGTTACGAAGCTAAACTTTTACGCCTTCGCACTCGACGTGAGCGACTAAAACGCCTTCCTTTTCGTTATCCAGACCGCCTTTAACGATAAGTTTTCCTCCTCTTTCGATTTCGAAAACGACGCTGGAACCAACGAAATGAATTTCGCGCTCCACCCCTACTCGGTTGGCGAAAACAAAAGCTCTTTTTCGAGGTTTCAATGCTACCTCTTCCCCTCCCCCTTCTTCTAAGAATAGAGGAAGTAACCGGTTGAACCAATAATTCCACGTTTCCGTTCTGTCTGGAACGATTGCTTTCGTTTCCACGTCGTCGTTTGGATGCGCGTTCGTCCACGCCGAAGCAAACAAGACTAAAGAACTCTTATTTTTTTCGATCTCCTTGGCAAACTCATACGCTTCCCACGGCGCTTCAAACTTGTACGGATTAATATCCATGCATATCCCAACCGTCGTTTTAATTCTATATTCTTCTACTGTATTACTATTACCACCTTTCCCTTTCAATACGAGCTCGGTCGAGGTGAACCCGCTCGTATCTTCGTCCGCCCACGTCTCGTCGATACAATACAAGTGATGTTTATTCACTCTTAATATCACGCATCCAGTTTCATCTACAATTTGAACCGCGTTGTATATTTCGTTCGCATCGCGAATACCTCTCACGTATCCGGCACTTGCGAGACATTTAAACCTCTTCGCTATGGTCGACAAAAACTGCCTCGTTATTTCTTCTTCCTCTTCATCATCCCACTCGACTAAACGTTCAATCTCCTCTCGAGAATCAAAAGTATACCCCGTAAAAGACATTTCCGGAAACTGAATTATGGACAGGGGCATGCTCTCTTTTTCATATTCTTTCTTTTCGTTCGAAATGAACGCGTCGAGTAATCTCAAACACTTTTCGAAAGACGTCTTTCGGTCACCTATATTTGCACAAAAGAGAAAAAACAGTTAGTACCTTATAAAATGTAAAAAATCTCTGCTTACCGTGCACGGGTTCGCACTGCACGCACGCGACTCTGAATCCGCACAAATCCTCGTCAGATTTGTCGTTCGAACTGCTACTCATCGTTCGCGAGAGCTGCGTGTCCGTTTTGCAACTTTTCTCTCACTTCTCATCCGTTCGTAAGAAAGAAGTTGTCGATTGAAAAGGCGTCGTTCCACAAAAGAATGAATTTTTCTCTCTCAACTGCTCAAAAGATTATTTCTTTTTGTTTTTTTTCGTAATTCTCTCTCATTTTTCTGGCGGCGCGACTTTTTTAGGCCTCCTTTCTCTCCTTGTTTGTGTCGCAAAAACGCTCTTCGCCACGCGCAGAGAAAGACGCCGATAGAAGACGCGCGCGTATCTTTCACACAACGAGCGCGCATGATATCTGCCATAGCATGGATCCCTCCGGGGGCATCCGCGCAGACGCCGAAATTTGCCGACATTCCGGAGAGCGAATTGAAAGAAACTCGAGAGAGAATGAAACGAAGGACAGACGTGGAAGACGACAGCGAAGATGACGAGAGCGAGGGTGACGAGGTGAATATTGATGAAGACTCAGATGATGACGAAGAAGATATGGCGGACAAACATGAGATGAAGGACGCGTTGAACGATGTTGATGAATCGGACGATGACTCAGAATCAGAAGACGAAAAGAAAAGAGTTAAAAAAAGTGAAAAGAGAAAAGCGATACAGAAAGCGCAAGCAGTCGCGAATGCGGCGAGAGGCATCACGGACGATTTAGCCGAGCTAGACATGGATAATTACGACAACGACGAATCGTACGACGAAGACATTCAAGAGAGACAATTGTTTGGCAAAATGAACTCGGAGTTTGAATCGAATCAGGATGACCCGTATGTGACGATTAAAGACTCAGATGACGACGAAGAGGAGGAGAATCCGGACGATTTTGGCATTTTGAAGAACGATTTAGTAGTGCTAGCGGCGAGAGCTGAGGAGGATGCGAGTCATTTAGAGGTTTGGGTATATCAAGAGGCGATAACGAACGAGGAGACGCACGAGACCGAGGCGAATTTGTACGTTCATCACGACGTAATGTTACCGGCATTTCCATTGTGTTTGGCGTGGATGGATTGCTGTAAAGATACAAACGCGAATATACGAGGTTCATATTGTGCGGTTGGAACGATGTATCCCGGAATTGAAATTTGGGATTTAGATTGCATTGACGCGGTGGAACCGGTCGCGACGTTGGGCGGGTACGACACCGCAGACATAAAAAAGAGTTCGAGTGGAGGGAAAAGTAAACCTAAAGTAAGGAAAGAAGGGCATCAAGATGCAGTCTTAGGCATGTCGTGGAATTCGCAATTTCGTAACGTGTTAGCATCGGCGAGTGCAGATAAAACGGTAAAAGTCTGGGACGTCTCGACGGAAAAATGTACGGAAACGTTGACGAGACATACCTCCAAAGTGCAATGTTTGGAGTGGAATCCGGAAGAAAGAACGGTACTCGTTTCGGGTGGTTTCGACAAGCACGCCAGAGTATGCGACGTTCGAGCGCCGAAAGAGGCGAGTTTAGATTTTAACATCGGTGCCGATTGCGAATCGGTGTGCTGGAGCGCAAGAAATCCTGTAGAGTTTTTCATATCCAACGAGGACGGCGAAGTGGCTTGTTTCGATACTCGAATGGCGTCTTCAGATAATAATAGCGGTGGGAAAAAGAAGAGCAAAAGCTCGTCCTCGGACACGTCCTCTGCGGAACGATGGCGTATTAATGCGCACGAGGAAGCAACGACGTCGGTGTCGTGTTGTCACGGCTCTCCCGGTGCATTTTTAACGTCCAGTACGGACGGGACGTTGAAATTATGGGACGAAAATGTCGGATCGACACCAAAGTTGTTAGCTGCGAATACAGCTGGTGTAGGAGCTGTATTTTGCGCGGAATTCTCGCCGCACTTGCCGTATTTAGCTGCCGCTGCGGGAAGTGCGGGTGCAGTTTCTGTTTGGGATGTTTTAAGTGAAGATGCGGTAAGACAGTCGCGCCACGGACCATTATTAGAGCGATACGAGGCGCATTTCAATTAGAAAATTATTACTCCTATACTACACGTCTATCGGTATTATTACTCCTATTATAACTACATACCATGGTACCATACCATGGTCCAATAGTTTCTATTTACTACTATCATCAATTCTTCCTCGCACTGACCGCAGCCGCATATTTTTCTTGAAGTTCAGCCTCCCGAGCTCTCGCCGCTCCTGCGAGTTCCATCATTTTCTCAATACGAATTGGAGCCCCGAGACTTTCTTTCGCCTCGAGCAATTCAAACGCACGCAAAGTGTTCCTTTTATCCATGAACTCATCGTGTAAACTCCTCAACTTTTTAGATAAAGCAGTGCCACGCATGCGATATCCTTCGTGTAAAAGAGCAACTTTGCGCTCCAATTTTGACGCCTTTTTCGCTTCGGCACCCATGAGAGCATACAACGCTTCGTATTCTGCCTTTTTACTACCAATGTCGTTAACACGTGAAGATCCGCGCATTTGCTCACGGGTTTTATGGAACTGTTCTGCGAAAGAATCAGGCATTTCGCCCGCTTCTTCTGCGAGCATCGCCTTTGCCTCTGCGAGTTGCTCGCTTGAGAAACAATAAAAACTCGGGTCGTCTTCCGGATGAATACCATTCAAATCTCTTTTAATGAGTTCAATCATCTCGTCGTCGATCAGTTTTTGATTCGTGTGTAAGCATTTTCTCGTATCCACAACGACCGCTGGATACTCCTTCGAAACATTTGGTTTTGGCAACTCGTTTCTTCGTTGGTACACTTGCGATCTTCGCTTCTCCATTTCCCGTCTGGTAATTTCCTCTCGCTCGCGAATGCGTTCTCTGCGTTCGGCTTCATCTTCTTCGATTTCAACAGGCGCGCGATGACCACCAATCTTATCAATTTTCATCGCATCCTCATCCTCTAATTCATCTAATTCGTCGATGTTGGGAATTTGAACTTTGAACTCGTTCTTCGGTTTCGGCAAAGACGCAAAGCGGGACCTGATACCACTCGTCAGCGGGCGTCTCGAGGCCACGTGTTGGTTCGAACCCGCCGAAGAATCACTCGGGCGCATAAACTCAGCAACGGCATCTGGATCGTTGATTTGCAAGTCGTCGCGCAAAGGTGTTTGGCCGACGACCCCCGTACCCGGACGTTGCAAGGCGGGAGTAGGCTGGCCTCCTTGTAACGACGGCGTCGCACCAGCGAAATCTTTCCCAGCACTATCCGCAAATCCACTCGGGGTCTCACCACCGTATAAAGTTGATTTCGTCGACGTCATCGCGGCTAAATACCGCGCCTCCTCTAAAACCATTTCGTCTCGCGATTTGCGTTGAATCGCCGGCGTTTCTTGCCCGGGTAACTGGTTCGATGTTGTTATACCCGTGGTATCCGGCGCGAAACCCATTTTGCGTAACTTTGCAATCCTTTCCAGCTCGAATTCTGACACAGAAGGTTTTGGTAAATTCAATTTTCCTCGAATCCTCCCGGCTGAAAAGTTATCCAACTGTTTGTTCGATTCTTTCACCGCTTTCGGCACGTTCTTCTTTTTTGCAATCTCGTCCAACTTATCCATCGTTCGCATTTCTTCTTCTCTTTCTTTAATCATCTTTCCGTCCAACTCGTGGATGGTTTTCGACTTGAATTTGGCTTCTTGTAACATTTTTCTCTCCAATGCCTTCTCCTCCGAAACATCGTACGGCCCTTTTGGCGCTAACTTCTCGAATGCAATTTCCGCGTTGTAATCAATACCAACGATACGTTTGGTGTTTCTGCCACCCATTCCAGCCGCTTTCATTTCTCTGTTCTTTTGTATGCTCGCTAGCCGTCTGGCTTCGTCCAATCTTTTTTCCCTCGCTTTCCTCTTTGCCTTTTTCCCTTTTGTATTCGCCAACCTTGCGCGCGCTTCCGATAACATCTCCTTTTCGTCTTCATCCATATCAATTGCATCTGGCTTCGCTGGTTTAGCTTCCGGGTTCGGATCAATCTCTCCCGGCCTCAACCGTCTCGGGTCGTCCATTGGATCGTACTCCTCGTCCTTCGACACCGCCGCATCTAACAATTTCTCGTACCGCTCCAAACACTGACTCGGCGTTCTCCCAACGATAGGCGCAATCGTACGCCACTGCGTAGGCATTAACTTTGCCAAGTGCAAAAGTTTCTCGTCTTCCTCTCTCGCCCATTCAGTTTTCTTGATGGATGGATCCAACCATTCAAACCATCTCGCTTTGCACTGTTTCGCCGACTTTCGGACGAGTAAAGAGGAAATTCTGGCCCACTGGTTCTTCCCGTACTTCATCACCGCCGCTTTGAGGATCTCATCCTCGGTGTTTTTCCACACCCCGCCTCTGATCATAATCCTCATCGTGCGATGATACTTTTCTTCTTTGGCCGATGTTCTTTCGTATTTCTACCCCGCGATGAAGGAGCGTGCGCTGTCGTTCTTCTGTCTTTCTTTCTCTTTGGAAGAAAAGGCGGCCAAGAGATCGATAATGAATTGTGTGGAAGAAAAAACAACCTTCCTTCTTTTCTCTTCGTCGAGTTTTTTCAACAATTTTTTGTCCAGATGCCAGAATGCAGCACGAGCGCAATATAAAAAAACGCCTCGATTTATTTTTTCCCCCCTCGAACACTTCGAGCGAGACTACATAGAATACGCGATCGAATGGTCGCGAGCACAGCATTATTTCAACCGACGACGTTGCTGAGATTAGTGCTCTTATATTTACAACGGCGCGACGACGGCAGCGGCGGCGGCGGCGGCGACGACGACGATACCGATGAAGAAGAAACAACAGTCACAAAAGCGTTGGTTTCCGTGCTCAGTTCTCAGTTCTCGTTTGTTCGCTTCACGGATATCTTCTGGGCGTACTTGGCCGTGACTGCGACGGTGTTTTCTAGATCTGTGGTAAAATCGAACGCAGCTACGTCCGAGTGGAGTCTATTAGACGGAGTGACGGTGGGTTTGGAGACGGTGGTGGGGAGAGGAACTGTCGCTTCTGGCATTGGTGCGGGTCAAATCTATGGGGTCGGGTATGAGGTGACATCGAGTGCGGCGGCAGCGATTAACCAGGTATTTGAACAACAATACGATTTTAGAAAGAGAACAAGGCGGAGGAAACTGCTCGACGTTGATTTGAAAGCGTATGCCGCAAGCGTATCGAGAACTATAAACGCGACAAAGCTTGCATCTATGATTGTAAATAGAAGAAGAAGCGTAAAAAATACGAGCAGAAAACTGCTTTTCGATGATGATGATGATGATGATGAAGCTGATGATATCGAACGGAATATGTTACACACTTTAGTGCCCATGTTTCTGGGCAATGTTCCCGTTAGCGTTCGGGATGAGTTCATTCAGAGCTTGCAATCGGTCATAATCGATCCATCTCTGGTATTAAGTTTCGAATTGAATATTGCGAGAGTCAACGTGTTAATTCCACGAAAAGGTTACTCAGCGTTCGAGAATGCGCAGTTATTTCGTGCTGGCCAAAGAAATTTATGGTCCGGATATTTACAGAAGAGACGAAGCGGTGTTGGAGCTTCATTTTCTTCTGCGGTTGATGCTTCGTTTTCGCCTGGAGATAAGCTAGCGTTTGACATTCAAGATACGACAGAGAAACTGAAAGCAGCGACTGATATACTCGATCAACTCAACGCCGATCGAGTCGCTAAAGCACACTTTAGTAACGCAACGAAAATTGATGTAGATCCGTTCAATTTACCTGATGGAAGTGTAGTACCAGATTCAGAGCCAGTCGGTTTAGCAAGCTTAACGTATGCGATAACAATATCAATCAATTTCGGTCAACGGATAGGTGTTTTAGCGTGATATTAAGTTGTGTTTCAAACTTCTTTTCTATTAGAAAATGCATGTATTCTATTAATCGCTGTCGAATATTTCAAAAGCTTCGTCTTCTTCTGCAACAAGCGGTGGTTCTTCTGCTTTTTCTTCGTTTCCTTCTTCTATTTTCTGTTGTTCCGGCTCGGGCGTCGGCGCCAATTTTTTCGGTGTATTTTTTGTTGGCGCTTCCCGCGTTCTCATTTCCAAGATGGCATTCAACGCCGCAAAACCATCCTCTTTAGCTGGAAGAGCCACAACTTTCGATCCGGAACCTAAATATGCGGGGATATTCGTTTGTACCGGTGCGGTTGAGTTTTTAATCGTCACTTCTACATCCGTTTTTTTTTGCTTTTTCCTGTTGCGTTGTCGTCCAGTCGCTAATGCCGCGGCGATGGCCAAGGCTTCCTCTTCTGCCATTTTTTCCTTCTCTTTGAGTTTCTTTTGCTTCGCGACGAGAATTTTATCCTCCGCTTCTACCCACAAGTTATCTTCTACGACTGGATCTTTTCCATTCAAAATGTTTGAATAGGCAATGGTTATGCGCTCCGAAATCCTCGTCCTCACCTGTTTGGAGAGAAAACCAAACTTTTCGGAACATCCCGAAATTATCGCCGAGCCATCTGGACCATATTCCGTTTGACCGTGCGCATATACACCAGTCGCACCGTCTCTATCATCGTCCTTGCCATGTTCTTTCTCGGCAATCATTCGAAACTCTCGTTTCACGCTCGGTAAAATGAGATCGTCCATGAAGAAAATCGGAAATCTGGTTTTCGGCAACGTGCGAAACTCGTGGTAATCCAAATGCGTCTTTGATTGTTGAATCGATTTTTGTACCTTTGGAAATAACGTCGAGTCTTTTTTGTTATACCACGAGTGCGGCAGTTTAATCTCATACAATTGGTATTTGGCGTACGTCTTTGACAATCTCGGGTCAAAACCTCGTAAAATCCACAGTTTACGAAACGGACCGTTGTTGAACTTATACGCCATCTCTCGCAATTCCACGCGAGTTTGTTTCGCGTCGATTACAATGTGCGCCGGGACAATCGACCGAAGTTTCTCCTGTAACCCTCTCGTTGGCCACACCGGTCGCTCCTTGAACAATTTCACCAGACTCTTATACCACGCCGGTCGTTGTTTATCCATTTCGATGTTCTTCGGTAAAACCTGAGGTACCGTCGCGTCTGCGAAATCGACTAAAATTTCGGTATTCCCTTGCGGCATTGACGTCAAATCCTCTCTGTACTTTCTCGTTTCCCCATCTTCGAAATAATCCACCGGTACGTCTTCTTTACAATACACCGGAGGTACTAACTTAAACTCTCCAGGGACAACTAAATTCCCCATGGTGTTTCTGTTGTTTCCTATGATTCCGTCTCTATTATTTCTAAACTCGGCTTTTGATTTCAACCGCAACCTGAATGGATCCTCCGCGCCTCCAGTCGGCGCACGAATTTCGTCTTCGTTCACCACGTATTCCATCTTATCTTCTACTCGAGTACTTTTCCTCTTATTCATGCTCTCATCGCTCGCAAATATCCGTTTCCTTGTTTTCATCTTCTTTCTCAACTTCTCTTCCTCTTCTCGTTCGGTGAGCGTAGAGCAGTATTGAAAATCAGCGAGACCGCGAAACTCGATTTTTTTCGTACATCGGGCAAATGCTTCGACTTGAATGTTGTTATTGGTGCTGCTATTATTATTCTGATTCTTTCTGCTCGCGGAACTCTTTCCTCGCGTCTTAACTATTCTCAAAACGAGCGTCTTCGCGTCCAACTTCTCCCCGTATATCGGCAACGCCAACTCGTCCTTCTCCCGAAATTTCAGCTCCAACGACTTGGTACCACTCGACACGAGTCCATCTTCGCCGCCGTCTTCGCCTCCATCTTCGCTCGCGTGCGTCACCTTTGTCGCGCCTTCTGTCTTCCAGCCGTTCATCGCGCACGCTTTCGTGAACTTTCCTTTCCCTCCAAACTTCTCCACGATTTCTGGAATGTTTTGCATGCATTCGTACCCGGGATAGACGATGGAGACGATTTTCTTATTCGGGACGATCACCGCGAACGACGACGAGGAGGGGGAGGAGGAAAAGGAACGTCCACCGACGATATCGTTCTTCTTCTTGTCTTCTTCTTCTTCTTCATCATCATAATCTTCTTCTTCTTTCCGTCCCGAAGAAGGGGAAGGAGGAGGCCGTCCTCGTGTTTTCATTGTCGGCGTCGTGTTGTAACGAACAGATTTTTTCTTTTTTCTTTTTTCGAGAAGAATAGAAGAATTTTAAA
>Ga0115011_10003942_pt1 | contig 10060 bp, 15 predicted proteins | sample TroAtlMetagenome_2_FD_88705 | JGI IMG/M metagenome (GOLD analysis project Ga0115011, IMG submission 88705) | Marine eukaryotic phytoplankton communities from Atlantic Ocean - Tropical Atlantic ANT8 Metagenome | ecosystem: Environmental > Aquatic > Marine > Oceanic | place: Tropical Atlantic...
AAAAGCTATTGACAAATCAAAAATGTACATGGATAAGAAACCACAAAGTCTTATCAGTAAATGCATACATACTTTTAAATGTATGTTCAACCCTGGCGGTAAAGACTGCGTTAAACTTGGAAAAGATGAACTCAGCGCAATGACCAAATCAGAACTAGAATTAGTTGGCCGTGACCACGGCATTGAATTGGACAAACGCAAAACAAAAAAGGCACTTGTTGAAGAGCTGTATGAGGCATTGTAATGAGCGAAGCTTTGAATGATTTAATGAAACTTAAATATCCTGAGAATGAGTGGAAAACATTCACACACGCCCCTATACCTGATAATATGATACCAGAGGTGTATACAGAAAGTATCAATAAAAAGAGATTTTATGTAACACCAGAAGGAAATAAGTATCCTTCGATAACCACAGTATTATCTGGTAGAGCGAAAGAAGGTATTCTGGCATGGCGTAAGAGAGTCGGCGAAGTTGAGGCAAATAAAATAATGAGAGCCGCTGCTTCACGAGGTACTGCTGTTCACGAACTTGCTGAGAACTATTTAAACAATGACGAACTAACCAATCAAGAGGTATTACCACTCTTTATGTTCACTCAGTTGAAGCCAGAACTCGATAATATAAATAATATTGTAATGCAAGAAGGCGGCCTCTATAGTGATAAGTGGGGTGTTGCAGGTCGAGTCGACTGTATCGCTGACTATGATGGTAAACTAACTGTTATTGATTTTAAAACATCTACAAAAGAAAAGAAAGAAGAATGGATTGAAAACTATTTCATTCAATGTACTGCCTATTGTGAGATGTTTGAAGAAAGATATGGTCGTGCAATCGACCAGATTGCTGTACTAATCGTTTGTGAAGATGGTCGTGTACAGTCATTTGTAAAAGACAAAAAAGATTATCTACCTTTGTTACAACCAGCAATTGATGAATTCTGGGCAGAGCAAGATAGTCAACCGAATTCTCATTGACGGTAATGGAGTAAAAGCTATGGACCTCGGTTCGATTCCGAGCACCTCCACCAAAAGTATTTTGGTCATCCCTAAAATGTTTTTAGTGGGGGTGAAATGGACTTCGACATGGTTATTGAAAGATTACAAGAGAGGATAGTCCTAAGACTTAAAACTAAAATAAAAGCTAACTCTAATCAGTATGCTTTAGCGGCTTAAGTTGCTAAGGGGGTTGCCAGTACCTTCTAACCCAAACTGGCACTTAAATTAACTCAAATGGTGAATATATGATATATTTTTGTTTTGGTAATGGTAACTCAAGAAAAGATTTTGACCTCGATGAATACAAACAACACGGTACAGTAGTCGGCTGCAATGCAGTTTACAGAGATTTTACTCCTGATATTTTAGTTGCATTAGATTCAGGTATGGCACACGAGATATATCGTTCTGGATATGCACACAAAAATACGACATATCTAGGGTACTGGGATAGAATACCAGTTGCTGTTGCTGAGTTTATGTTAGAAAAAGAAAAAGGACCAGTATCGCTTTCGCCATCTGATTTAGATTTTGTGAATGAGGTAGTATATCATGGCGGTGAAGGTGTCTTTACATTAGATAGTAAAGTGAAAGGCATAACTTATTGCACAGGCGTTGTTTTAGAGGACGAGGCAAACTCATTAGAACCACTTATAGTTTCAGGTGATGGTTCACAATGGGCATATTCAACAGGCACTTTGTCAATCTTTCTTGCTTGTGAGCACGGTGCAAAAGAAGTTTATATTATCGGGCATGATTTATATTCACTTGATGATAAAGTCAACAACATCTATGCTGGTAGCCGCCATTATGTTGAAAAAGGCGCCCCAATGATGCGACCAGATAATGACAAGAAAGACGATTTATACAACTGGATAGAACAACATAAGAACACATTTGCGTGTTGGCCAGACACAAAGTTTTATAAAGTTAATCCAAATCCTATTGGGACGAGCCCGATAGATGTTGAAATCGAAGAATGGAAAGATTGTGAGAATTTAGAATATATTACATTTGCAGAACTTAATAACAAATTTTTACCTTTTTAAAATTATGAAAATGATTATCACACCCAATAAGTTTGCAATACTCATTGAAGAATTAGTTAAAACAAAAAAGATGAGTTATATTGATGCAATACTTTATTATTGCGAGAAGAACGGAATCGACCCAAGCGATTCTAAAAAACTAGTAAACAAAGGACTCAAAGAGAAGTTGACTTATGAGGCACAGAATCTTAATCTGTTAAACATAGAAAAAGTTCCACAACTTCCCATATAATATAAGGATAATGAATGGTTTTGAAATTTATAAAGTCTATTTGGCAATCAAATTACATTTCACGAGCAAAAACAGAAGTTACGACTTTCATAGACACGGCGGACGAACAACTGCAAGACTTGAAACCTTCACTAAAAGAAGGGACAGATATTTTTTTCACAAACTTAGTCGCACTTATGACAGCACTACTGTGGTCGACTACTTTGTTAGTAATTTTGTCAATAATTCTAATCTATGGGTTGGCGATATTATTGGCTCAACTGGTGACGAGAGTTATAAAGAGTGGTCTAAGAGAATAGAGTCATTACATTATTTTTTTGAACAAGATGTAGATTTTATATTAGACTTGATGATGGCAAAAGATATACACTTTGATGATATCTTTACATCACCTGACGGGCAACACCCACCGATATTGAAGATGGTGTTATCTAAAAAGATAAGTGTTGAAACATTTGTGATACTAGAAGATATACTTTCATTCGCAAATAGACTAGACAAAGACATAATGGAAACAGTATTGTGGCCTAAACTACACGATAGAATTATAAGATATAAGCCTTTTTTGAAATACGATATGCCAAGATATAAAATTACATTGAGAAAAAAAGTAAAGGAGTTAGTATGAGTAATGAAGTAAATATGCAAAGTATATTTCTTGGTGAGGTTATTTTAAAATTTAAAATGCCGAAACCATTTATTGATGATATCAACAATGCGTTTGATAAAACCCTAGACCTTATGCCTGATTGGAATATAGAACTTGCTGGTAAAATTGAAAAAGAAAAACTAGTTAATCCTCTATTGAACGATAATATGAAAGGCACTTTTCAAATGTGCTTTAATCAATATTTAGCAAACACAGGCTCTGTACTTTCAGAAACTCACACCACATCTTTAGACAATGCTTGGATAAATGAAATGAAATCAGGCGAATATAATCCTGCTCACTTTCACGCAAGTAAGAAAAGTTTAGTAGGCCTATCGTCAGTTTTATTTTTGAAAGTGCCTGATACATATGGTGAAGAATATTGTAACGACCATGAGCCATCAAATGGGCATTTAGAATTTATAGGCGGAAGTCAACATTCATTATCGGTTTCTCAACATAGAGTAAGTCCAGAAGTTGGTGACTTTTTTATATTTCCATACACTTTAGTCCATGCAGTTTATCCATTTAGGGGTACGGACCAAGTGAGAAGAACATTATCATATAATTGTGATATATTACCACGAATAGAACAGAAAGAATAATGATACTTTCAATTCCACAACAACACCTTGAAGATATAATTAAAGCAATGAAGGCTTGTGCGATATTCGAGGAACACAAAAAGGAAGAGATTCTTAACCCACTTAGAGAACAATTGAAATCACAGATTGAAGAGGAGAATTCCATATGCTTAAAGCAATAGGACTAATAGCGTTAATTTATTTGTTTTTTAATTATCTACCAGAGATATTAGAAACAGCAAATAATTGCTTAGGAATCGCTTGAGTAAAAAAGTACTGTTTGGTTCACCAATCTATTCTTATGATGTAGATAGCACCTCTTATGATAAAGAGAAAGTGATAAGCCATATACTAGATAATTATAAGATAGACAAATATAGAAATGCTTGGGATAATGACAGTAATATGCACCATGCTTATGACGATTGGAACAATACCAAATTTAATAATTCAGATGATGTAAATAACAAGATACTATTACCATTATATGAAAAATTTATTAAAAACTTCTTTAATGAAAAATTAAAATTAAGTAAAGAAATAAAATATAATTTTGAAATAGTAAATTATGCCTGTTTCGGCGATAGTCAGTATATGAAACCACATAACCATCTGCCAGATTATATTTTTACCTGTGTTCATTATCTACAATTCGACCCTACTCAACATGCAGGTATTAGGTTGTTTAATAATAGAGATTATGGCTCTTATGCCAAACACTTATTTCCTGCTTATTATGACACGGTAAATAGAATAGAAGATGACAATACATTTATGTTTGAATATTTTGATTATATACCGAAGGAAGATGAAATGATACTATTTAGCGGCATGCTATCCCACGCAGTACCTAAACAAGAAAATACCACTAAACCAAGAATTTCTGTAGTTACAAATATAAAAATCTTACCAGAAAATGAGGAAAACGCTTGACAAAGGTAACGGATTATAGTATAATATACCATATGCAAATAAAATGCGGAAGTAGTGTAAAAGCAACACAACAAGTTTCCAATTTGTAGATAGAGGTGCGAATCCTTTCTTCCGCTCCAAGCTTGCATATTTTTGTTATAAATATAATAGTGCGACACATATAGCACAAAACGATAAAATAATCATACGAATACAATTATACGGAGAAAATATATGACATCAAGTCTATCAGCGTTAAAACGCTCAAATACTTTAGACACCCTAATGGGTGAACTATCAAAGGTTGCAGAACCACAAAAACAACAATCATACCAAGACGAAAGATTTTGGAAACCAGAACTAGACAAATCAGGTAATGGTTATGCTGTTTTTCGTTTTTTACCAGCAGTTTCAGGAGAAGATTTGCCATGGGCCAGATTATGGTCACACGCATTTCAAGGTCCAGGCGGTTGGTTAATTGAAAACAGTTTGACTACAATCAACAAGAAATGTCCGATTAGTGAAGCAAATAGCTTACTATGGAATTCTGGTGTTGAGGCAGACAAAGATATTGCTCGTAAGAGAAAACGCAAGTTATCTTACTATGCAAATATTTTGATTGTGAGCGACCCGAAACATCCTGAAAATGAAGGTCAGGTAAAACTATATAAATTCGGTAAGAAAATCTTTGATAAGATTACCGAAGCGATGAAGCCTGAATTTGAAGATGAAACGCCAATCAACCCATTTGATTTCTGGGAAGGTGCAAACTTTAAACTGAAAATCAGAAAAGTTGATGGTTATTGGAATTATGACAAGTCAGAGTTCGATAGTAAATCTGCTATTGCACCTAATGACGAGGCAATCGAAGAAATATGGAATAAACAATATCCATTACAACCATTTCTCGCACCAGAGAACTTTAAATCATATGATGAGCTTAAAGCAAAACTTGACAAAGTTCTATCTGGCGTTAGAAATACTGGTACTGCCGAGGATGTCGCTATCCCACCTGCGACACCAAAAGTAGAACCAGTAGTAGCAGAAACAGTAAGTTCCCCGACACCTACTCCAGAAATAACTGCTGATGATGATTCAGACGAAACTTTGAGTTATTTCAGTAAGTTAGCGGAAGAGGACGAGTAATCTCTCCATCTGTTTTTACTATTTTGGGGTTAGAAACCTGTTTTCTAACCCCATTTTTGTCTAAATATTACTACTTATTATGAATGAAGTTTGAGATATCAAAAACAACACAACATAAAAGGAGAATAATTTATGTGGAAAAATATCACGGATACAATAGGTAATATTACTACAGTTGCTGTACAACTAATTGGTTTATCAGTAGCGTTAGAAGTAGTATTTGGTGCAAATGTACCATTTCTATCTTTAGGTGTTATCGATAACATCTCTAGCATAGTAGCAAGCCTAGGTAACGAAGGTTTAGTAGGATTAGTTACAATCGCAATCTTATGGTCACTTTGGAAGAAGGACTAATCTAAACATATAATATGAGAGGGCGGCTTTATGTCGCCCTTTTTTATGGTCTAAACTATTATAAATAGTAGTATGAAAACACTAATCAAAATACTTCTATGTGTATTGATTGTTTATAGTACTACAGCCACATCAAGTTCATTAATCTTCGATTTTGGCAATCCTGCCTTTAATGGTGAAGGTTATTCTAGTCATGTACTGTCAATTGAACAACTTCAATATAATAGAAAAGAGGCAGTAAAAGACGACTTACTATCAGCAGAATCCAAGGCAGCGAGAGATGCTAAAAACACAACTCTTGCTAAGTTTGTAACGAATGTTGAAAGTCGTATATTTGCGAACTTATCGAAACAAATGGTTGATAATATGTTTGGTACTAATTGTACCGAAGATACAGATACAACGGAAGTAGAGTGCCCATTGAGTGGTACAGCAACTTTGCCTGATGGTTCAACAGTCTATTGGGCAAAAGATACAACAGCAGAAACAATTACATTAACTGTTACTGACGCCACCGGAGGCATAACACAACTGATTGTACCGGTTGGCGATTTTAAATTTTAGGTGATTAATATGGAATATTTGGCGATAGCATTATTATCTTGTTTGGTGGGTGCTTGTTCGGTACAGAACACGAAAGCGATAGAAGGAGAAATGCCTTTTGTACAGGGCACACCAACAAAAGAATTATTGAAAGAAATGCCACCTTTGGTAAACACACCAACAGATGGCGAAGGCAACCCAGTAAAAATTACAGTTGCTGTTTATGATTTTCCTGATGAAACAGGACAGAGAAAACAAGTAGGATTATCGACAGCTGTATCACAAGGTGCAGATGTTTGGGTTATACAATCTCTCATGGCAGTTAGTGGTGGCGATTGGTTTTCAGTTGTTGAAAGAGCGAGTTTAGACAACTTAGTTAAAGAGCGCCAATTAATTAGAAGTACAAGAGAACTATATGATGGTTCAGAAGCAACAGACGCTTTGGCGCCTATGTTGTTTGCCGGTCTAATACTAGAGGGCGGCATTGTTGGTTATGATACGAACACAACAAGTGGTGGAGCAGGTGCGAGATATTTTGGTCTTGGCACACATGAAGAATATAGAACTGACCAAGTAACTGTTTCACTTAGGCTCGTTGCAGTACAGACAGGCGAGATTTTACTGACTGTATCTTCAACGAAAACAATTGCAAGTACCAGCAATGGTGCAGATGTGTTTAGATTCTTAGATTTAGGCACAAGAGCATTAGAGATTGAATCTGGAAATGCAGCTAACGAACCGGTGAACTATGCGATTCGTACTGCAATTGAATATGCAGTCTTGCAAATGTTATATGACGGCAAAGAAATAGGTCTATGGGAATGGGCAGAACCTGCTATTGCAGAAGATAAAGGCATAAATATAGACCAGGGTGAAATAAAATTCACTCATCCAATTTCGGAGAAACAAGGAGAGTAACTTGAGATTTTTAACTTTCTTTATTATGTTTCTGATGAGTTTGTCAGCGATGGCAACAAACAAGATTTATGTAACACAAGCTGGTGCTTCACTAGTCTTTGATGTGTTACAAGACGGCAACGGCAATATGGTTGGCAATAGTACAACTGCATCTACCGCCAGCGGTTCGGCAACGAACTTTAATATCGACCAGGTGGGCGATAGTAATATAATCACCTTTGATATTAATGGCGATAGCTTTACTGGTGTGTGGAGTACAACAGGCAATAGTAACAATATAGATTTCAACTGTGACCCTGCTGATAGCACAAACGGTTGTGATGATGTTAATGCTGTAATCACCTTCCAAGGCAACTCATCTGATATTGATTTAGATATAGGTGGTAATGCTTCAGGCGATAATGCTGACATTGATATTGTTGGTGCTTCAGGTACAGACAGTACTGTTGTTGCAGCTACAGTTGATGGCACAAGTGCAATATTAAGACTGACAATTGCTGGCGATTCAAATAACTATCTAATTGATATTGATGGTAATGGAGATGTCAACGGTCATACCTTAATTATGACCCAGACGGGAATTACAGCTGATGTTGATGTTGTACAATCTGGTACGGCTGACAACTCGGCGACAGTAGTTTCAACTGGCGACTCACAAAACATTGACATTAATCAAACTGCTGGTGGTACAATCACAGCAACAACAAGTGGAAGTACATCATCTGCTGTTAAGACAGTTAATATTAATCAAACAGCTCACGCTACATTCAATACAGACGGAACCATTCTTGGACAAACTTCATCTGGTCTAGCAGGCGCTGGTGGTACATATGATATTGACCAAACAGCTGCTGGTACAATTAACTTAGATGTTAATGGTGCAAGTGCGAATGTTAGTATTGAACAAACGAGTACAGGTGCGGTTCACATAGATGCAGCTGGTACAAGTTTCACAGCTGATATCGACCAAGATAATGCAAGTACACTTTCATTACACCACGATGGTAATAGTGCAGACTATGTTATATTACAAACTGGTGGAAGTGGTGATATATTAACTCTAACAGTAAATGGCGCTTCGGCAAATGTGGATATAATACAACGAGATTAATGTGCGGTTCTTTTTTATATTATGGTTTTTAACATTTTCATCATTCGCTAGTATCATTGGCGATGTTATCTTACACGAAGGTAACGCTACTATTGAACGAACGGATGGTGAAGATGTTGACTCTGAAATTGATTTAGACATATACTCATACGACACCATTAAAACGGGTAAAGGCAAAGTTGCAGTTGGTTTTATTGATGACACACGAGTAGATGTTACTCAACATTCAAAACTCATTATTGACGAATTTGTTTACGACCCAAACACAAAGAAAGGTTCGTTATCACTTAAAGCAGCTCTTGGCACAGTAAGATATGCTTCTGGTCAGATTGCAAAAACTACACCAACCGCAGTACAGATAAAAACACCAACCGCTACGATTGGTGTTCGTGGTACAGATTTCACAATGACAATAGACGAAGTGGGTAGTTCCACTATTATTCTGTTGCCCTCGTGTGATACGAATGGTAATTGTTTTGTGGGTGAAATATCAGTTGAGTCTGATGCAGGTATGGTAATAATGAACCAGGCGTTTCAGGCTACGGTTGTAGACACTATTTCTAGTCGCCCCCTAAAACCCGTTATCTTGGATTTAGAAGAAAGCTTTATCAACAACCTACTCATCATATCTAAACCTAGAGAGATTGTAGAGGCAGAACAAAATGAAGAACTAAACAAGGTTGCCAATGCACTTGACATTGACTTTTTAAAGTTTGAAGATTTAGATATAGACTACCTGGCAGAAGAAGAAGATGAAGCAGCTTCAAGACTTGATATTGACTTTTTAGACCAGAACTTCTTAGGCGATATTCTTGCACAATTGAATGCTCAGTTGGCATTACAGATGCGTTCTGAATTTGATAAGAAAAAAGGTGTTGAAGGTATTACACTAGGTAAAGATAAAGATACTGGCATTACGATACTAGATGAGGACCCACAATGGTATTGGCATAGAGAAGCTGCGAGTGGTAGTGTTGTAGAGTTACACCTTGAACAAGAAAACAGTTACATGATGAATATACAACAAGGCGATTTTCAACTGATAGATTTTGAACTAGGGGGAATAGAAAGTGAAATCATTATTATTCAGAGTCAGTAGTTTTATATTTCTTGTATTATTTTCATTATCAGTTATCGCTGAAGATGTTCTAATTATACATCAAAATTATGGTAATACTCATAGTAAATGGAAAAATAGATTAGAGGCTGCTGGTCATACAGTAACAAGTGGAACCTCTGTACCAAGCAGTTTTAGTGGATATGAACAAGTTTTTGATTTAAGATATTCAGACACAAGCCTTAGCAATCTTAGTGGTACATTATCATCAGCTTATAAAACAATTCTAGCTGCTGGCGGAACAGTTGTTTTAAATGGAGAAAATCCATACTTTGATGCTAGAAATACAACACTAGAAGGATTTGTTCGTGATGTAACTGGAGATAACACAATTACATATCACGACACTAACTACATTGACTATGAAGGCAATAACGAATACTTGACAAACACTCACTCAATGGTAGAGTCTTTACCTAGCAACTGGGAAAAGGCTTCTTGGTGGG
>Ga0115011_10003943_pt1 | contig 10058 bp, 11 predicted proteins | sample TroAtlMetagenome_2_FD_88705 | JGI IMG/M metagenome (GOLD analysis project Ga0115011, IMG submission 88705) | Marine eukaryotic phytoplankton communities from Atlantic Ocean - Tropical Atlantic ANT8 Metagenome | ecosystem: Environmental > Aquatic > Marine > Oceanic | place: Tropical Atlantic...
CATTTTAGAAATTACCAAATATTCTTTTTCTCACGTATTAAAACCTAAAGGCAGTTTGTATCTATACACAAACGGTGGGTTTAAATCAAAACAATGGTGGTCTGATTACGGAAGTTTTTTAAAAGATAAACCTCACGAAATTTGGTTTGGAATAGACGGACTAGAAGATACTCATCATCTTTATAGAGTAAATACTAGATACGATAGAGTTATTGAAAATGCAAAAGCATTTATAGAAGCAGGTGGAATAGCATCATGGTCTTTTATTAGATTTGGTCACAATCAACATCAAGAAGATGAATGTAGAAAGTTAGCAAAAGAATATGGATTTAAAGAATTTGTAATTGTTAATACTCAAAGATTTTATGGAAAAGAACAAATTGATTATAAATGGAAAAATGAAAAGTATGCTATAACAAAATATGCATCTAAAATAGATCAAACAACAGAAAATTTTTCTCTAGAAGAAAATATAGGTAACATTAGTTGTAAAACTGCTAAAATAAATGAGGTGTATATTGATAGTATGGGTTACGTACACCCATGTTGTTGGATTGGTGGACATGAATATCAAAGAATAAACAAAATGCAAAAAAGAGACGATCTTATTGATTTTCTTTTTGAGAATAAAGAATATATACCTGCTTGGGATAAATCTTTTTTAGATACACTTAAAGAAGATTGGTATCAACACATACTACCTTTAAGTTGGGAAACATCACCATGTATGATATGTGCTAGTAAATGTGGAAAAGATAAAATTAAAACTGTTAGAGAATATGAAAAAGGTAGTGAGTTTAATGTTAATTAAAAGAAAAAATGATGTCTATCTAGAAGTAGAAACTAATCAAGCAGTTGCTCAAGAGTTATCAGATTATTTTACTTTTGAAGTACCAGGGGCAAAGTTTATGCCAACTGTACGTAATAGAATGTGGGATGGTAAGATAAGATTATTCTCAAAACAAACAGGTCAAATTTACGTAGGTCTTTTACCATATCTAAAACAATTTTGTGAAAAGAATGAAATAGAATATACAATATCAGGTGGTGATGTTATGCGTTGGATTGATGAAGAAGACGCAAAAGGATTTATTGATAGTTTAAAAATGCCATTTGAATTATATGATTATCAATACAACTCTTTTATTACAGCATTAGAAACTAAAAGAAAATTATTTGTATCACCAACTGCAAGTGGTAAGTCAGCAATCATTTATGCGATTGTTAGATATCTGCAACTATCAAATATAAATGTTTTAATCTTAGTACCAACAACATCTTTAGTAGAACAAATGGCAAACGATTTTATATCTTATGGTTGGGATGATTCGCATATTCACAAAATTTATTCAGGTCACGATAAAGTTAGCAATAAACCAATAACAATATCTACATGGCAATCGATATACAAAGAAAACAAAAAGTATTTTAAAAAATATCAATGTGTCATAGGTGACGAAGCACATTTATTCAAAGCAAAATCTCTTACAGGCATTATGACTAAACTAGAAGATTGTCCTTATCGTTTTGGATTTACTGGTACACTAGACGGAACACAAACACATAGATTAGTGTTAGAAGGTTTGTTTGGAGAAGTAGAACAAGTTACAACAACCAAAGCATTAATGGACTCAGATACCATTGCCAAATTGGCGATTGATTGTATTGTATTAAAACACGATGAGAATATAAGTAAACAATGTAAGGATTTTAATTACATCGAAGAAATTAATTATCTAGTACAAAATAAAAAACGAAATCAATTTATTTACAATCTTTGTAAAACTTTAAAAGGTAATACACTTGTTCTTTATCAACTTGTAGAGAAACATGGTGAGGTTTTAAATAAAATGATGCAAGACCTTAACAAAGAAATTCACTTTGTACATGGTGGAGTAGGAACAAATGAAAGAGAACAGATTAGAGCATTGGCTGAGAAAAAAGATAACATTCTCATTCTTGCTAGTTACGGAGTATTTTCCACAGGCATTAATATTCGTAATTTACACAATGTTGTTTTTGCAAGCCCATATAAATCTCGTATAAAAGTTTTACAATCTATTGGTCGTGGTTTAAGAAAGTCTGAACAAAAGGACGCAGTTAAACTATATGACATAGCAGACGATCTTACATATAAGAATCGCAAAAATTTCACACTATTGCATTTTCAAGAACGAATAAATATATACAATGAGGAAGAGTTTAACTACAAGGTTAATACACTAAGCTTATGAGTACAAAAAACATAATCAAATTAACAACGGGCGAAGAAATCGTTTGTCAAATAACAAACGAAACGGACACTCATACCTCAATTAAAAATCCTTTAAAAATTCACACGATACCAAGATTTGTTGAATCAGGTATAGTAGAATCATTAGCATTAATTCGTTGGGTTAAACCATATACGGAAGAGGATACTGTTGAAGTAAAAAACAATCATATACTTTACTCAGCAAAAACTTCAGCAGGATTAAGTACTTTTTACGATAAACAATTATTAATTGCTGAAGAACATGGTGGGTTCATGACAGCAAAAAAACATCAAAATTTAATTGACAATTACCACAAAGAACAACTTCGAGGAATAAAACCTGAACATGATCTTGAAGAAGAAGACCTATATGATGACGAAAATAAAACCATTCATTAGACCTAATTTTTTCTTGACAAATGAACCATTTTTAGTTAGAATGGTTAACTAAAAGAAAGATATAGTTATGGCCAAGAAAAAAATAACAGCACACTACGTTTCAAATAAAGAACTATTTGCAGCAATGCAGAAATTTAAATTAGAGTGTGAAGAGGCAGATAACATTGGGGAAAGAGTAAAAGTGCCAGAATACATTGGAGCATGTATTTTAAAGATTGCAAATGGCCTATCTAACAGACCTAACTTTATTAACTATACTTACAAAGATGAAATGATATCAGATGGTATTGAAAACTGTTTACAATATATCTACAATTTTAACCCCGAAAAATCTAAAAATCCATTTGCTTATTTTACACAAATAATATATTATGCGTTTATACGTAGAATACAAAAAGAAAAAAAACAACAACACATTAAACACAAAATGATTGATAGTGGCGAATATAAAACACACGAACAAATGCCAGGCGACCCAAACCATTATACGTTTAATGGACAATTCAATCCTTTAGTTATGGTACCAGATCAACCTGTGTATAAAACAAAAGAAAAAAAGAAAAATCCAAAATCACTTGAAAGATTTATGAACGAGGACGAAGATGACAAATAACATGCAAGCAGAGTTTAAACTTATATCACCAATAGACCCATTACTAACTAACCCATTACCTGAGTTTAAAGACGAAGTATTACCAGAGGGGTTTACTAGAACTAAAGTTGCCGAAGATTTATTTGTTGCAATGAAACAGTTTGGTGGTATTGGATTATCAGCAAATCAAGTTGGATTACCATACAGATTGTTTGTTATGGGTGGACATAAAGATATGGAAGATGGTTTGGCAAGGGCATGTTGGAACCCAGAGATAATAGAATTTTCTGAAGACACAATACAATTAAGTGAAGGTTGTTTAACGTATCCTTTATTGTTTTTAAAAATAACAAGACCTAAAACAATCAAAGTAAAATATACAGACAATGATAATAAAGAACATATTGAAGATTTAGATGGTATGCCATCAAGAGTTTTTCAACATGAGTTTGACCACATGAATGGTACAGACTTTACAAAATTAGTATCTAAATTTAAATTAGATAGAGCAAAAACAGCAATACAAAAAATTTATGATAGAGAAAAGAAAGCTGCACCTAAAACAGTTCAACTTGCTAAAAAAATTAAACGAGAAATGGAAGAAAAGAAAACGGGTGTAATTAAACCAAATACAGATATTATTATTTAATGAAAGTAGCGATTATAACAGACACGCACTTTGGTGCTAGAAACGATAGTGATTTCTTTAGTAATTACTTTTATGATTTTTACGAAGGTGTATTTTTCCCATATCTAAAACAACATAATATTAAAACAGTTTTTCATTTAGGTGACTTAATGGATAGACGTAAATATGTTTCATTTAAAACGGCAAAAGAATTTAGAGAAAGATTTATATTCCCTCTACAACATTTAAAAGTTGACTTTCATTGTCTTGTAGGTAATCACGATATCTATTACAAGAATACAAACGATGTAAACTCACTAAAAGAATTAATACAGACTACAAGCGATAAGTTTCATTTATACGAAGATGCAACAGAGGTTAATGTTGGTGGACTAGACATATTGTTTATGCCATGGATTAATCCACAAAACTACATTTACGCTATGGGTATGATTGATGAAACAAAAGCAGGTATCTGTATGGGGCATTTAGAAGTTAAAGGTTTCCAAATGCACAAAGGTCAATTTAGTAATACTGGTTATGACAAAGAAACATTTAAAAAATTTCATACAGTATTCTCTGGTCACTTTCACCATAAATCAGATGATGGTCAAATATATTATCTAGGAACACCATACGAGATTTATTGGAACGACTATAATGACCCTAAAGGTTTTCATATCTTTGATACAGAAACTTTAGAACTAGAAAGAATTGTAAATCCTTTAAGAATGTTTGAAAAAATTTATTACGATGATACAAATAAAGATTATGCAAATGAAGATGTATCAAAGTATGAAAAAAAATTTGTTAAATTAGTTATAGTCAACAAAAAAGATTTGTATCAATATGATAGATATGTTGATAGATTAATGAAAGCAAATGCTCATGAAGTAAAAATAGTTGAAGACTTTTCTGATATGCAAGCAGATAGTGTATCAGATGATATAGTGAAATACGCTGAAGATACCAACACTCTATTAAACAAATACATAGATGAATTAGAAATTGATTTAGATAAAGATAGATTGAAAGGTATGATGCGAGGATTATATAATGAAGCTCAAGACTTGGAAATCTAAATATAAGGTAATCTATGCAGACCCACCTTGGCACTTTAAAAGCTACTCTTCAAAAGGCGATGGACGTAATGCTACACAGCATTATGATTGCATGTCTATTACTGATATTTGTAATTTACCTGTTGATAGAATTTCTGATAATGATTGTGTCTTACTTATGTGGGTGGTTGACCCTATGTTACCAGAAGCTTTGGAAGTTATTAAAGCATGGGGATTCAAATACAAAACAGTAGGTTTTACTTGGGCGAAACAAAATAAAAATGATTTAGGTATGTTTACAGGTTTAGGTTATTGGACAAGATCAAACCCCGAAATGTGTTTACTTGCAACAAAAGGTAAACCTAAAAGAATATCAAAATCAGTAAGACAACTAATACACGCACCGAGAAGAGAACATAGTAGAAAACCAGATGAGATATATGATAGAATTGAACAATTACTAGACGGGCCATATGTTGAACTCTTTGCAAGAAGAGAAAGAAAAGGTTGGGATAGTTGGGGTAATGAATTGTGAGAAAAAAAATGATTATAGTAGCAGGCGATAGCAATCATGATTTAGAATATCAAACAAAAAGTGGTTTAGATTATAAATTAAATCTTTGGTTTGAACAACTAGACCTAGATGTAAAAAACTTATCTAGAAGAGGTGCTGGAAATGATATTATATGTAATTCTGTTCTTAGAGCAGTAAAAGAAAATAGTAACGTAGATCATGTATATGTATTTTGGTCAGAGTGGTATAGAGTTTTTAAAATACCTGTCATATCATATAATAAATTTATAGGAAATCCATTAAAAAAAATAGTCCCAGCTGAAAAGGGTAGTGAATATGAAAACTGGTTATATTCTATATGTTCTGGTAATCTTAAACAAGAGTTTATAGAGATAGTAGATGAAAATATGAATAGATTTTACTTATTACAATCAGCACTAAAAAAAATGAATATTAGTTATACTTTCTATCAAGACTTATGGCCATGGCCAAATATGAAATATGATAAAATGTTTAAGGCTGCAAAATTAATAATAGAACATCCTTTACATGATCTTATAGACCACGACAGATTTTGGGGTTGGCCTATACATCCACACCTTGGTGGAAAATATATTAGTAGTTTGCAGATAGATCAAATGTCAGATACAGACATTCACTATGGGCAAAAAACACATGATTACCTTGCAAAAAATATCATTGAAAAAGGTATGAATTTATGAAAATCAGATATTACAAAAATATCAATGGTTGGAGATGGCTAGGTTTTTTTGTGGCAATGATAAGTGTAACAATATTGTCTAGTGCCAACATATCAACACAATGGGTTGGTTGGAGTTTAAGTGTAGTTGCATGTGTGATGTGGGTATACTTTGGATTAAAAGATAAAGATTGGCCTAGAGCCTTAATGGAGTTAATGTACCTTGTACTAAGTATGAGAGCAACATATAATTGGTTATTGATATGATACATTTTAAAAAGATACGTTGGAAAAACTTTTTATCTACTGGTAATAATTTTACAGAGATACATTTAGATAGACAAAGTACCACACTTATAGTTGGTGAGAATGGTGCAGGTAAATCAACAATACTTGACGCATTATGTTTTAGTTTGTTTGGTAAACCATTTAGAATAATTAGTAAATCACAATTAGTTAATACTATTAATGATAGAGATTGTATTGTTGAAGTAGAGTTTAGTGTTGGCACTCATGAATGGAAAGTTGTAAGAAGTATTAAACCTAATAAGTTTGAAATATGGCAAGATGGTATAATGATTAATCAAGAGGCAAACTCTAGAGATTATCAAAAGTATCTTGAACAAAATGTATTAAGATTAAACTTTAGATCATTTACTCAAGTTGTTATTCTAGGTTCATCAACCTTTGTACCTTTCATGCAATTAAAAGCAGTACATAGAAGAGAAGTAGTTGAAGAGATACTTGACATTAAGATATTCTCTTTAATGAATATGATACTTAAAAATCAATTAAAAGATTTACAAGACGATATCAAAGATATGGATTATCAGTTTGAATTAGCAGTTGAGAAAATTGCAATGCAAACAAATTACATTGATGATATGAAGAAAAACAAAGATACTATTATTACAAGTAAACAAAAGATATTCAAATCAAATGAAACGTTATTAACTGAAAGAGAGAACGAAAAGACCCTTTTAGAGACTGCTAGCGATGATTTAGCGGGTGAAATACATGACAAGACACATATTGAGGACAAATTAAGTAAACTTAATAATATACGTGCCACATTAACTGAAAAACACAAACAGTTAACAAAAGATATGGATTTTTTTAAGAACAATGATTCGTGTCCAACGTGTGAACAAGATATACAACAATCTCACAAAGAAAAAATGGTTACTAAAAAAGAAGATAAGGTTAAAGAAATTGTTGAGGGGGCAAACAAACTCAAAGAAGAATTACTAACTGTCGGTAAACGTTTAGAAGAGATTACAGGTATTACAGTAGATATACGAGACAATGAAGTTAAACAAGCAAGACTTCAAAGTGCTATATCTGAATTACGAAAATTTAATAGTGAATTGGGCGAAGAGATAGAAAGTTTTGAAAAAGGTAGTGTATCTCAAAAAGATATTACTCAATTAGAACAAATGAAAACTGAATGTAAGAAAGTTGAACATCAAAGAAGTTTATTAAAAGAAAATCAAACTTACATTATGGCTGCTAGAGATATGTTGAATGATACAGGTATTAAAACTAAAATCATAAAACAATACTTACCAATTATGAATCAACTAATTAACAAGTATCTTATGTCAATGGACTTTTATGTTAACTTTAATTTAGATGAAAACTTTACTGAAACAATTAAGTCAAGGTTTAGAGATACATTTAATTATGCTTCGTTTAGTGAAGGTGAGAAGATGCGTATTGACTTAGCATTATTATTTACATGGCGAGCAATAGCAAAAATGAAAAATAGTACAAATACAAACTTACTAATACTAGATGAAATATTTGATAGTAGTTTAGATGGTCAAGGTACAGATGAGTTCCTAAGAATTTTAAATACTTTATCTGAAGAAAACACTTTTGTTATATCTCATAAAGGCGATCAGTTAGCAGATAAATTTAGACACAGTATTAGATTTACTAAAGAACAAAACTTTTCAAGGATAGCATAATGACATTATACAAATTAAAACTTTATTTTAGATTATATTGGTCAACATTTTTATCTTACTTTAAAAAGAAAGAAAAAAACAAAGATGTTTGGATTTATGAAAACGACATCGAAGAACATCCCTACCATAAAGAGTTACGAGAAAAAGATAAACGATGATACATGTTGGAATATCTGAAGGCTTTCATGATGCAGCCATAACTATATTAAATGGACAAAACATTATGTCAGCTAGGCATAGTGAACGGTGGACTAAGATTAAGAATGACCCAATTCTTGATTTAACTTTAATACCATTTAAATACGATACAATAAACTTTTATGAAAAACCTTTCTTAAAAAATACTAGAAGATTATTCGCTGGACAAAAGTGGCAGAGTCCTAGAAGAAAGTATGACAATTATTTTGGACATCATGAAACACATGCGGCCGCAGGTTATTATACTTCACCATTTAATGAATGTAATGTTATTGTTGTAGATGCAATAGGTGAATGGAATACTGTTACTATTTGGGAATGTAAAGATGATAAAATGAAAAAAATTAAATCATGGAATTATCCTTATTCACTAGGATTGTTATATTCAGCAATAACAAAAAGAATAGGATTAAAACCAAATGAGGATGAATATATCACTATGGGTATGGCTGCATTTGGCGAACCTAGATATGATTTAGAATATCTATTACATGAAAACAATCATAAAGGTGTAGGAAGATTACTTCCAACAGCACACCCTAGAGATTTAGCAGCTAGTGTACAAAACTTATATGAAACAAAGTTATTACAACTATTAAAATATTGTGAATATAATAATATAGTATTAGCTGGTGGTTGTGCTTTAAATTGTGTTGCAAATAGTAAGATACCAGATAGATTTAATATTTGGATTTTGCCAGCGCCAGGTGATGCAGGTTCATCTTTAGGTGCAGCTGCATTAGTTGAAAAAAAGAAACTTAATTGGTTACACCCTTATCTTGGTAATGCAATCGAAATTCATGGTCAAGGTCATGTAAAAGATATTGTAGATCATTTAGAAAAACATGGTGTTTGTGGGATAGTAAATGGAAAAGAAGAGTTTGGCCCAAGAGCATTAGGTAATAGAAGTTTATTAGCAGACCCTAGACTAGATATTAAAGATACAGTAAATGATATAAAACAAAGACAAAAGTTTAGACCTTTTGCACCTGCAATATTAGAAGAACATTTTGACGATTACTTTGTTGGTAGAAAAAATAGATACATGCAATTTGTATCAAAAGCAAAACACGATTACAAATCAGTTACACATGTTGATGGTACTGCTAGAGTTCAATGTGTAGAAAAAGATAACATTAGTATATTAAGACCTGTACTAGAAGAATGGTATAATAGAACAGGTTGTCCTATGTTATTAAATACAAGTTTAAATATTAAAGGAAGACCTATGTGTAGCACTTGGAAAGATGCACAAAGATTTGAGAAACAATATAATGTCAAAGTATTCTAAAATTATTATTGGTGGAGATTCTTTTTCAGATAAAAATCAACCACAATATGCAAAGCCTGAACCACTTGATTTCAAGATGTGGCCAGAGATTGTGGGTGAAAAACTTAATTGTGAAGTTATTAATACTGCTAGAAGTGGATATGGTAACCATGCAATATATCATAGAACACTAGAAACAATAATGAATAATAAAGATGTGAATTGTGTATTTGTTATGTGGTCTCAATGGACAAGGCAAGATTTTTTAATAGATGATAATAGAGAATATGTAAGTTTATGTAATCCTTACTTCCCTTACTTAGGTAGTAAGTACAAAGGAGATAATTATCATGGTAAAGATATTAACCAAGATGCAATTATTAAATGGTATGATGATAGTTTTAATAAAAACTTTCCTTTGGTAAATGACCCAAAATTTATAGCACCAATTCCTAGTATGAAACAACATACA
>Ga0115011_10003946_pt1 | contig 10053 bp, 9 predicted proteins | sample TroAtlMetagenome_2_FD_88705 | JGI IMG/M metagenome (GOLD analysis project Ga0115011, IMG submission 88705) | Marine eukaryotic phytoplankton communities from Atlantic Ocean - Tropical Atlantic ANT8 Metagenome | ecosystem: Environmental > Aquatic > Marine > Oceanic | place: Tropical Atlantic...
TGGGTGGCAACCCGCAAAGCTCAAGGAGAGTTGGGGCAAGGCTGACCAGACTGACCGGGCTTGAACATATCCCCGGGCGAGTCCCCATGGGCAGCCCCTCAACTCCACTGGGAACACGAAGGATCAAGGGGACTCGGGAGCAGGCTCGCCATGCGGTAAACTTCTGCCAGTGTTCTTTTTCCCCGAGCTGCCATCCATGATCGGACCATAAGGCCACGATGGTGTTGTCAGCATTAGGTCCCTTTTCCAGAGCATCAAGCACGAGCCCCAGCATCGCATCGGCAAAATAGATGGAAGCAAGGTATCCCTGAATGGCCTGCTTCCATTGCTTGTGAGCGAGGATGTGGGGAAAGTATCGGTTCCTCGCCAGTGCCGTTCCCTCCTTCCCAATGTCCGCAAGATCATCCTTTAGGTATCCGGGCGGTAGCTGGATCTCGTCTAGGGGAAAAGCATCAAAATATTTCTTGGGAACAAACCAGGGCTCATGCGGGCGGTAAATGCCACAGGCAAGAAAGAAGGGCTTCTCCTGCTTTTGGGAAAGCTTGTTGCCAACCCACTTGGCAACCGAGTAATCTCCCCCGTATTCTTGATCCGTAGCATCGAGCGCGCCCCAGTCTGTCTCGTAATACTGCCAGGGACCGCCCCGAGGCAGACTGACCGGACGCTTTGGGGGACCGAGTGTCTGCGGAAATGGGTTCTCTGTCTGCTTGTCCGGAAAATATTCATCCCACGAGCGAGCATCAATGAAGTAATGTAACATCTTTCCCGAACCGCCCGACCAATACCCTTCTCTGGAGAACGTTTTTGGTAAAAGCTCCACATCCGGAAGCACCTCACGCATCTTCTGTCCGTTGCGGTAGAGCCCTGAACGATGCGGCGACATGCCGGTAAACACCGCCGTGCGTGAAGGGTTGCAGGCTGGTGCCGGGCAATGGGCGTTGGTGAAGAGAATGCCCGAGGCTGCTAGCCGATCTAGGTTGGGCGTCCTTGCCTGTGGGTGGCCGCCCAGACATCCAACCCAGTCATTAAGGTCATCAAGGGAAATGAACAACACGTTGGCCCTCTCGGCGCCAGATGCGCAGGGAGCAATCCCAAAGAATACAAAGAGAAGAACGCGTAAATATTTCATATTTAAAAAAATGGGACGTGAATTGAACGTGGAGCAGATGAATGACGATTAGAAAACCATCAATTTAACGGAACAGAACTTCCTCTCATACATGACTCAATGAAATCCTCCCATAAGGGCTCAATAAAAGATTGTAAACCATACCAATTTAATCATTTAATGACGCATATTAATTATCAGAAAAACTGACATACTCAACGCACGTTAAATACCATACCAGTTCATTTAATTGAATATCTTGAAGAAATTTCGAAACGGTAAAAAACTGAACAACAAATCATCTAAAGATGCCAAGTTTGAAGGAATCAAGCCGAGTTGCATCCATCTTGCTGATGATCCATCTGTGTTTCAGTCAACCACCAGCCGGCTATACCTTCGTGGTTTGCGCGAACTGCAGATCCTTCCTATGAAGGGCCGAAATCCCGAAGAAACACTTCGCCGTGGCAGCAATATCCTAGAATGCATCAGGTTACCGGGCATCGGCAAACCCACATGGTGGATCGGAGTGGGAACAGCACTTGGCTTCTCGCGTGAAAAAGGATTCATAAAACATGATACGGATATCGACATTCGTATCGCACTTGATTACCAAAAACTGCATCGAGCACAACGAGCCATGGCAAAAATAGTCAGCACGATGGAAAAACACGGTTTTCGGCTGGTGCGAGAAATGTATTGGGAAATGCGTCCCATGCAGAGCGCCTTCGTAGACCTGCTAAACAATGAAATAATTCTGGACATCTACTATTTCTATTCAGGCCTGAAAGCGGGTCATTTTGTCAACTTCAACTGGGAAGGATTTCGGGAAAAACCGGAGCGCTTTATTCATGGGCTGCAAACTGAAACCTGGCCCGGGCACCCGGATATACTTGTCAACGTCCCTCACCCCATAACAGAATACAATGAATGGAGGTGGGGCCCAGAATGGCAAACACCCAAGAAAAACTCGGAGCTTACCTCCAAGGACCTTAAGTGTATCCAACCTCTTCCCGATCGATGACAGTATTGACATACGGAACCTTTGATCACTTCCACTGGGGGCACCTTAACCTCCTAGAACGAGCGCGTTCACTGGGCAATCGACTTGTCGTTGGCGTCGTCTCAGATCAAGTATGCAATGAAAAAACCAGAGCCTTCTCAACACCTTGTCATGAACGCCTTGCCATAATAAAAGCTCTTCGCTGTGTCGACGAGGCTTTTGTGCAACTGGAACTGGACCAAAAGGAAAAGGACATTGATCGCTTTTCTGCTAAATACCTAGTCGTCGGAGATGACTGGAAAGGGCACCCTCGATTCGAGCAGGTGCGCGGATATAACGGGGTAGAAATTGTCTACCTGGAACGCACACCAGACATATCCTCCTCACTCATCAGGCAACGTATCGCTGATCAAATCCCTTTTCAGAATAAATGATTAGAAGCCTTGATGCATATCTGGATACCCTTGCCAAGGAATCCGTCGCTGAAATCGTCCCGGACAGCCTCGGAATGGAGGATGAGCTCAGGGAAATCTACAGTAAGATCGCGCACTTCACTGAGCCTAGCTCCCTCACTAAGCAATGGGTATGCTTTAATTCCCATTGCATCAGTAATATTGTCATCGACCTAAACTCCGGCATTGTCCTAAAGGCAATTAACTCATTCAATGAGCATGGTATTTTCCTGCGGGAATTAAACTGGCTCTCAAAGCTTCAATCCACTGGCATCACCCCTAAGCTGATCCGCGTTGATGCTTCAACCATCATTACCCGATACGTTGGTGAACCTGTTAGCCAAGACAACCTGCCTGCCGACTGGGAGCATCAGGCAGAACAGATACTGTCAACTCTCTCTGATCACCAATGCTCACACAACGATATCAAGTGTGACAACATCATGGTTCTCGAAGGGCGTTTATCACTCGTTGATTTCGGCTGGTCAACACAAATTAACGAACCAATTCCAATGGAATGGCCCCAGGGAATCGGCAGGCAGCACCGGATGGGAATTCATCAATTTAATGACAGGCATGCCATCTTTGAAGCCCTGCGTTCTGCTCAAAACAACTGCGTCGATCGCTCAATTAAAATGAGCTGTCATTGAAGACTTTGTTTTTTGAAAGCTTTTGCAGCTGTACCATTACCCTTTAAAGCTTTGACTCCTGTGGCAAAATTTTATTCTATGGTTAACAACATGAAACGTTCAGTTCCTTTCACCACCATATTATTCCTTGTCCTCGTTGCCCTTTTTACCACGCCTGACCGGGTCGCAGCGGATGGCCACAAAGGGTTCGTAAAGATCTTTGACGGCAAGTCGCTCAAGGGTTGGGAAGAGACCCCTAAGATCAAAAAAAAGGCATGGTCCGTCAAAGACGGAGTCATCGTCGGCGAAGGGGACAAGGGGCGAGGTTACCTCGTCTACGAGAACCACGAACTGGCCGACTTTGAACTCAAGGTCAGTTACCGCTTCCCCGGCAAGGGCAACAGCGGGATCAACCTACGAGCAGTCAAGGACGAGACCGGAAGGCGAAAGTTTAAAGCCTACCATGCGGACATCGGCCATGTGGGCATTGGTGGCCGTGTCCTAGGTGCTTGGGACTTCCACACTCCGGGACGTCGGGAGCATGCATGCTTTCGCGGTGACAGACTGGTTATCGACAAGGACGACAAACCGACCGTCACTAAGATCGAGGGAGCAGTAACCGCTGAGGACATCAACAAGGGGGAGTGGAACCAGATGCATGTCATTATGAAAGGCAACAACTATAAATTCTACATCAACGGCAAGCCATCCGCCGAGTTCACCGAGCACCTGCCCGACTCCAAGCGCCTGCACAAGGGCATGATCCAGCTGCAACTGCACGACCCGGGAATGATTGTCGAGTTCAAGGACATCTGGTTAAAGGTGCTCAAGTAGCACGACCACGGAAAGAGCAGCTCAATTAATTCGGGTTGGAGGATTACCACGCACGACCACTGGTCATGTCATGTTTCCTTCAGGATATACGCCCATCAAACAATCAGTCCCACCACCATCGCACATATCCGTTCGGCGCAAGATACATCTGGCCAAGGAACACCAGCAAGCCAAGTCCCTGAAGCGCGAAATAAACGGCCAAATGCCTCAGCATTGGAACCAGCAGACATATCAGGAGAAGAACCGGAGCGACAAAACCGGTAAAATAAAACAGGCCCGACATATAAGCACCTTGGATATCTGCGTGCATGAGTAAGACAGGCGGGAAACCCTCGGTTCCGATTCTCTCCGGCCAACCACCCAATGCCATATGCATATGGATCGCCAGGGAATAAAAGAACACCAGCGCCAGCAGGTAAGGTAGGCAGGCAACAATAATAGCTTTGCTTTTTTTACTCTTCATCAGGGATACTCCACAGTATTCGATACAGAATAAGATCAGAGATCAAGGTCATCGAGTGAGATCCCCTGCTCCGCCGCTTTGCGGAACCAGTTAGCAGCCTGGTCATAATCGCGGGTAACGCCCGCTCCCTCAAGATAGGCTAAGCCCAGGTGGTATTGCCCGCCGACATCTCCCTGCTCTGCGGACTTGCGAAACCACTTTACCGCCTGCCCATCATCCTCGGCAATCCCCCGTCCATAGGCATACATGTATCCCAGTGCCAATTGCGCCTGGGCATATCCCTGCTCGGCAGACTTGCGAAACCACTCGGCAGCCCCGGCATGATTCCCGGAAGAATCCTGATCCTTCATGTGAATGGTGCCCAAAACGTATTGCGCGGTTGCATTGCCCTGCCCGGCGGACTTGCGAAACCATTCCAGTGCCCTGGCCTCATCCCTTGGCACACCCGTGCCCTTAAAATACATGTGCCCCAGGGCATATTGCGCCTCATCCGACCCCTGTTCAGCGGCTCTTCGAAACCACTTCAGTGCCTCAGCACTATCCTCAACAGCACCCCGCCCTGTGCCATACATGGCGCCCAGTGAGTATTGGGCGTTGGCCTCACTCTGTCCGGCTGCCTTAAGCAACCATTCCCTTGCCTTTACATTATCACGATCAACACCCTCTCCCAAGCCATACATGCGCCCCAGCGCGTATTGCGCCCGTGCAAATCCCTGCCCGGCAGACTTGAGATACCATTGGAAAGCCCGTGCGTCATCCTCGGCAACCCCGAGCCCCGTGCTATACATCAACCCCAGGTTGTGCTGCGCCCGCGCATACCCCTGTTCTGCCGCCCTGCAAAACCATTTAAACGCCTCAGTATGATCCCTGGCAACACCATGCCCATGGGAATACATTAATCCCAAGTTGTGCTGCGCAAGGACCTCGCCCTTCTCCGCAGCCCTGCGCGTTAAGTCCAGCTCACTTCGCCCACCGCAACCAGACAGTAATGCTGCGGCAATGGACAAACACAACAAGCGCTTCATTCCATCAACCATAGCACCTCCACTCCGAGACACAAAAGGACATCCAATACCTTGTTAATCCATTACAATCCTGATCGATCTTTGTAATCGACCATGCTTACCTTGATCTGTTATCTTCCTAACTAATGGCAGGAAACAATCCCCAAATTGTCCTCGAAAGAAGAGCAGGAAGGCAACTTATGGGATGCTTGGCTGCCATCGTTATTTTCGGGTGTTTGGTTTGCATTGCAATCCAACCAGATGCAGTTGTGGAAATTCTCGGTTTTTTCGGGATTATGTTGGCCCTAGTGCTATTCAGCAAGCGCCATGACCATTCGAAAAAACGCAACATTATCCTAACCCCGCAAGGCATCCAGTTCAGTGAAGGAGGCGAGTTTGCCAGTACCGCTGACATCTTCAAAAGTGAAAAGTATTACAACCCGGCAAGCATCCCATGGAACGAACTCGGTGAAGTCAAGCACCTGAAAAAAGTCTCAAAAAACCGAACTGATCATGGCACCACCGAGAGCGTATACAACATCCTGGAACTGATGAAAACTGACAGCAGTCGGGAACACGCCAATCCCTCCGTTATCTACTATTGCGGTAACCTAGGCAGACAGGTGCTCAATTCCCATACCACCTTCACCGCTGAGCGTGCCGTTCGGCTGATTGAAAAACTGCGCGACGCAGACTCCGAGGAGGAACGGATTCAAATTCTTAACGATACTTACGTGGGAAAAAGCCCGGGAGAGATTAAGCGGGAAATAAGGAATACCCCATGGAAACAACGACTTACCAGATACTGCCCTGCCTGCAAGCTGATCATCCTCGTGGACGGGCGAAAAGAACAATCCGAGCAAAGGTGCCACTCGTGCGGCAGCAACGAGATCTATAAGGATGAGGATGAGTATTTAAAGACTCTCGACAAAAAGGCATGATCCTGACCGGATGATTGCCGTGTCATGACACGCCGACGGGCAAAATATCGTGTTTTTTTTAACCGGAGAATTTAGGAAAAAAAATAAACTACCCTACCAAGTTTCTGGTAGCCTTGAGGCATGAACTTCCTGAAATTGCCATCATTGCTTGTCCTCTCTCTCTGCTTTCTTCCTATCCATGAAGCAAGTGCGGATCATCATGAGAAAATCAAGATTCTCTACATGGGAGGACGAGGGCATGACTGGAAGGGCTATCAAGAAGCGATCATTCCTTTGTTCAAGAAACAGGGCGACTTTGAACTCACCTTGAGCAACAAGATTGATGACCTGAAGGCGGGCAAGATCAAGGACTACGACGTGGTCCTCTTCTTCGGTTCCGGGGGCAATTTCACGGACCCCGCTCAGGAAAGCGGCCTCGAGGAATACCTCAAGAAGGGTGGCGGAATTGTCGGCGTACATGCAACGGATGCCTTCAAAAAATCAGACGCCTACTGGAAGATTTTTGGCGGGCAGTTCATCGGCCACGGCGGCGGAACATTCAGGATCGTCTTCACCGACAAGGAACACCCCATCACCAAGGGCATGGAATCGTTCGAGATTCAGGACGAGTCCTACCGCGACAAGATGCACCCTGCTACAAAGGACAAGCTCCATCATCTGGGACGCATCGACCGAGGCAAGGAAAACCACTCCATGATCTGGGTCCACGAATACGGCAAGGGACGCCTGTTTAATACCGGGCTCGGGCATGACAAGAAAGCATGGGACAATCCCGCTCTGCAGAAACTGGTCATCCGTGCCATTTACTGGGCCGCCAAGAAACCGGTCAAGGATCCGAAATAGACATCGAAGCCCTTCTCCCCTAGCTTCCCGGCCAATCAAGAACTCCTTAAAAGAAACATTGTCCGCTAAAACCATCTCCAGTCCCCTGTTAAGGATCCTTACCGCAACGCTCATTGTCACCTCTCCGCTCCATGGTGCACCAGGCTCAAAGATCGCAATGCCGGATTTCACCAAAGGGGATGCTATCCCCAAGGGTGCCGTTCATGACTGGAACCTCGGTGCTACAGGTTGCCGTGGCTGGATGTTCAGTGACAAGCTGGTCACCACGGATGCCCGACAGGTATTCATCACCAAGGTGGACAAGGGATCGCCAGCGGATGGGGTCCTGGAAGTTGGTGATGTCATCCTTGGGGTTGACGGCAAGGCCTTTGCCCATGACCCGCGCACGGAAATCGGGCGGGCGCTGACCGAAGCCGAGCAAGAAAAAAACAATGGCACCCTTGAACTGATCCGCTGGCGCGAGGGAAAGACCGACAAGGCCACCCTGAAGCTGCCTGTCCTGGGAAGCTACAGCGCAACCGCCCCTTATGACTGCCAAAAATCAAAGCGCATCTTAATGAGAGGGTGCAGGGCACTGGCATCCCGCGTGACCGATGCCAACTATCGGCCAAACCCGATCCCGCGCAGCCTGAATGCACTTGCCCTGCTCGCCAGTGGCAATCCGGATTACCTTCCGCTGGTAAAAAAAGAAGCCCAGTGGGCAGCAGGGTTTTCTGCAGATGGATTCCAAACCTGGTATTACGGATATGTCATGATCTTCCTCGCCGAGTATACCATGGCAACCGGTGACAACTCCGTCAGTGCCGGGCTGCGCCGACTGGCACTGGAAGCTTCCAATGGGCAAAGCATCGTCGGCTCCTGGGGGCATCGCTTTGCCGGAGAAGACGGCAGATTGATGGGATATGGCATGATGAATGCCCCCGGAATTCCTCTAACTACTGCACTTGTGATGGCTCGTGCAGCCGGAGTCAAGGACCCTGCAATCGATCGCGCCATTGAACGCAGTGCCCGCCTTTTGCGCTTTTATATCGGTAAGGGTGCCATTCCCTACGGTGACCACCGTCCATGGACCCAGACCCATGAGGACAACGGCAAGTGCGGCATGGCCTCAGTTCTCTTTAACCTGCTCAACGAGAGTGAAGGTTCCAACTTCTTCTCGAAAATGAGCCTTGCCTCACATGGTGCCGAGCGCGACTGCGGGCACACTGGAAATTTCTTTAATGTTCTCTGGTCGCTCCCGGCCGTTGCACAAACGGGCCCGGTTGCCACAGGTTTGTGGATGCAGGAGTTTGGCGCCTGGTATTTTGATCTTGCCCGCCGCCCGGACGGCTCCTTCGTGCATCTGGGACCACCGGGAACCCGCCATGATAAATACGCCCGCTGGGACTGCACCGGCGCCTACCTGCTCTCCTACGCACTGCCACTGAAGAAAATTTACCTGACTGGAAAGCGCAAGGGGGCCATCCCGCAATTGAATGCGGCTACCGCCACAGCAATCATCAAGGACGGTCGTGGTTGGAATAACAAGGATCGCAACAGTGCCTATGATAAGCTGGACACCGCCCAGCTCATTGAACGCCTCGGCAACTGGTCGCCCATCGTGCGCGAGCGGGCCGCCATGGCACTGGCGCGCGGCAAGACTGTCCCAACCGATGAACTGGTCAAGATGCTGGGTGAGGTCAGTCCCGAGGCGCGCTACGGGGCCTGCCAGGCACTCGCCATGCTCAAAGGCAAGGCTGCCGAAGCGGTTCCTGCACTGACCAAGTGCTTGCAGCATGAAGATATGTGGCTTCGTATCGAGGCCGCCGAGGCTCTTGCCAATATCGGCAAGCCTGCGATGCCCGCCCTCCCGGAACTCCTCAGCACACTTGCCAAACAACCTTCCAAGGCGGACCCACGCGGGATGGAACAGCGCTACCTGAGCTTTGCAGTCTTCGGCACCCTATTGAGGAACTCGCTGGATGGTGTTGACCGCAACCAGCTACGCACCGCGATCGAGGCCGGACTGCGCAATCAGGACGGTCGTGCCAGGGGAACGGTGGGCCGGGTCTACAACCAGCTCAGCTACGAGGAGATCAAGCCCCTGCTTCCAGCTATCCATCAGGCCATTGTCAAGCCAGCCCCAAGCGGCATCATGTTCGCCAGTGGCATCCGCTTGAGCGGAGTCGAGTTGCTGGCCAAGCACCGCATCCGTGAGGGCATGGATCTGTGTTTTCAAATTCTGGACATCGACAAGTGGGGAAAACAGGACCGCATCAGGCGCAGCCTCAGAGCCCTCAGCCAGTATAGCGGTGCCGCCAAGGCCGTGCTGCCGCAATTACGCCAGCTCGAGAAGGACCTGAAGGCGCACCGTGAAGCGCGCAACCTCAAGCCCATCGTTGAGCAGATCGGGCAGATGATGAAAAAGATCGAAAACTCCACCGAAAAAGTGGAACTGCGATCCCTCTAATTCCCGGGCTCGGGCTTCTTGAGAAGGGTCATCTTATCCTGAATTAGTAGCATCGTTTCCTCGCCGTTCATCACCCAGCCATCGGCGACCAGTTTTTCCCGCGCATCATCAATGTCCTGAATAAATTCCATCCTCCACCCGGGAGGAGAATTGGGCATCTTGAGAGACTTCCAGGTAATGTTCTTAAACGTGATGTCCGGTTCGCCTATCATATAAAGCTCAAGTCTGCCCTCATTCTCCTCACCGATCGTGAACTCCCAATATTTCAGGACCTTTTCCTCGAAGTCATAGGTAATCACCCCCATTGCCTGGGCTCCCTCCAAGTTGACA
>Ga0115011_10003947_pt1 | contig 10052 bp, 5 predicted proteins | sample TroAtlMetagenome_2_FD_88705 | JGI IMG/M metagenome (GOLD analysis project Ga0115011, IMG submission 88705) | Marine eukaryotic phytoplankton communities from Atlantic Ocean - Tropical Atlantic ANT8 Metagenome | ecosystem: Environmental > Aquatic > Marine > Oceanic | place: Tropical Atlantic...
CTTTTGCATCTATGACTTTGTCCATCATTAATTTCGTTTCAATTAGGGATTCCCATGCCTTTATCGAAGATGGAAAAACTCTGCAGTATGACTCAATTACTGGAATAGCCTTTGTCAATCGCCCCAAGCGAATGAGGGATCTAGATAGACTTCTCAGTCCAATCTCACTTTCGGGCTCTAGTTCTAGAATCATATTTGAACAACCTATGCTCTCTTCATCCATTCTAAGGTTGTAAAATGAGCGTGCAATCAACTCCAGTAATTTCACCCCATCTTTGTCAAATCTACCCCTCTGAGGGTAGATCGTAATTACTTCGGCGAATCTCTTTGCATTGTATAATGTTCTCGCCGCCTCATACTCTTCTTCTCTGCTCAGGCCCCTTATGTTCCGAATTTCTTTCCATGCGGAAGAAGATTTGTCCCATTCACCTAGTGAAGAATACGACTTTGCTGTTGCCTTTAATGCAAACAAATTCTTCCCATCTACATCTAGGATGATTGATAACTCCTCTTTTGCCCTCTTCCACTCCCGTGAACTGATTGACTCTCTTGCATCACCCAATGCCCTCGCAATTTTATTCTCTGGATTGATTTCAATTAGACTCTCGCACCAGGATAAATCTTCGACTTCGTCGTCATAATATGTCTCCAGAAGTGCCATCGTCTCAAGCAATTCTTCATTATTTTGATCTATTCCCAGTTGTTCCATTATCAGACTTCTAGCAATTCCAGTTTCCCCTATTGACGCCAACTCAAGAATTCTTTCCCTACTAGAAAAACTCGTTCTAATTTCAGTATTCCTTGAAAATTCTCGCTCTAAAACACCTCTTTCTAGACTCAAATCTTTACCTAGGGGCGACTCTAGGTCAACAGACTCGATATGTCTTTTTCCTGCCCCCAAGGTTCTCACTCTGAATTGCTTGCTTGGGGTCGAGGGGAAAATCGTTTGGGCCTATTATTTGGGTGAACCAACTCCATAGTACTCCCATCCAGTAGAAATCATTTCGTCTTTCGGAAGAACCCTTCGGCCGTCGTAGACCCTAGCTATTTTCATCTCAGAGAACATAGATTTCCAGAACTCTTCGTTCGAATAATTGTATTCTTCATGAAAAGTTGCTAAGATAATTAGATCCAGATCATTGCATTTCTTTGGTTCGGAAACTCCCTCTGCCCAAGTAGGCAAGTCTCCAATTTTCACAAGAGGGTCATGTATTAGGACATCACATCCCCCTTCTTTCAAATGGAAAGCCAGAGGATTGACTGGAGTTTCTCTAGTATCGCCTACATTTGCCTTGTATGAATAACCTAGGATCAGAACTTTGGGATTTTCTTCTTCACTAAGAATACTCAATATTTCATTAGCAGTATTTTTTGGCATTGAGTTATTGATTTCTCTAGAAGAAGATGCCAACAATGAGGAAAATCCTGTACTCTCCGACAATTCAATGTAAAAATACGGATCAACTGGAATGCAATGCCCACCTACTCCTATTCCCGGAGTATGCCTGTGAAAATTCCATTTTGTCGATGCAGCTGAGAGAACTTCCTCCACATCAATCCCAATTCTTGGCAAGACCATTGCTAACTCATTGGCCAACGCGATGTCAATGTCCCTCTGGACATTCTCAATCAATTTTGACGCTTCAGCAACTTCCATTTTCCCCACATAAGTCGAGCTCTCTTGAGTTATTTCTCCAAATAAATCTGCTAAGTATTCCCCTCTTTCTGAGTCATCACAACCCACAATCTGTGCCACTGACTCTATGCCTCTTTCGAAGTCACCGGGATTAACTCTTTCCGGACAATATGCTAGAGTGACAACATTGTCCGAAAGTCCTAGTTTTTCGGCCTCTCCACCGAGTATTTCCCTGGTTACCCCGGGATAGACCGTACTTTCAAGAACTACGGCAGTACTTTTGGATCGATCTAAATTTTCCAAGACACTCCTGGCAGCGGACTTAACATAACTCAAATCCGGGCTATTATCACTATTTACAGGAGTTGGTACGGTAATCAGTACCACGTCTGATTCGGGAACCGCCTTCTGAAAATCCCTAGTCACAAACCATTTATCAGAACCCATTGGTATTGTCATTTCTGTGCTTGAATCGATCAACGGGCTTTCTCCATTATTCAGGCCTTGCACAACTCTTTCCGAAACGTCCACTCCAATCACTCTAAAACCCGCAGAATAGAATGCTATTGCGGTTGGAAGTCCTACGTACCCCAAACCAACGACACAAATCGTTTCATCGCCAGTCACTTCTTTAGGAACCATTCTATAAGCCATCCATTTGAATCATGATTGCGCGGCATCTCTTTGGTTCATAATAGGTATTGAACAACATTCTTTGTGATGGCGGGGTTTTTGATGTGCACCCCTAGGCCAACTTGGTGAGAGGGGTGAAATTGGGCAAAGAGGTCATGAGCTTCGAAATTAGAAAGTCTGCCCAAAAAGGTGAATGGTCAAAGGTAGAAAATATATGCAGTAATAATAGCGGTTCTCTTTCAGATTCAGAAATCTCTTTTTGGATTAGATCCAGATACATGATTGGTGACTTTGAGGGTTGTAAGGAGATTGCTCAGACCGTATTAGTGGATAATCCAAGGAACGCAACCGCCCTAAAATTCAGTGCGAGATCAGGGACTAAACTTGGCTTGAGTAATTTGGAGTCTAAGGCATGTTGGGACGCAGTGTTGGCCCTAGAACCAGAAAATTTTGAGGCCATGAATAATATTGCAAGAATCCTCGCTAAAGAGGGTAGATTGGAGGAAGCATCAGAAATGACCTCTCAGATTCTCGATTCCGATTCTAACTATCGTCCAGCACTGATTACATTAGAAAACATAAGAAAAAAATCAACAGAATCCCGAGTTCCCAATATCCCGTCAACCAATTCAAATTATAGAATCCTCTACTCTGAACGAAAATATTCGCGTTTACTTCAGACATTGGAATATCCCAAGGATGCGTTAACCTGGTCTGAAGATGAATGTACCTTTGCACTGAGGGCGCTATCGAAACTGGGAAAACATAGGGATTTGGTCGATACATTTTCAAAATTAAGCATTGAAAATCAAGGTTCTCCTCGATTAATCTCGGAACTGGTCTCTTCTGCCCGTGAACTCGGGGAGAAAGAAATTGAGAAAGATGCAATGAAAAAACTATCCACCTTAGGGCACGCCGATAAGTCTGCAGCACGCCATTATTCGAGACAGATTATTTAGTTCGAAACAGATGATTCCGTTGCCTCTTCGGAGATTGAGGAATTATTGAAAACTCATGATGAAGAAATATTTCCATATCTAATCAGATTGATTCTAAAATCTAAGAGATTCTCTTTATTATCCGAAATCCCATCATTCGACGGGGCCAAGTCACTACTCAATCCACACACTGGCCGAATAATTAACTCCCTGGGAGAAGATGAGTACCGCAGTATCCTTTCCGATTTTAGCCCAAATATTTCCCAAGCGATAAAACTCGATAAAACAACCTCTTCTTCTTCAGTTGATGTTTTTTTTCAAACATGTGTTGAGTTAGACATCCCTTATCTTGCCCCTGGTGCATACACGCTTCCGGAAAGAAAATTTCCCACTGAACGCCTTGTACCAAGTGATTTATCAAAATCGGAGTTGGAAAGGTATTGTTCTATAGCCAAGGCACAGTCAATTGATATTGGCCCCATCGAGGGAAGAAGAAAATCAAAACTTTTTTGTTCGAAGTCACCGAATCATGATTCTATAGATCTTCAGGGCGAATCTTCAATTCTCTCTATTTGTGAAGGTGGGGTGCCCATGGGGTCTGAAACAATTTTCAGTGGAGGAGAGCCAGTGAAATACGATGAATTCCCCATTTTAGTTGATCCTCGTGAAACTCTGGGAAGATTCTTCCACCTACTAGATGGAATGAGGTCAATAGACAAATTAGTAGTAGCTTGGATTTGTAGAATGATTTTCAATAATCCCCCTGAAGTAGTATTCTACGATTCCACACTTGGGCATGGGAAAATTGCAGCGACTTTAATGGGTTATGATGGAGAGTCATTGAGGGAAGTGGATTAGACTATCCTTGTTCAATTTGTGCCCATACTCTCCTAATTGTCTCCTCAAGTCCTATTGTAGCATCCCAACCAATAAATCTGTTAATTTTTGAGGTATCGGGAACCCTTCTGAGCATGTCCTCGAATCCACTGGAGTATGCTTCTTCATAAGGTGTGAAGGTGATTTCTGACTCGCTATTGGTTATCTGTTTGATCTTTATGGCCAAGTCCCCTATGCTAATCTCCTGTGACGATCCAATATTGAATACCTCACCTACACAGTTTTCGTCGTCAATTAGGCCCAGCAAAGCCTCTATTGTGTCTTCAACATTACAAAAGCATCGAGATTGCTTCCCATCCCCATATACTGTAATCGGCAAGTTGTTTGCCGCCTGCTCAACAAATCTCGGAATAACCATTCCGTAGTGGCCAACTTGCCTTGGCCCGACAGTGTTGAAAAGTCTGACAACAATTACTGGCAGATTGTGCTGATTGTAGTAAGCCAAACCAAGGAATTCGTCGACTAATTTAGAAGAAGCATAACTCCATCTGGAATTCTTGCTCGGCCCCAAAACAATGTCTTGATCTTCGTTATATGGGAAATCTGCAGATTTTCCATAAACTTCTGACGTTGAGAAAATTACAACTTTGCTACTTGTCGATTTAGCAAATCGAAGAAGCGCTTCAGTAATTTCAATATTGTTTTTAATTGTCTCGGCCGGGAAATTTACAACGTTAAAAACACCAACAGCTGCAGCCAGATGAAAAATTACATCTGCATCCTTAACTTCCCGCTTAAGTAACTCCATGCCATCTTCAGAGAGTAGGTCTGCGGTATGGTGGGTGAAATTCTCATCCTCCAGTATTTCTGAAATATTGCCCAAATTTCCTGTAGAAAGGTTGTCAATACTAACAACTTTATCACCCCTTCCTAACAGCCTTTCAGCCAGATGGCTGCCAATGAATCCGGAACCACCAGTCAGTAGTACTCTCACATGCTCACGAAATTGAGCACGCATTTCAACTATCGTATACCGAGTCGAATAATTCCTCGTAGTGCATCGCACTCCAATCGTAGGTCCGATCTTCTACGGATTTATATGCCTTCAAACCCATCATTTGTAGATTTGGCATTTGCTTCCTGCAATTGTCAATTGCACTAACCAGGGATTCTAATGTTCTGGGGACGACCCACCCATTTTCTCCGTCCTCTACAACTTCTTCTGAGATTCCAACATTGGTGGTAATTACCGCCCTCCCGCAAGCCATTGACTCCAATAGGGGCATAGGAGTCCCTTCGCTCGAGGAGAAATTCAGGTATACATGCCCTCTCGAATAGAAAGACCCCATCTGATTGTGAGGGACTCTATTTTGCTTCGAGGCCGTAATCAACTCTACGTCCTCAAACTCCTCTATGGCAGGCCTAATGAATTCGTAATACCCCTTCACATCCCCATGATGCGATGTCTCCGGATCCCCTGCCCAGCAAATCTTTAACTTCCCATCAAACTCAGGAAGGGGAGTGGGGGTGAATCTTCTAGGATCGAACCCCGAAGGGGTGTAGAATTTATTTCCTAGGTTTGGAAATTTCCTCATTAACTTCTTTGAAGAAAATCCTACTGACGTGAAACCATCTAGGATTTTCTCTACCTCGCCCACGCTAATCCCTCTTTTAAGCCACGAATTATGCGACTGAACATCTACACATACCTTTTTTGAGTCTAGATTATCGATCAACTTCCCCCTCAATAGCATATCATACCAAAAGAAGGCAAAAATTACGTCATAATCGCCCCCATTAATCGATACTTTCCTATCAATGAGGTCTCTGAAATATACTATTTCAGCTCTGTACTTCCTAAAGCTGCTGGATATAGACTTTGCAATAATGTCGTACGCCCAACCTTCGACGTCGGCAATCAGAAGAACCCTTCTTGATTTCATCAATTTCCACCGTATAATTTAACCATTCTCTTTGTCATAGTTTCTTTGCTAAACTCCGAAGAAGCAAACTTCTTTGCTTTCTTTGGTGCAATCTTCATGAATTTCTTGTCACTAAGCATTTCCAGCAACCTCTCAGCAAGGTAAGATGGCGAATCAGATTTTGATAAATATCCAGTTTCCCCTTCAACAATGCACTCCGATGCGCCTCCTGCATTCGTAGTCAAGACCGGTAATCCAGAAAATTGAGCCTCAATAATTACATTCGGCAAACCTTCTACCTTTGACGTTAGGACGAGACATTCGGCACTCATCAGATATGAACTAACATCAGGAGAATATCCCACAATATGTACTCTGTCTCGGAGGATTTCCGAATCTTCTACTATCTTTCTTGCCTTTTCTAATTGGGGACCATCGCCAACCATAATAAATTGGATTTCCTCAATCCCCCTCAACTCTTCAGAACGTTCAGATCCGGAAAAATTATCGATTTCTTCATTTCTGGCTCCTTCATTCTCTATGGTCCACCTTTCTAACTCAATGGAGACCTCCCCCTCTACTGCCCTAGAAAGAATCGACTCCGCCATTGCAAGGAAAATCCAAGGTCTCTTATCCGAACTGAATCTTCCTACAAATCCTACAACAGTGCAATTTTCCGAAATTCCAAGATTATTTCGTATTTCCTTTCTCCTCTTTGAACCTCTGCGAGATCCGACTTTGAGATTATACCCATTGTGAATTACTGAGAAATCACCTTCATCCATCCCTAGCCAGTTTGCATACTCATTTTTACCAGAATTAGAATTATGCACCATCCTAACTCCAGCCGCCCCCAACAAAATTTTGTATGCCTCTCTGTAAGATCTTCCTGATCTGGCTTGCAATCTAGATTTCATAATCGGGGGCAACGTCCTACCTGACATGATTATTTCATCTACCCCTGCCATTAATGCTGCAATGCCCCCATAAATGTTGCACCAATCTTGCCAAGTGTGGGCAATATCGAATTCTCCATTTCTGTATATCGATTCTAAAGAAATAATCCTGTTCCTCTTCAGAGGAGAAATATGCTGCAGAATCCCGGCCAAATCCTGTCGAAGATTCGATTCTCCATAGAATCCTGGTGGCTTACTATACTCAAAAATACGTATATTTTTATCTTCAATTTCATGATAGTATGTATTGGAAAAATCTGCAAGTTTTGGAATTAAATTGGTCACCAATGCGAAACTTTCCGACTTGATTTTTCCTTCTGCCAGGAGACTTAGGATAAGGGAGACTTGCCTTTCTGCACCACCAATGTCCAATGTATGGGATTGAATTGCCAATTTCTTCTTTCTTCGATTGCTTCTTCTTTCTTTTCCGCCCCCCCTCCCCTCAACAAGTTTTACTATCTTTCGAATGACTTCGACATCTGAGAAGATTGGGCTTTCAACAAAGTCTTCTCTCTTTATCGTATGGGGGTGTATCTCAAAATCCCTAAGGGCAGAACCAATTTTCATTGCAATTTCAGAAGTCTTTTCCGAATTCTTAATTAGATGGAAATTTTCTGACAGAAAGTAATATGCAATGTCAACTCTTTCTAGCGAATAGAAAGCGTTACAGGCAAAAAGAGGAATTTCTGCCCCCCTTGGATCCATAGAGATTGCAATATCAATTTCATCCACATAGTCTTCACTAATGTGAAAGTCATAACCAACTACTGCTAAAATTGCCCTATTCATAGGTTTCCAAGAGTGAAATCTCTTAATTTTCTCGAATTCTTCGATCATCCTTTGGTCTTCCCCCAATTTGCAGAGGGAGTGAAAATACCTGGTAATCTCACTAAGATTGAATTCACCACTTGAGATAGTTTCACGAAATATTTCACTATATTCGACATGCATATTTAGGCGAAAGAAAATTTCAGCCACTTTCTTTTGTTCAGCTAGAGGCATATGGGAAAAATCAATCTCTGACACTCTCTCCTTGACCTCATCTCGATTGCCTATTTCTAATTTGAATCGTAGATTTTGAATCTCAGAAAATAGCCCATCCCCTTCAATCAACAATTCTTCAGCCTCAACTAATCTTCCTAGAGGAATCAAAGATCTTATTTTTGCAGAACACAACTGTCTGTTTTCTCGCACCAAAGGCCCCATCCTGTCAACTAAATCGACAGCCATCTCAAACTCCCCCCCATTGAAAGAGAGGTTCGCAGATCTTTCGAATAATTTTACAACATTGGGTTCCGAATAATCATTTATTGGGAGTTCCAATATCCTTTTTATATTGTCCTTAATTAATCGAAATTCGCCCCTAGCACGGTTTACTTCGAGAATGCACGAGAATTTCTTAACATCATTTATTCTGGAAGTAAGTAATATTGGCACAATATCATTTCTTGGCACTTCCTGCCGACAAAGAGAATCAACGAAGTGGCTGACATTTATCCCCCCGCCCTTCAATGATATCAATCGTCTAAGGTATTCCTTTACGCTTATGCTGCCTGAATATTGCAGTCTCACTTTAAAATAAGATCTGATTATCTTGGGTGAATCAAGTAATTCGAACTTTAGTCCACGAATCATTTTTGCGTGTAGTCTGAACTCTTTTCGAGAGTCTAATGTCTCAAGAAATCTCTCTGCAGTAGAAATATTTACTCTTTTAGACATAGTTTGAATTAGCTCTTCCACCGAATCTTTGTTTCCGCATCCGAGTGCGGAAATTGTATATTGTTCGAATAAATCAGAAGAATTCTGAATGCCATGATCTACAAACGGTTTCAGTAGGCGAAAAGAAATCGCATAGTCCTTAGATTGAATCAATCTTTTGGACGAGGAAAGAGCGTCAGATAGGCGAATTCTCTTCTGCCTATCCAAAGTATCATTAACAAGATCAACGAAATTATTCACCGATCCTTCTTCTAACATCTCGGAAGTCAAACCCTCTCTCGAAGTTAGCTCAAACAGCAGCCTCTCCGAAGCCTGGATATCTCCGGAATAACCAATATCCATTATGCTCTTCGTTATCTCAGAAATGTCAACTTCTTCCTCCCGAATAATCTCATGGATTCTAAGCTTTGATTTTTCCAAGATCCTGTCAGATTCGGACAGGAGTCCGACCTTCTTTAGTGCCCTGGCATAAATCAAATAGGTTCTGAATGTCAGAGATTTTTCTCTTCTTCCACATAAATCTATGACCATTTTATTCTTATTCTCAGTATACAAAATATCGACAAGATCTTCGATATTATTACTTTCACTAATCGATGAACAGACCTCATCAATGCGTTCCTCAAAAATATCTTCCATTCCTAACTTAGAAATGGATAGGAGGTAGAACTTACTACATTGGAAGTTGGAATCAGCAATCACTACATTTTCCAATAATGATGATATTGCGGCCCATTCCTTTTGTCTATACATCTTTTTCAATCTAAAGAATAAGTCGTCAAGGGCAGATTCTCCAGATTTACTGGTAAGCAATTCCGGGTTGTTCAATATTCTTGTCACTCTCTCAATCGAACCGGTTGCAAATATTTCTGAAGATGCCGAAAAATTACGTCCAAAGCGTCTGGAAATTTCGAATTTTAGTATGCATAAATCGATTTCCATCGATAGCCCCGAATCTCCAATAGCCCTCTTCTCAATTGACTTGACGACTTTACCCCTTTTCTCTACTAGTGCTCGTTCTACTAATGAAATAACGATTCCATCACATTTCTCATTTTCGATTGCAATTTTTATCGCTGTTGACAACTTTCTTGGCTTCTTTAGTGAATAGCAAAAATTGACATATTTCTCAAACTCCTCTTCCGAGTCTAACAAAGGAGACAACCCCCCCTTTGCATCCATTTTCTTTAGGAACCTCATCATCGAAGTCTTGGTTTCACCCTTACTAGAAACCTCCACTGTTTCGCCCACGTGACGTGGACTTAGAATGGATATATTAAGGGAGTATAGGACGAAATAGTGTGACCTCTGTCATTTTGCTCCATAAGGCACCTGCAATATGGGAAGTAGAGTGCAAGGAGGGGAAGGGGAAGAATCCTAAATTCACTTCAGAGTTTGGTGAAATAGAAGA
>Ga0115011_10003949_pt1 | contig 10051 bp, 8 predicted proteins | sample TroAtlMetagenome_2_FD_88705 | JGI IMG/M metagenome (GOLD analysis project Ga0115011, IMG submission 88705) | Marine eukaryotic phytoplankton communities from Atlantic Ocean - Tropical Atlantic ANT8 Metagenome | ecosystem: Environmental > Aquatic > Marine > Oceanic | place: Tropical Atlantic...
CAAGGGCGCAACGAAGCAGAATAGAAACAACGCCCCAACCACATAGCGACCATAGGTTTCCCAACCCTCAGGAGTCACCACCCCATCGGGGTACGCTTTTTTAACAGCGGCTTTTAGAGCATCATTGACTCCGGAGTCTCGGCTCTTCATCACCACTCCTCCTTTTGAAACCACGGGGGTGCAATCCTCTCGATACATCAGGGTCCACAGAAGAGACAGTTCCGTGCATTTATAAGCAGCTACCGCCTCCTGCCCTCCAGACATCGCATCCGAGGGTAATTTCCTGGCGGCTTCCGGAGGGAGTTCACCCATCTCGTGCATGACCTCCCCATATTGAAAGAAAAGCACCCTGGCTTCAGCCATTCCCGGAACAGCCAATACACCCATCAGAAGGATGCTCAACCCCAGCATAATCTTATTCATATCCAGTCTCCGCTTGTGGGCCAGCACCGTCCCACCTGAACGGAAGCCACGCCTATATGGTTGGGGACGCCCTTGGGATCCACGTGTCTAAAGCCTCTTTCTGGTGGTTCAAAACCCCATAGATGGGCCAGTGGAAATCCTTCAACTCCACCCCCATCCACACTCTGTGCCACAGGCTTTTCTCTTTCCTTTGATTAGAAAGCGAAGTTCCCGGAGAAAGCGTCTTTCTTGAGTACGTAAGGCACCCAGGTTCGCTCAATCTCTTCCACGGCCTCTTCTTCCACAGAGAACTGCCACTTGTCCTTCTCAGGATCGGCTCCTTCCCCTTCTTCCGCTTCTTCCGCCTCTCCTTCTGCAGGAGCAGCAGGAGCAGCAGGAGCAGCAGCCGCTGGAACATCCTCTTCTTCTGGCTCGATCCTCTCAAAACCCCACAGTTCAAATTGGTCATGAATGGGTCCGGCTTCGGGGTCCAGATATTTGGTGATGTCTTCAGACGCAGTATTTTCGAAGGCCCATGCAACCAGTGCCGTCAGTGTCGCGGCTCCGGCTTCGGGAGTTAATTCCGCTCCGGCTTCCGCAAAGATATCCACATGAACAGTGCCGTTTTTCACCACAAATCCATATAATGTTTGCGATGCATCGACACTTACCTTGAAAAGAGTCACATCCCCTTTCTCAACCGCTGCTTCCAACTCAACCAGGTCGGAAATAGAAGAGAAAAACTCTCCAGAGGGCCATAAGTCGTGATCTACCCAAAGGTCGTACAGGTCTTCCACATCATATTCAGTCATGCTTTCCAAGCTTACAGTACTCACTCGCAACCTCTCCTTATCCGCGGTCCCCACAAGGGTGGACCATTGCTACTCTCGAGTCGTGTCCCAAAGACTACACCGACTAGCATAGGGAATCCAGAGCGGAGGACAAAGTGATTCCAAGGAAGGTCCGTTTGTTGACTTCCCAGTGTAGTCGTCGATACTTTGAATCCTGGGTATTGGAGGCCTGCATGCACACAAAACACGCCACGTTGCTTTCGATTGCGCTCTTGATTTTAGGGGGCTGCGAGAGTTCGACCAAAACAGTGAGTCAAACAATTAGTTGCTCAAGTCAGACGGACTGCCCCGGGACTTCGTACTGCCAGGAAGGCATCTGCGTCCAGCCAGCGGCTCAATCCTGTGTGGCCAACTTCGACTGCAGCCAGGGTTTTGTCTGCCTGAGTGATGGAACCTGTGGAATCGCAAGCCAATGCTCAACGGACAGTGATTGCTGCACGGGAGGTTTTGGATCTTGTAGCATGGCCTGTGTAGAAGGGGCTTGCGTCGGAAACGAATGTGTCAACGGTGTACAGGAAGCTTGCTTTGCCGACTGCAACAAGGGGAGCAAGACCTGTGAAGACGGATATTGGACCGTGTGCGATGCACCCATTAAGGCCGATGTAGAAGCCTGTGGTGACGGGCTGGACAATGATTGCAATGGCCTCACAGATGAAGGCTGTGCCGAATGTTCACCAGGAACGGAAGAGACTTGCGAAAGCGAATGCGGAGTGGGGATCAAAGTGTGCAATGAATCATCGGTCTGGCTTCCCTGTGATGCGCCAACAGATTGCACATGCTCCGAGGGAGAAACCAAATCTGAAGAATGCGGGAATTGCGGATATCAAGAATCATCCTGTTCGCTGGATGGCTCCTGGCTCACTCCAGGAATTTGCCAGGGAGAAGGAGTCTGCCTCGCGGGTGAAGAAGAAGAAGTAAGTTGCGGATTTTGCGGCAAACAAACACGAATTTGTCTCGAGGATTGCACCTGGGGAGAGTACACGGAGTGCGAGTCTGTTGGAGAATGTGAACCGGGCACGGGAAAATCCTCGTCCTGTGGTTCATGCGGTACCCAGGAAGAAGTCTGCACAGATGAATGTACCTGGGACACGGTCACTCAATGCATTGAGGGAGCTGGTTGCTCAGAAGGAGAAGAACAAACCGTTCCTTGTGGACTCTGCGGAATTGAGGTCAGCGTTTGCGATAACTCCTGTGAATGGGGTGAGTTTGGCGCTTGTCAAAATGAAGGGGTATGTGTCCCGGGTGAAGTGGAAACCGAAGATTGTGATCTCTGTGGACAACGCTCAAGAACATGTCGCGACGATTGTGCATGGGAGGTCTGGGGACCCTGTGAGGGCTCAGGAGTATGCAATCCTGGAGAAACTGAAAATGAAGCCTGCGGCCCAAGCAGTACAGCAGGAATCTGCAGCCTCGGAGATCATTACCGAACCTGCAGTGGGGCCTGCCAATGGAGTGCATGGTCCGATTGTCAGGGTGCCACCTACCCAATTTCCGAGATTTGTGGAAATGGAATTGACGAAGACTGCGATGGGGCAGATGAAGAAAATCCTGACGAATACGAACCCAATAACGATTGTTATTCATGCACCTTTTTAGGAGATGACCCCAACATCACCATTTACCCCACTACAGACGTGGAATCCGATAATGACTATTTCTGCTTCGATGCAAAAGATGGAACTTTTAACGTCACTGAAAAGATCATCATTGAGCTGGAAAACCAGCCAATCGGAATGGACAACGACCTCGCTCTCTACAAAGGGTTGGAGGACTGCTTGAGTGATTCCCCCATCGCTACGAGCGTGACCATTGGTGGGCAAGACGAGAAGATCAGCTGGGGAGAGGGCCTTGGGGCCAATGATGAGGACACTTACTATATCAGGGTAGATGCATGGGAAGATGCCAACTGCTTCAGCCCGTATACCTTGACCATTAATGGGCTCAACTAGACGCCTGCACCCGGCCTGAACCGTACAAGAATCCAGCCCACTGGCCCAAGACTCAAAGAATCGCCTTAAATACGCCTCAGACCTCTCCGGCCCGGGGGAGCGGTCTCGCCATACCCTGAGAGTTCAAAAGAGCCGTAGAGCCCGCTTCCAGAGCCGGGATCAAAAAGAGAACCCCAGGGTCACTCCATAGAGATCTCTTTCAGCAAATAGACCATTGAGATTAGTGGAAAGAAGACGCACGAAACCCCTGGGCTCGGAGTAGGAACCAGCCCTGGGGTTTTCGACGTTTGTAAGGAAGTTTCTAGAGGCTCTTGGTGTAGTATTCCACCACAAGCTGAACTTCGATCGGGAACAGAATGTATTCCGGAGTGGGAAGCGCTTTCACCGTTGCGGCTCGCTTGCTCTCATCGAAATCCATCCATTCAGGTCGCTGGTACACGCCTGCGAGTGACTCAACAACAAGGTCCAGATTCTGGCTCTTGGTGCGAAGACTCAAAATATCCCCTGGAGCCACTCGGAAAGATGCAATGTCCATCTTTCGTCCGTTCACCATCACGTGACCGTGACTGATCAACTGTCGGGCCTGTGGGATCGTCGCTGCAAAACCAGCACGGAACACCACATTGTCGGCTCGTCGCTCAAGCAACTCAATCAGCTTGTCACCTGTTGGCAACTGTCGCTGGTTCTTGCTCTCTTTCAACAATCGACGAAGCTGCTTCTCACGAAGCCCGTAGTTGAGCTTAAGCTTCTGCTTTTCACGCAACTGAAGGGCATAGTCAGACAGTTTACGACGACGTGCCTGTCCATGCTCCCCTGGAGGATATGGACGGTTTTCAATACTTTTCGCGCTCAGACCTGGAAGCTTAAGTCCCAGTGCACGCATCTTTTTTACTCGTGGGCCTCGGTATCGAGCCATGTTTCCTACTCCTTCTCTCTCATAAACGGGTCCAAAAAGAGGGACCACGCAAGGCGCGCATTCCTAAAACAGATTTCGATCAATTGCAAGAGACTTGTGCGCTAACGGATCATTTTCCTTTGATTTTTTGTCTCCGGGAGTCGGGCCGGATCCCCCAATATCACTCCAGGAATGCGCCTCTTTTTTCGATCCTTCTTGTGGGTGAATAAAGAAGAGCAACAGGAACCTACAGACTCTCAGTGCCTGTCTTTTCCGAGTACTTCTGATACCTGCGATAGGTCGGGATTGTCAGGGCCAACCAGACCATCACCAAAGAGAATGAAAAAATTGAAGCGGCCTTCGGAGCTGCCGCAATACTTTTCAGACCCAACAAGATTCCAGACGCGACTCCTTTAGACACGCGATAGGTCAAAATATCCACCACCGCTTTTCCTTCCGTTTTCTCTTCCAGGCTCATGGGGATATACAACAGTTCTTTCGCTGTTCGGAAGATAGAATAGTCCATGGACTTGCTGGCTATTTTGGTCACCATCATGAGTCCATAAGCGGGGAACAGGATGAATCCCAGAATGGCTGAACCCAAAATGAGGGGAATTCCAAGTAGCGTTCTTTTGAGCCCCACCAATTGGATGACGACTCCACCGAAGAATCCAAACACCAGGGCCAGTACATTGATAATGGAATAGACATCTGCCAGGGCTCCCTGACGAGCAAATTTATCCGGGAATGCTGACTGAATGGCCATTTTGAAGTCATAGTCGATGGCAGTAATGGCCAGTTGAGACAGGGCGATAATGACCACCATGTACCCCAGATAACGGCTCTTTCTGACCACCTTGAAACCGGAGAGGAAACTCCCTGCAGCTCCTTTTGAGCTTCTCTTCTGTTCTGTACGAGGCACCCAGGGCGTCAAAACGATACCGGCCACAAGAATCCCCGCAACCACCCAAAGACTACTCTCAAGGCCCCATTCAATACTCGCCAGCCACTTGGCACACCGGCCCCCAAGAAAAGCACCGATTCCGCCGACACAGGAGAAAAGACCATACATCCACTTGGCGGCCTGAGCGGGAAACACCGCGTTGGAAATGGACCAGAAAAGCTCTACAAGGACGACAATGTAAATGTCTTTCCAGAGGTATAGTAGGTAGACCGCCTCTTCTACCCCTGCATCAATCAACAGAAGCAACATCGCGAGAGCCGCTGCTGAAATCCCCAGAACCCGGGGAAGCATTTCATGGAGGGGACGTCTACCGGCTTCGCGACTGTAGGCTCCAACGACCAGCGTCACCATGAAAGCCACACCCACCCAGGCCCAGGGCTCATTCTCGCTTCCGTAGACATCCTGATAGAGCGCTTCCACCGTCGGCCGGGCAATCTCGTAGGTAAAGAGAATACTGAAGCCCATTACCCCAAGAATGGACAAGGGAATCCACCCAATCCCTCTGAGTTGCCCTATGACTTCCTGGAACAAGCTCTTCTTCACTTTCTTTGGCCCCTGACAAATTCACAATTCAGAGGATTGTTTGTCCCCTGTAGTCTTCTTCTATACACTAAGTGCGGGACGATGAAGAGTCACTACAGAAGAATAATGCTTACTCCTCAATGGATGGAAGCAGACTTTTGTAGGGTTGGAGGATACGCGGGATGAACACAGGTTGGAAACTTTCAATCCTAGGGATACTAACTCTCTTTGTGGGAGGGCTGGGTTGCTCAGACTCCACGGCAGGAAACACCACTGCGGAAGAAGAAAGTGAAGTCGACGTTGTGGACGTCCCTGAAAACACCGCCGGGGGCGAAGGGGGAACCACCACTCCCGAGGTCAATATCTATGTCCCTGTCCAGGATGATTTCGGCGATCCTTGCGACAGCAATGAAGAATGCTCCAGCGGCTTTTGTGTGGAGGGGCCCGATGGATTCATCTGCACACAGACCTGCCTCGAGTCATGTCCGAAAGGATACTCATGCAAATCCGTCACAAATTTGGGGCCAGATGCGGTGTTCATTTGTATTCCTGACGCGACAGTAGACCCCTGTGAGGGAAAGGCGAATGGGGCCAAATGTGATGACGGGAGCCCCTGCACAATCAATGAGAAGTGCATCGATGGAGATTGTATTGGCGGAGACAATATTGACTGTGAGGATGGAAACCCCTGCACATCAGGAGCCTGCGATTTCAAATACGGGTGCCTTTTTGAACCCACAGACAGCAGTTGTGAAGATGATGACATCTGCACTCAAGGAGGGGCTTGTGTCGAAGGAGAATGCGTAGGCTCTGACCCCATTGAATGTAACGATGGAGACCCCTGTACAGATGATATCTGTGACCCCATCCTGGGCTGTACATATCCAGAGACCGACTGCGACGACGGAAATCCCGGAACTCTCGACATCTGCCTCGGAGATGGGTGCAACAACATTGAAACCTGCGACGGGATCGATAAAACACCAACCCTCTGCTCAATCACCGGAAAGAAAGGGGATATCGTTCCGTGTAATCTCAATGTGGCTTCCATTGAGCAGCTGGCGGGACAAGCCAATTCCCTGCAGCTATCCATCATCTACTCTCCTCTCCTCGTGAAACCATCGTTCTTCAGTTCATGTGAGACGTGCAACCAGGAGATTACATCGGGTATGAGTCTTCCCAGTGGACACACATTTACATTCAGTCCCATGAACCTGGAAAACTGGGATGGACAAGGAGAAATGATTGTCCTCTCTCTTGGAAATCCATACCCCATCACCGACGCCTACATGGAGTCCCAGGAACTCAAGGGAGACTCTACTTTTGTGACACTTCACTTCGAGTTGATAGAAGATCTCGACACCTCCATGAATATCTTCGGGGAAAATGTCATTGTCGGAGATGATATCGGGGCACCACTCCACTACTTCATTTCATCCGAGGCCATTCTCACCTCCGTATTTATCAATCCGTGTGAATTCAATGGAGAACCCTGTGATGACGGAAACGCCTGCACCATCAACGAAACATGTGTTGCGAAAGTGTGCGCGGGAGAAGTTCAGGTCTGTGACGATGGAGAAATCTGCACCTTTGATTTCTGTGATGTGACATTGGGCTGTTTCCACCAAACGGTAGAGGACGATTGTGCCTGTCACGATGGCAACATTTGTACTGAAAGCGGTTCATGTCAGCAGGGCACCTGTGAAACCAACCTCGTTGAGGGATGCAATTAGTCGATGAATTCCATGCCTCTCTTTTCGGCGGGCGACTACAAAAGCCTTCTGGAGTGTCTCCAACACAATAAATACCCCATTCTTCCGGTCTCATCTCTGGCAGACCCCTTGGTGAAAAGAGGGGTCTTTCTTCGCCACGATGTGGACTTCTCTCTGGAGTGTGCACGGCCCCTGGCAGAACTTGAGGCCCAAATGGGGCTCAAGGGGACGTACTACATCCTGCTCAATGGCCCGTATTCCCCTCGTCAGGCCGAGGAGAGAAGGCACTTGGAAGCCTTGGTCGAAATGGGGCACGAAATCGGTTTACACTATGACATGCGGCACTACCCGGACTGCCCGGACAAGCAGGTTGAAACCCTTGAAATGGAAGTAGGGGAATTGGAGTCCCTGACTGGAGATTCGGTGACAACCATCAGTATGCATGAACCCCATCGGGGGCATGGAGACCCCTTTCGTGAACTCCGCTGGGTTCATCCACACAACCCCCAATGGTTCAATCACCTTACATATGTAAGTGACAGTTGCAGGGCATGGAGAGATGAGAACCTGCTCCAGTTTTGCCGCCCCGATGGGGCTGAGCGCTTATTGCTATTGACCCACCCCGAACTCTGGCTTGATGGACATGTCCAGGACCGTCTCGACTATCTGAATAACATCCTTATTCCTCGTATGCCCAAAGAGTCCCTTTCCTACTTTCAGGAAGAGGTTCCAGCCATCTGGAGGCGACACGTGGGAGCGGCGGCCCATGACCTTCGTACGTCCATGGACCAGCAAAATTGTCGTGCAATCCCCATTGATCGCACCTGGACCCAAGATCACATGGGGGACATCCTGCCTCTCTTTCAAGATTCACGATTCCTCCCCTGGGGTGAACGGGAAATCCTCATGGATGTTCCTGGAAAATGGGAGGAGAGTTTTGCCTTGTTCGAGGAAGGGGAACTCAAAGCCATTTCCTTTAACTCCGTTCGAGACGAAAGAACCTACATTCACGCCATTATCTCTCACCGAGACCACAGAAAGCGCGGGTATGGTTCGTTGCTATTGAGAGCCCTTCAGTTAAATGCCATTCAAAAGGGCAGAAACGGAATTCGCCTCTGTGTCAGTGATGACAACCCTTCTGCCAAATCATGGTACGAAGGACACAACTTTTCACTGGTTCAATCCGATCCTGAGAAGTCACAAGTTGTTCTTCAATGGATTCAGCCATGACAAAAACCGTCGCCATTCATCAGCCTAATTTTCTTCCGTGGCTCGGTTTTTTCCACAAATGGAAGAGCGCAGATACATTCGTGTTGTTGGATGAGGTCCAGCTCGTCCGAAGAACCTACCTGACGAGAGTTCAAATCCTGGAACGAGGTGACCAGGCCTCCATCAATGTGCCCGTCAAACATACGGGAACCCAGGACATCTCCATTCGCAATGCACTCATCGACCAGAGTCAGTGGCGCCCCAGGAAACTCATTTCTCGACTCCAATATGCGTATGGGAAGTCCCGTTATTGGGCAGAGCTGGAACCGGGCCTGACATCCATTCTCATGCAATCCCATGAAGGCCTCTTTCATCTCAACCAAGCCCTCATCATGTGGTTGGGAGTTGAATGGCTCCAACTGTCTGCAGATAAGGTTTTCCTTCAATCCGAACTGGGGGGTACTGGTCAACAATCAGAGTTGATGATCAGCCTTACAAAAAAAGCAGGAGGGACAACCTATCTATCCGGGGGACATGAGCCCAGCGCTACCCCCGACAAGCCCGTGGGCGCAGCAGCGTATAATGACCCCGAGGCGTATGCCATGGCGTCCATTGAACTCCTCTATCAAAACTTCAGGCCCTCCCCATATGACCAGGGGGGACATCCTTTCGTTCCCGGGCTGAGTGTATTGGATGTGTTGGCTTGGTTAGGTCCTGAGGAAACCAGAGCCCACCTGGAACATTACGGGGCTGTCGGAAAATAACGAAGAGGCAGGGTCAATGTCCCATTCTTACCCTCAATAACGAGAGTCGTTTCGTGGGCCGTATCTCCCTCAGAACATTCGATTTCCATCAGTGCAGCCCCTCCTTTCTCAAGAACCAGAGGAAGGGTCACAGCTTTCTTCAGCTTGAAGGGCCCTGCCGGATTCCCAATCTCAATCCGCGACAGGCTTGTGGCCTCGTTAGAAGAAACTCGAACACTTTGAGAGTTGGTCTGCCCTTTGGCAACATCCGGAAGAGGGTAGAATACCAAAGCTCTTGGAATGGATGACAAGCCCTTGTCACCCTGATCTGTGGAACGGCCCAGAGGAACTCGATCTTCATCAAAATCCGCATTGGAATCAGGGGCCACTCTCGGATCAACAATACCCACATCTTTTCCTTCAGGAACCTTGAATGCCGGAGAGTCCTTGGGAGGAAAAGCAACTCCTATCTGCCCACCTTCCTTGGGCTCTGCTGGGCCATCAGGTCCAACGATCACCTTTTCCAAATCTGAAGTGTTGTCCTTCTTCTCTGCCTTCGGCTTGGCGTCTGCCTCAGGCCCTTCCTCTCCCTCTTTGGCCTCCATGGCTTCCTGGGCCTTCACAGGCTCCTCTGTCTCGCTCTCTGGGGCTGCTTCGCCTTCTCCTGGCTCATTGACCTTGGGGTTTTCAATCCCTTCAGGCCCAGAAGTGTCTTGGGGAGACTCTGCTTCCTCAACCACAACCGTATCAGGGGCCGTGGCAGCCAAATTCTTAGAGACTTCTATCTGTACATCTGGTTTGGGG
>Ga0115011_10003950_pt1 | contig 10051 bp, 8 predicted proteins | sample TroAtlMetagenome_2_FD_88705 | JGI IMG/M metagenome (GOLD analysis project Ga0115011, IMG submission 88705) | Marine eukaryotic phytoplankton communities from Atlantic Ocean - Tropical Atlantic ANT8 Metagenome | ecosystem: Environmental > Aquatic > Marine > Oceanic | place: Tropical Atlantic...
GATTATAAATTCTTTCTAATAAATTTTAATAGTATCTTGCGTAAAATTAAATTAAAGTATTTAATTAAAGTTCTTTAAAATGCTTACTAGAAGACATATTCGCTTAAAAATAATGCAAATTATCTACGCATTAAAAATTTCTGATTTCGAATATACAAAACAGACAGAGAAAAATCTCTTAGACAGTATAGATTCTATGTATGATTTATATTTAATTTTAATCTCGTTACTAGTAGAGTTATTAAAAAAAGCAGAAAATAAATTCCTAATTTCTAAACAAAAAATCTTAACTGATAATAAAAGTCATTTTGATAATCAGAAAATTATCAAAAATCAATTCTTAAATTATTTAAAACTTAATGAGGTATTCAATCAGGAGATAAGAAAGAGATCTCTGGATGTATGGGAGATTGATTTTAAATATGTTGATTTGATATACGATCAATTAATAAAAAGTGATTTTTATTCTGAGTATTTGACAAGTATTGAACTTTCTTTTAAAAATGATAAAGATTTTGTTTCTAGGCTATACAAAGATGTTATAGTTAAGGATGAAAAACTGTATAGTTACCTTGAAGATAAAAATATTAATTGGGTAGATGACTTGCCATTGGTAAATACAATTATTTTAAAACTAATAAATAAATCAAAAAAAGTAAATCTTAAAAAATATTTATTACCAAAATTATATAAGGATAGTAAGGATAAATTATTTGCAAAAAAATTACTAAAAACGACATTAGAAAATTATAGCAAATACAATAAGGAAATATCCAAAAAAACAAAAAACTGGGATTCTGAAAGGATAGCAAAATTAGATTATATAATGTTAAATATGGCAGTTTGTGAACTTGTTGAGTTCAAAACTATCCCAATTAAAGTAACCTTAAACGAATATATTGAGATCTCAAAAGAGTATTCAACACCAAAAAGTAATATATTTATAAATGGTGTATTGGATAGTATTGTAAAAGATTTTACTAAAAAACGTAAAATAATTAAAGAAGGTAGAGGTTTGCACGAATAACATTTTTTTATATTTTTACAGCAAAATTTAATTCTTTTAAAAAATGAAAAACATATTATTTTTATTATCGTTATTTTTTATATTTTCTTGTGGTGATGACCCCTTTAGCAAGGTAAAGTCTGAAAATGTTCAAAAAGCATCAGTAAGAGATAATTCCACCACTAATTCTGCAATTATGACTTTTGACAAGACAGTTCATGACTTTGGGACTATTCAAGATGGAACCCCTGTAGAAACTGTTTTTTCTTATACTAACACAGGTAAAAGTCCTTTAGTTATTACAGATATTAAAAGTACATGCGGTTGTACAGTTCCTAGAGATTGGAGTAGAGAGCCATTAAGTCCTGGAGAATCATCACAATTTACGGTTAAATTTAATGGAAAGGGTGTTAATAAGACTTCTAAAACAGTTACAGTCACTGCTAACACTGCAACTGGTAGAGAAACAGTTAAGATAACAGCATTTATTAATAATCCAGAAATGGCAGAAAAGCTTAAGAATAGACCAGCGAAGCAAATGCCAGGTCCAGTAGTAGAATAATATATTATAGATGGATACTAGCGTTTTTATTCTTGCAATTTTATTGGTTACTTATTTTTTTATAATAAGACCTCAGCTTAATCAGTCTAAAACGGAAAAGAAATTTAAAACTGAACTAAAAAGAGGTGATAGAATAGTTACAATTGGAGGGGTTTATGGAACTGTAAATGATGTAAATAATAAAGAAGGAACCTGTATTATTGCAACTATGGCTGGAAAGATTAAGATAGATATATCTGCTATTTCTATAAGTAAAACTACTAAGCTTAATAAGAATAAATAATCATTAAGCTCTTTGTTTTTTTTTAGTTAATTCATTTTATTATATTTTTGTTATGTAGTTCATTGTTGTGAATGTATAAAAAGATAATTCTTCCTTTCTTATTTTTATTTGATCCTGAAAAAGTTCATAATTTTACATTTCTATTTTTTAAAATAAGTTTAAACCTTCCTTTTATTGGTTTTTTTGTAGAGAAAACATATTCATTAAAAAACAAAAAACTAGAAAAAAAATTATTTGGATTAGATTTTAAAAACCCAGTAGGTTTGGCTGCTGGATTTGATAAAAATGCTAAATTATATAAGGAATTAAGTCGTTTTGGTTTCGGCTTTATAGAAATTGGAACTGTTACCCCAGAACCTCAACAAGGAAACCAAAAGAAGCGATTATTCAGATTAAATAATGATCAAGGAATTATTAATAGAATGGGTTTTAATAATGATGGAATGATCAAGATTGCTTTGCGCTTAAAGAAAAACAAAAATATATTAATTGGAGGAAATATTGGGAAAAATAAGAATACCCCAAACCCTAATGCCGTTAATGATTATTTGCTTTGTTTCAACCACTTATATGATTTTGTTGATTACTTTGTCGTTAATGTAAGCTCTCCAAACACACCTAATTTAAGAGAATTACAAAACAAAGATTTTTTATCTAGAATATTAAAATCTTTAAAGGATGAAAATTTAAAAAAAACAAAACCAAAACCAATATTGCTAAAAATTTCTCCAGATTTATCTTATGAGATTCTTTCAGAAATAGTGGATTTGGTTATTTCTTTAAAAATAGATGGAATTATAGCAACCAATACTACTGTTAGTAGAGATAATTTAATTTCAAAGCATAAAAATGAGCCTGGAGGATTAAGTGGTAGGCCAGTTGCAAAAAAATCTAATGAAGTAATTAGATATATTAATAAAAAAAGTAATGGACTAATTCCAATAATTGGTGTAGGAGGTATACATTCTGCTCAGGATGCTATTGATAAAATTAAGGCGGGAGCAGATCTAGTTCAAATATACACTGGGTTTATTTATGAAGGTCCATCATTAATAAAGTCTATAAATAAGGCATTAGTTGATTTAAACTAATTTTATTTTACTATAAATTTTACATTTTCTTCTCTACCGTTTGAGATAATATTAAGAAAGTAAATACCAGAGTCTATTGATTCTATGTTGATTGCTAAATCAGATTCTGAAGAAACAATTTTATTTAATATAACTCTCCCATTAATATCAAATATTAAATATCTTTCAGGAAAGCTCTCTCCATTTAATTTAATATTGATTGTGTGTTCAGATGGATTGGGATAAACACTAAAATTGCTAACATTAATATCTGATAAACTTAAATAATTAGTGCTTATTTGTGTGTCTTCTTCCCATCCAAAATTTGAGTTCCAATAAATTGTAGAATTATCATCTGTTCTTAGAATATAATATTCCTGACCTGCAGCCCCTTGACCAGGAGCATTGTTAGATAATCCATCTCCCTGAGTATCATATATTGTAAATGTATAACATTCAGAAGATACAACATCTAGAGCATGGGTATATTGCCCAGAGGAACTATAAGGACCTCCAGAATCTAGTACTGTACCTGAACTATCTTTAAATTCCCATGTGTTTTGATTAATTCCATTAGCAACGTTTACAGTAAGATTTACAGTAGTTGTCTCATATATGTTTGAATCATAACTAATATAAGCTGGAAAAACCTTTGTTATTGAAGCTGAATTTGAATTTGTAATAGTAAGAGTAACATCATAATCTCCAAGGTTATATGTGTGTGAAGGGTTTTGAATATCGTAGTCAATCACATCGTCACCGTCAACATCCCATTGCCATGAAACTGCTCCAACGCTTGTGTCAGTAAAGTTAACAGTTATAGTATCATCGCAATCTTGATTTTCATCAGAAGTAAAATCAACATTAAACGACGGGCATTCATAATAAGATTTAAATGTATGATAGCCAGCATACATCCTAGCATATTGACCATTAGTTAATGAGTTTGTGCATGACTGAGGTGAGTAAGACATGATATTTGAAGTGTCTGGATCAAAGAATTGACCCTGAGCATCTGTATCGTTTCCAGTATAAACACAACTAACGTTGCTTACATTGCTTCCATTTAATTGAGGGTCAGCAGGTGTATCACATATTTGATCTCCACCAGAGGAGCAATTTGAACCACTTACTAATTCAGTAGTTAATGTGCCATTTTGGACTCCATGAGTATGGATTAGATTCCAATGATGTCCAAATTCATGAAGTAATGTATCACCATCTGCATTAGTTGTACATTGATTGTCCATAACAATCACATCATAATATTGATTGGAACTTCCAGGAAGATAGGTGTAACCGCATATTCCATTTCCTCCAGAGGTAATTGATTCAACAAAATATATATTTAGAATATCTGGCTGATTATGTGAATAGAGACTTCCTTGTTCATCCGTATCGAAAGCATACAAGTTATTATCAGCTATGTAGTTTATATCATCACATATATTCATTTCTAAAAAAGAATTTACTAGGTATGAGTTGGCTTCTTCAATTTCTGCTATGATATCTGAAGCGGATATTGCAGATGTGCCATTTGCTTGTGTAACTATATGAATTTTTACAGGAACATTAGTTATAGCAGTTGATGTTTTGTTTGCTTTTAACTGGTAGTATTTTTTTTCATAATTTTCAAGAATTTCTCTTTTTTCATCCATACTGTTAAAATAATTTTCAGGAACTTCAGTTCCACAAAAATTATTAATATTTTGCGCTGATGAATTTATTGAAAATATAATTGCGATTATAAATAGTGTTTTTTTCATATAATTATTGAATTGAAAGTAAAAATAATTAATTTTTTATAAAATTTTAAGCATGGAGAGTATATTAATTTCTTTTTTTATTGCTAGTTTTTTTCTTGCACTTGCACCTGGTCCAGATAATTTCTTTGTTTTAACCTTTAGTGCTAAATATGGAAAAACACTTGGATTTTATACTGTTTTAGGATTGATTTCAGGTTGTTTTATTCACACAACCTTTGTAGCCTTTGGCGTTTCAGCATTAATTGTAAGTAATCCTTTTCTTGTTTCTGTATTAAAATATATTGGAGCAATATATCTGTTATTTGTTGCAATAAAAGTATATAATTCTGAAAATGAAATAACAGATATTCGCGATAGCGTGAATAAAAAAAACAAGTTTAAGGTATTTTTAAATGGCTTTTTAATGAATATGTTAAATCCTAAGATTTTAATTTTCTTTTTAGCATTTTTTCCAACCTTTATTTTTAGTGATTACATAAATCCAGTTATTCAGTTTTATATTCTAGGAGGAATTTTTATGTCAATTACTTTTATTGTTTTTATTACAATTGTCTTGATGTCTTCTTTTATTAACAATAATTTTAAAAAGTTTAAAGTATACACTGAGTTATTGAAATGGATTAACATTATTGTCTTAATTTCAATTGCAATAATGATACTATTTTCTGAAAATTAAGCTAATTTTATACATCTTAGCTATTTTAAATGTCAACTATTAAAATTATTGAATGTCCTAGAGATGCAATGCAAAGTATTAAGGAATTTATTCCAACAGATTATAAGTTGAAATATCTTCAGTCTTTAGTAGATGTAGGTTTTGATACCATAGATATTGGTAGTTTTGTTTCAAGTAAAGTTATACCGCAACTATCTGATTCAGCAGAAGTTATCGATAGAATTAATTTGACTAATAATACCAAGTTGTTGGTTATCATTGCAAATAAAAGAGGTGCGTTAGAGGCATGCACTCATGCTAAAATTTCATATTTAGGCTATCCCTTTTCAATTTCAGAAAATTTCCAAATGAGAAATACTAATAAGACAATAAAAGAATCAGAAAAGGTTTTAATGGATATACAGGAAGTTTGCTTAAATCATAATAAGGAATTGGTAGTTTATTTATCTATGGGTTTTGGAAATCCTTATGGTGATCCTTGGAGTTTTGAAATAGTAGATAAATGGATTTCAAAATTGGTTGATCGGGGTGTTAAGATAATTTCATTAAGTGATACTATTGGTTCTGCAGATGCCAATTCTATAGGTCAATTATTTCAAAACATATCAAAAAAGTATAAGGATATTGAGTTTGGGGTTCATCTTCATACAAACCCTAGATCATGGTATAATAAGGTTGAGGCTGCCTATGAGGCTGGATGTAGGCGATTTGATGGAGCAATAAAAGGTTTTGGCGGATGTCCTATGGCTTCCGATAAGCTAGTAGGTAATATGCCAACTGAAAAATTAATTTCTTTTATTACTGAAAGAAACATTGCTTCAAGTGTTAATTTATTACGTTTTGAAAGTGCATTTAATAATTCTCTTGAAATATTTAATAGATATAAATAGTATTTTTTGATCAAAAAATACTATAAAAGGATAATAAATACATTACGCTAATCTTAGTTTAATTAATTATCAATTTATTTTCATTAGAGGAAATATTGTTTTTTACTTGGATAATGTATTCTCCTTTTTCAATATACTTTTTATTATCCTTGTCATATAAATTGTTATTAATAAAATTTAATCCTTTATCCAAGTTATAAGTTTTGTTAAAAATTATTCCGGAGTCATTTTTAACAAGAAAATCAACTTGAGACTTATTTTTAGAAAAGATAACGACTTCAATATTTGGTTCCATCGTATTCCCATACCAATTTTTTGAACCCCATCTAGATGAAAATTTTACTTTATCTATATCATAAATATATAGTTCACTATCTAATATATTCTGATTTAATTTTTGAAGCACTTCTATATTTGTTACATAAATAGACCTCCCATGTGTTCCCACTATTAAATCATTTTCTCTTGGATGAATAACTAAATCATGAACTGGAGTATTTGGTAATCCACCACTAAAAGCAAAAAATATATTTCCATAATCTAAAGACGCATATAATCCATGGTCTGTTCCTACGTATATAAGTTTTTCATTTTTTAAATCTTCAATTATTACATTAACTGGCTCATTAGGGATATTATGACCTATCTTACTCCAATTTAAACCATAATCCTCAGAGACATATACCATAGACTCAAAATTATCCCATCTATAACCATTTAGCGATAAATAAACTCTACTCTCTTTAAATTTTGAAGGATATATTCCACTTACCCACATTTTTTTAGGCAAAGAACTACTAATATTTTTCCAAGTAAAACCACCATCTTTTGAGATATGAATTAAGCCATCATCACTGCCAACATAAATCAAACCATACTTTAATTCAGACTCAATAATAGTAGTTAAAGTACCATAACTTACATTGCCTTTTATGCCACCATTTGTAAGATCAGCTGACAAGGTTTCAAAATCATTCCCTTGGTTTAAAGACCTGTGAAATTTATTGGACCCCATATAAAGAATGTCTTGATTATGTCTAGATAAATAAATTGGCGTTTCCCAATTCCATCTATATGGCTTCTCTCCTAATTTATGACTAGGAGTAATTCTTTTTCTTTCACCTGTTCGCGTATTAACTCTAGCATAATTTCCAAATTGAGATCCTGTATATACTGTCTCGTTATCTCTAAAATCTATTTCAGTTTGCATACCATCTCCTCCAAGAATAGATTTCCAAGGATATTGACCTGAACTATGCCATCTTAAACTTGACTTATAATCTGATGGTCCCATCCATACACCATTATCTTGAAGTCCTCCATAAACATTATATGGATCATTCATATCAATATTTATATCATAAAATTGACCTACAGAAGTGCTATTATGCTTCATCCAATTCTTACCAGCATCATATGAAATATTCAAACCACCATCATTACCTGCGATAAGATGACCGGATCTATTAGGGTTTACCCACAAAGCTTGATGATCACCATGCATATTATCAAAGCCTATAGACTCCCATGTTTTTCCAAAATCAATTGATTTCAAAAGAGGAACACCTAATACGTATAATTTTGCTGGATCTTGAGGGTCTACCCTAATTTCTCCAAAATAATAACCATAAGAGAAATAAAGATTACTTAACTCATCCTCATTTACCTTCTTCCATGTTATTCCATAATCTTGAGAAGAATAAACTTCTGCTCCTATTACTGGAGTTTCATAAAGCAAACTATTTGAGTCTTCTAAAAATTCAACTAGAGAAATTGGATCAATACTTCCATCTGTAACTAATTGTTTTATTTTATCAGATTTGTATTCAGAAGGAAATCTATTTGATCTAAGGAATTTGTTCAATTTTTTATCAGATAATTTTAGAAAATCACTAATTGAAATATCTCTCAACATATCTTTAGTAAGATCATCATTCTTTTTTTTAGATGGAGTAGAAGCTGTTCTATCCTGATTATCTAAGATTGCATATATAATATTTGGATTTGATTTAGATATATCTAACCCAATTCTACCTGTTCCTTCTGTATCAGGGAATCCACTTAATCCACCCGATATCTCTTTCCAATTTTCACCACCATCAGTTGATTTAAATATGCCAGATCCTAATCCTGAACCATCAAAATTCCAAGCCATTCTTTTTCTCTCCCACATTGATAGATAGAGAATGTCAGGATTAGATGGATCAATGACTAAATCAATTGCACCTGTCATATCATTGATAAAGAGAGTATTTCTCCATGTAACCCCTCCATCTGTTGTCTTATATAAACCTCTATCCTTATTTGAAGAATATAAATGACCTAATGAAGCCACCCATATAATATTATTATCTTCGGGATGAATTATGATTCTACCTATATGATGAGACCCTTTTAATCCTATATGAGTCCAATCTTTTCCTCCATTAGAAGATTTATAAATTCCATTCCCAGAATAAGAAGATCTACTTGAATTATTTTCACCCGTACCTACATAGATTATATCATTTTCCCAATCAACCTCAATATCTCCTATTGTCATCACCATCTGATTATCAAAAATAGGGTTAAAGCTATTTCCATTATTTGTGGTTTCCCATAATCCTCCAGAAGCATATGCAACATAAAAATGAGATGGGTCTTTTGGATTAACTGACAAATCAGTTACTCTTCCACTCATAACTGTAGGACCTATATTTCTAAAATTAATATTTTTTACTATAGAATTTTCTTCTAAGTAAACCCTGTCTAAATATCCATTAAATCTTTCTTCAGTAGATGTAGCTAAGGGATAATTAGGCTTTTTATTATTCTTTTGAGAATAAGCATTATTTATAAAAAATAATATTAATAATAATTTTAATATTTTAATCATTGGTTTAAGTTTGAATTTATTGTTCATTTAATTTAAAAAAAAAATTGCCAACTGAAAAATTAGTCTGCTTTATAGAACATAATAATATTAATTCTGATATAAATCTGTTGCGTTTAGGCACTGTATTTAATAATTCTCTTGAAATTTTTAACAGATATAAATAGCCCTTATTTAAAATTATTCTAAATAATTTTTTTTAATTCTAACTCTTGTGTATATTTGCGCTATTAATAATTAATCTAAATAAAAATTATGAAAAATTTTAAACTATTAATGCTATTATTTTGTTTAAGTACAAGCTTTATTTTTTCACAAAATGCAGCTGAAACACTTATGACAAAAGGCGACGGTCTTGTTATGGGCGGTTATGGCGAAGTACATTTAAATGTAAATGAGGATGCAAACAATAAAGTTGATGTTCATAGATTAGTAACTCTTTTAGGATATAACTTTAATGATAAAGTTCAGTTTGTGTCTGAAATTGAGTTTGAGCATGTTAAGGAAGTTTATGTTGAACAAGCTTTTCTTAGTTATGCAATGACTGACAATCTTAATTTAAGAGCAGGATTAATGCTTGTTCCTATGGGGATTGTTAATGAATATCATGAGCCTACAACATTTAACGGTGTTGAAAGACCAGGAATGGATAAATCAATTATTCCTTCAACTTGGAGAGAAATAGGTTTTGGTTTTAATGGTAGAATGGACAATGCATCTTTAAAGTATCAATTGTATTTATTCAATGGATTCAAATCTGATGGTTTAGGTGGATCTAATGGTATAAGGAGCGGTAGACAAAAAGGAGCAGAGGCAGTGTGGAACACTACTAATGTTTCTTTTGATGTAGATTGGTATGGAGTTGCAGGTCTTAAATTAGGTGTTTCTGGTTACTTTGGAGACTCTAATGTAGATGAAGGAGCTGA
>Ga0115011_10003952_pt1 | contig 10050 bp, 10 predicted proteins | sample TroAtlMetagenome_2_FD_88705 | JGI IMG/M metagenome (GOLD analysis project Ga0115011, IMG submission 88705) | Marine eukaryotic phytoplankton communities from Atlantic Ocean - Tropical Atlantic ANT8 Metagenome | ecosystem: Environmental > Aquatic > Marine > Oceanic | place: Tropical Atlantic...
TTAGCTTCTGTTAAAAATTCCGGGCTAAAACATACGTTTAAGCTAACTTTTTTATGGATTCTGTCTGTTGTTCCTGGAGGAACTGTTGACTTTATCACTATAGTCGGCTTTGTTCCCAGATCATTGCATGTTTGATCTAGTAATCTTACTGCGTCTTCTAAGATTCTAGTATCGCATTCTCCGGATTTCCTCATAGGGGTTGGAAGACATACAAATATTATATCTGAGTTTTCACAAACTGCCCGATGTGTTGAAGTACATTTTGTCTTATCAATATCATATGTCATAACAGGATAAAAATTTTTAAGGCCTTCTCGAATAGCTGATCCTACAAAACCCTGGCCGATTACACCTACAATCATGGACTAACCTCGTTACAGACTAATTCTATGTTTTTTTCTACCGCTTTTTGCGAAAATTTTTCCCTAATGACTGTTCCTAAACTTATTGCCCAATCTTTAGGAACTTTTGAACTACTTCTAAACTTTTTTATTTTTCTCTTAAAATCACTCTCAGATACTTGAGCCCACTTAGAGCCCATCATGAATATTTGATTATCTGCCATTGCGGGCGGTATTTCTTGAAGTGTATACTCTAGGGATATAAATCGACCATGCTGAAGAAAATCTAGATGGCCGGACCAGTTTGTGGCAATAACAGGTAAATTAGAAGCAGCTGCCTCTAGTATGGGCAAACCGTATCCTTCTCCTCTCGTTGCTGTGACTAATCCTTTTATTTTAGGGTGTCTGTAGAGCTCTGCAACCTCTTTGTCTGTAAGGTTACCATGTAACAGGTGTATTTTAGGATAATTACCCACACGCACAGCTTTAAGCAGCTTCTTAATAACATTGGCTGTTACATCGCGATCGATCTTAGTATTTTTTCCGGAATTTGTTTTTATTACTATGCCCACATCTTCATTATCTTTAAAAGCTTCACATAACCACTTTATGGTATAGAAAAAATTCTTCCTGTCAAACTCTGCATTAATCCCAGTTATTTGCCCGTATACCAACAAATTGAAGTCGGTTGTAAGCTTGATATCTAGAAAACTTTCACAAGTCTCAAATTCTTCCGGAAAAGCTTCGTTAACTACTGTCACTTTTGTTGAAAGATAACCTGTATCTTCTAAAACTTTTTTAGTAAACTTTGACGGAACAATGACTGAATCCATTTGATTGCATGCTGTAATCCACTGAGGATTGCAGTTTGTAGTTTCTACCGCGGCGGTCACGCCTATGTTCTTTTTTGCTAATGTAGGATCCCATTCATTGGGTAGCTGTATTTGTATACTCAAGTCTGGATCTGTAAAAGGTACGCTTCTTTTAGCAATAAAGTCGATTACCGGATTGTCAGTGTCAACTAGCCAGGGTGTCATTCCCCAGGGCGTTACTTGAAACTTTACATCCCAATCTTTTCTGGTCATTGCATATTTTACAAATTGTCTTGCATGAACCCCGTAACCAGATTGGGTCATTACAGGGCCTCGAATCACAACTTTTTTCATGAATTTTCCTTTACTAAAATCTTTTTTTGTCCCGGAAAGTATAGACAGTCAATATTGGTCCCTAGAAAGCAATTTATTGCATGTGACGGATTTTCGCATATAGGCTCTCTATCATTAAAACTAGTGTTTAAAAGAATGGGAACACCAGATACTTTTTCCCATTTTTTTATAAAACCGTAGTACCATGGGTTGTGTTCTTCATCAATCGTCTGGAGCCTTGCAGTTCCGTCAAAATGGACAACAGCTGGAACTAAGTCTTTTTTGCCTTCTTTGAAAGGCAATACAAACTGCATATATGGGCTTTCTAAATAATTGTCAAACCAGTCACTGGCACATTCTTTTAGTATTGTAGGTGCAAAGGGACGAAACCATTGTCGATGCTTAACCTTGTTGTTGATTTCTTCTTTCATCTTAATACTTCTAGGATCTGCCAGAATACTTCTATTGCCTAACGCTCTACGACCAGATTCTGACTTGTCATTAAAAATTGCGATAATTTTCTGATCTAACAAATATTGAATTGCTTTATCGTCATCACAGCTAGAGATTTTTACTTTTTCATTGTCTTCAGCTAGAGATGCTATAGCCTCATTAACATCACTATCTGACCACACTTCTCCCATATATGATGGAAAATTATTATTCCACACAACGCGTGGTCTGCACAAAACTCCATGATAAATAATTTGGGCGGCTCCGATTGCTAAGCCAGCATCATAAGGGACTGGAGGTATATAGATGTCATTAACATGAGGAAACCATGGCTTGATCTTGCCCATAGCGACAGAGTTCAATGTAACTCCGCCCGAAAGGCATACGTTTATCTTTCTATTTCCAATTGCCTGTATACCGTGCCTTATAATAGTTTGAATTAATGCTTCTGTTGCTAGCTGAAGACTTGCGGCTAAGTTATACTTTTCTTGCTCTGAAGCGTTTGCAATCTTTGCCCACTTTTCCAAGTAAGGGTGTACAGGATCTTTTCCGGGCAATCTAGCTCCGTTTGGCTGGCCTGGAGGTTTAAATCCTGCAGCTAGCTTATCAACGGTCAGCATCTTTATAAAGTCATCATAGTATTTTTTTGGATCCCCTAGCGCTGCCATTGCCATGACGGTTCCTTCTTGGCCGCCTCGAGGCCAACCATTTTGAAGATCAAATACATATCTAGTAATCCTAGACCAAACTCCGCCGATATTAATTTCAGCAGGGGTGAATGTCTTTAGAGGTGAAAGTTGATTTCCTATGCCGTGCCAAATTGTGCAACATGTTTCGCCTGCAGCTTCATTTTCTACGCCGCCACCGTCCAGAGTTATTACTAGGGCTTCTCCAAAATTGGAAGAGTAGAAAGCATTTGCGGCATGACAATAGTGGTGTGGGAAATAAAAGAGGCGGCCGCCAGCCTTACTAATTTGAGATTCAATTTTTTCCATGGAGTCTTTATAGTTTTCGAGCTTCTTTACAGGATAAGGTGCACCAAAGTATTTTGTATTCAAGAAATACTCAGGCGTTCTTTCATTCATAAAGGAGACTACATCACCCAAGGGTGACTTTTCTCTATTGTATCTTTCTAGCTCTGCGTGTATTATGGGTTGTCCAGATGTGTCTAAGGTACAATATGCGCAATCGTGACCTGACCAGAGGCCGGTTATTAAGGTGTTTTTAGTCATCTAACCAATCATCCAAGTAGTTTTTTGGTTTTGTATCTTGCCTTCTAAGCTTTTCTTTTTCTGGATCTATAAAAATCCAATCTTCGTCAGAACAACTTTCTATTCTTACGGGATTCTTTTTCCAGTTTCCCTCTTCGTCTAGAAAAATGTCCCATCCATTTCCTACTGCCATTTTTTCAATTGGAATAGGTGTCTGTCTATTCTTTAGATTAAATTCTGAATCAATATTGTCTAATGTCTTGAGGTTGTAATAAAGTGGGGGATTACCATTTGCTGGATGATATTTTCCGTATATTTTTTCCCCTCTAACCCGCGCATTTGTACCTCTAGGGTCTGTGTATATCATAACAGTCATGGGTACACTGGGCTGATATTGGCACCACTTATCTGTTTGTTTTTCTACAACATTCATTACTCTTCGAAGCATTTTAGTTTCTGAGTCTTCAGTACCCTCATGGTTTTTGTTATTTTCAGACCACGGGCCCAATTCTAATAAAACGCTTTTTCTATAGAAAGAATTTCCGCTAGTTGCTATGGGAGGTCTAGATAAATTTTTCCAAAACTTAAGAACGCCTATTTCGGTACAGTCAGTTCGAATCTCGCTATCGATCGTTTGTCTTCTTTGAGAATCTAACATAATCGAGCCTATGTCTTTTTTTAATGTCATTAGGTCAACGTAATTTTGTACCCAACCCTCCTTGACAATAAATTGTAGATCTCCACTCAAAGGACAAATTATTTCACCTGTTGATATTTTGACTATTTTATTTAGAGCACGTGCATACTCATTTGTAGGATCTCGTTTGGGCGTCCTGTGAACTATTATACCGCGCTTCTCTAAATTTTCTAGATATTCTGTGGTGCCTGGCTCAATGCTTGCATTATCAATTATAATCACTTCTTTGTCAGGGTAATCATCAGTACATATTAACAAAGATTCAACACACGACTTGAGGTAGTGAAGCCTATTACAATTTACTATTCCAAAAGATACTTTCATAAGAACCCTACTGTGACTAAGATGCATGCTACATTTAATATTATATAGAGCGTATGGTTTTGTATTAGACTATATTTGTAAAAGTTTGCGCTTAAGAATCAAGGCTATTCTATTTCCAGCGCTTCCATCCCAAAGTGGGGGAATTTTAGATTTCTTAAAATTGTTTGCGCCAATATCTGATACTATTTTGATAATTTCAGATTTGTTCATTGTAAGCATATTTGTTCCAACTGTAATTGTAATCGGTCTTTCTGTTGAAGATCTATACGTTATACACGGAATGCCCATATAGGTAGTTTCTTCTTGAATCCCACCAGAGTCTGTAATGACTAAAGATGCGCTATTGACTAAGCTAATAAACGCATTATATGACAAAGGCTCTACCATAGAAAGATTCTTAATTCTTTTTGCCCTTGAAAGGCATCTAAACTTTTTGAGAGATGCCAAAGATCTTGGATGTATTGGCCAGAATATTTTAATATCTATGCTTTCTAGAATTGAAAGAATTTCTAGTATACCTTCTTTTGAATCAACATTTGAAGGGCGATGAAAGGTAACTACACCGTATTTTTCCGATTCTTTTTTTGGATTTTTAGCTAAAAAGCTAACCAGTGAATCAATCATTGTGTTGCCAACAAAATGTATTGAGTCTTTTTTTCCCTCTAGGGTCAAGTTGTCAATACCGGATTGCTCAGTTACAAAATGAATATCTGAAATTGCGTCGACCATTATTCTATTTTGTTCTTCAGGCATATGAATGTCACCGCTTCTTAAACCGGATTCGATATGTGCAACTTTAATTTTTTCTTTTTTAGCAACAATTGTTGCTGCCAACGTTGTATTAATATCGCCATAGACACATACAATGCTTGGCTTGTCGGTGCTAAGAGCTTTTTCAATACCCACCATGATACTTGATGTTTTTTCTGCATGGGTTCTGCCCGTTGCTTTTAAGCTAACATCAGGTTCCGGAATACCCAAATCTTCGAAAAAGTCTAGAGACATGTTTTTATCGTAATGTTGGCCACTGTGCAATATTTTTTGGGTAACTCTTAAATTGCACAACTCTCTATAAACCGGTGCCATTTTTGCAAAATTGGGGCGGGCGCCGACTACATGCAGTATATCATAAGTCATAGTAGGCCTTCATCCATTCTACTGTATTCTTAACACCTTCTTCTAAAGTAACAGACTCTTTCATTCCCAGGTCGGTTCTAGCTTTTTGAGCATCAACTTTTTTATGCGTTGTTGTAAGAATTTCTTTATGGGTTTCAAATGTTACTAGTTTTCTATCTGCTCCCGTGTATTTTAAAATAAGCTCTGCCAACTCTTCGATCGTATGTTCTGTTTTGCTAGCAATATTATAAGCTTCTTGATTTTTAAAGTTCGAACTTATATTTGCTAAAGATAAAACACAATCATCTATGTAGGTGCTAGTCCTAGAATGTCCTTTAAATACAGTTATGGGCTGTCCTGTTAATAGTTTATAGGTAAATACACAATTGACACTTCTAAACGGATGAAACCACTCACCCGGACCATATGTATTAAAAAGTCGAACTCTCACTGTTTCAGTTCCAAATTGCTCATATGAGTTTTTGATTTGCATTTCATTTACCCACTTTGACATGGCATAATCATTCATTTGTGGGATTGCCACCTGGTCCATCACGTCTTCATACATAATTCCTTGATAATCTCCATATACTTCAGAAGATGAACAGTGAACCATCTTAAACCCATGAGCCTCTTGGAGCCTTATCATGTTTTTCATTCCGATAGCATTTGATTTCCAAACTTTTTCGTAAAAATGCTCCCCATTCCACCTTCCAAATTCTGCAGCGCAGTTGTACACAAAATCAGGCTGAGTATGCTCTATTACGCTGCTGATTTGCCTATACTCAGATATATCACACCTGAAATAATTTTCATTTTTGGCTTTTCCTAGTCCGTGACCATACGTTGAGTCTGTGTGCATCAAGTCTATTCCAAACACTTCATTTCCTTGAAGCAAAAGCTCTTTTTCTAGCTTTGTTCCGACTACACCTTTCACGCCAGTTATTAGTATTTTCATTTTTAAACCTTTTTTCGAAGTCTACTTAAAATGCCTTTTGGTTTTTTGTCTACACAAAATTCATTAAATATCATGTTTGTAATTATCTCTGCAATTCTTTGTCTGGCAGCGCTAGAAGTAAAATTAGTGTTTCTAGGCATTTGGGTGTCCATGAGCTCTCTAGCTTTTTTGACAGCTCTTTTTTTAAGTTTTTTGCTATTTTTTGTATATTTCATCTAAAGCCTTCTCAAAGCTGCGGAACCCATCTGGAATTGCAATTTTCATTGCGCGAGAGTGGGCGTAATTTGTATCCGATAGAGCTTTCATTGAATTTCCGGGAATAAATATTGAATTACTAGATAGTATTAGGGATGCTGCACCAACGTCTGTTGATATAATCGGTGTTCCCGTTAATGCACATTCAAATATAGCTTGCGGGCCGCCTTCATATCGTGCAGCAACAATATAAAGATCTAGCATTGCATAAAAGTCATTGATTGTTTCTAGAGCGGGCAATTCATGATAATGATATTTTATTTTGGCACTGTTCAACCTAGCCATTACATATTGACGTCTCCATCCTGCTAGCAATACTTCTACATTCGATTTTCCCTTGTTAGCTCTGTCATTTCTTCTTTCTATGACAGCATCACAAAACAAATCAGGGCCTTTTTCTAGCTTGGGAGACTTTAGATCATGGCCCTCCGTATCTCTTTGAAAAGAACCTATCAAGAATTTGTCCTTTGATATTCCGTACTTTTCTCTAAGCCTATCCTTTTCAGAACGCTTGTTGGTCCAAAGCTCTTGATTAACCCAAAAAGGAAAAGTAAAAATAGGCTTACTAGTAAGTTTACTAATTTGATCGTATGTCTTTTGGCATGGAACATGATAGAAGTCTACAAACTGATCTCTAAACGCAAACTCTTGCTGACTCTCTTTATTAAATTTTTCTGGCACTATGTGGTGCACAGATGCTAATACTTTTTTTCCTCTTAAGACATTGTCTGGCAAGTGATTCCAACACCAGTCAGCCAGCAACCAGACGATATCAGCCTCAGCCAAATAATTTGTTGTTGTTTCTGGATGTGCTTTTATCCATTCTTCAACAAATCGATCACATATCCAATTTTCTTTAGGGGCTAAGACAAAAACTTTCATATTGACTCTCTTATTGCATCTTCAAATTCTTTAATGTACTTATCTGTTACAGCGCTTATATCTAGGTGTTCATTAATAATCGTCGGCCTGGTTGTCCAATCAAAGCTGTCTAGAGCAGACAAATCAATTTCGTAAGGATTGTCATAATCTGCCAATTCAAAATTATACACATTGTTTTCAGGAATTACAACTCCGCTGCGGCCTACAATTTCATGAGTTCCTCCAGAATCAGTGCATATTATAGGGCAATTTTGTGATAAGGCTTCAACTACAGTATTTGGACAATGATCTAACCATGCTAAATGAATCATCCAGTCAGAAACAGAAAATATTTCTAAGCATATGTGATGCGGAACAGAGCCTGTGTAAAATATGTCCGGATTATTTACGACAACATCCGGTGAGCTGCCCATGACTATCAGCGCTGATTTGCCTGAGATTTTTTGGCTTATTCTTGCAAAAGCTTCTATATTTTTTCTAAGTCTCTTTTGCGGATGCCAATTAGCTGAGCATGTGAAGATTGTATCGTAATCTTGTCTTATTTGACAAATTTGATTATTTGCTGCGACTACTTTTTTGATATGTATTCCGTTATTTATAACAGAGCCTGGACGAACTCCCCAATGATATTCAGTCATATTTTTATCAAATTTGGATTGCCATATAACACGGGTGCTTTCCAGGTAATTTTTTTTGATATGAACATTGTGTGTATTGAATTGTTCTGGCTTAAACCAAATCCCATCCAGCCTATGTACAGTAGGATGGCTTTCTGGTATATAAGAGTTGCTCTGAATAAACACACACGAAACGTCTGATTGTTTATATGTATCTACTATTGAATGACCCTTAGAAGCTAATTCTGCTATTAGACGTGTAGCAAAAGAGTTAGGGCCTGATGTTGAGTTAGTGTTGACATTCTCTAAATGAATTTTCACTTAACTTTCTCAATAATTTCAGCATACTCGTCTAAGCAGCGATCTAAAGACAAGTATTCGTAGTTAATTTTACTTAAATAGTCATCAATATTTTGACTAACTTTGTTTACTGCTAATAGAAATTGTTCAAAATTGGAGAATTCTTCGCCGTGTTTCTTGCAAAGCTCATTAATTCCTCCGCCATCTGTGTGATATATTACCGGCAAACCTGAAGCGGATCCTTCGACATGATGCATTCCGCAAGGCTCGAATTTGGAGGCTGTTACGTAAATGTCGTGATCTCTAAGCTTATCGCCTAAGTCCGGACCAAAAGTTGGTTCAATGATATGAGTTGAGGTTGGATTGTATCCTTTGTAATATCTGCCTATGTAGGCAAACTCTAAGTTGCAATCTGGGTTGTTCTTTATGTATCGATCAATTTCTGTGTATAGATCAAACCCCTTCATCCAGTTATCAGACCAGTGATGTGTGACTAATTTTACTTTGGATGTTTTTGATTTTTTTTGACGTGGTCTAAAGTGAGATAAATCACAACCGTTATAAATTACATTGCTAGGCTTATCAAACCCCAGGTCTTTAAAATATTCTCTTAGCCACTCACTTATAAAGATAACTTCGTCAGATATACTCATTCCTGCTAGCAAAAGGCTGTCTATTTCGTTAGTCCCTTTTCTTTTGTCACATTCATTTACTCTGTGTATTATTTTTACACTAGGAAAGTGCTGTTTATAGCCTGCGATGTGCTGCAAACTGTATCCTATATCTCCAGGCCTGGGATCCATCATAAAAATAAGATCAATATTATCTTCTAAATGAAATACGACATTATGACCCAAGTTTTTTAATTTTTCTACTATTCCCAGTAAGAACTGATTGCCTCCGCCATACGGCTCATTCCTAGGAACTCTATTGAAGAAAATTTTCATATATTAATCAACATACCCACGACTTCTTAAGAATTCGCCTTCAGATTTTTGAAATTTTGCATCATCAGATTGAAATGTTTCAGGTGCCATATTGATTGTATAGTGGTATGAAATAAATGGCTCAAAATGCCAATTACCTGCTGACTGATGCAAGACTGGAAGGTATATTGCCTGATCTCCTATTCGCTTGAAGTATTCACCATTTTGATTTCGAAAATTTATATCTGGAACATTTTCAATTAAGAATTTTCTAAATGTCTTAAGGTGCGAGCTTACCCAAGGATGCTTATATGGGTCTGAATCTTTTGGTAGTGGGCCTGATATGTTTTGATGCGTAAAGGCCCACCGATGTGCTGTCCACAAAGCACTTACACCTAGGCTTTCATAACTATTGTTAATGATTGTAAGCGCATCACAGTCACACAACCAATCATCTGCATCTAATCGACATACTATGTCTCCGGACCCAATTTCTTTTAGGCAATCTAGTATGTTTGCCACCTCCCACAATTTTTCTGTATTAGACTTGTAGGATAATTTTTCGTCTGGAATTCTGAACTTATCTTTGACTTTTTTTATTTCATCAATGGTGTTGTCTGTTGACATATCGTCTCTAATGATAATTTTCCAGTTAGTATATGTCTGAAATGCAACTGAACCTATTGCTCGAGCAATCGTTTCTTCTGCGTTATAGGCCGGCATTACAAATACAAATTTATTACTCACTAAGGCACGCTACTCTTTCAATAATAATTGCACCTGCAATATTTTTTGTTACCACAGAAATTGGGTTCAACCCTACAA
>Ga0115011_10003953_pt1 | contig 10049 bp, 26 predicted proteins | sample TroAtlMetagenome_2_FD_88705 | JGI IMG/M metagenome (GOLD analysis project Ga0115011, IMG submission 88705) | Marine eukaryotic phytoplankton communities from Atlantic Ocean - Tropical Atlantic ANT8 Metagenome | ecosystem: Environmental > Aquatic > Marine > Oceanic | place: Tropical Atlantic...
CTGCCCCTTATCACTCTTTTCAAGTGCATCAACACCACGTTTTTGATGAGGCCGAAGAGTAAGCATGAAAAAATCAGTGGTTATACTATAAAGGCAATTTGGAGGTTACTAACAATATCATTTGGCAGTGGGTTGAACGTCTTGTTCTTTATCCTTACCAGCATTAGAGGGCCCTACCCAGACGCGACCATCTTCTTTCCACTGTTTAATTTGAGCGTGACGTTGACTAACAAGAGTATTATAGCGTTCACGTTGTTCGCGTGTCCAGTTAAAATCTTGTTTACGGACTTGATCACGGATATCTGACAGTTGTTTTACAATTGGAGTTGCCACAATTTTAATTGATTGGTGTACTACAAGAACATTTTAGAGGTTACTAACAATAATTACCTAGATTCTCTACTCTTGATGTATTCTAACTCAGGCCAATATTGATTATGACACACAATAAGAATGTGAATCTTTTTGTGTTTATGTTCTTTAGAGTATTGACATGGAGGTTTATCTTTTACCCCTACCTCAATACTAACATATTCTTCATCATAAAAATATACCCAACCCTCATGTACCATACCGAGGGAAGTAGTCCATTTTACATAATCGTTTAATCTAGGAATATAATGCATGTTCAAGAGGATTATAATTGGGTTGCATTGCTGTATATGGGCGTGTTTTTCCTATATCAACTTCTTTGCCGATACTTTTAGAAGTGATAGGAGAATAATATTTGTAACCTTTTTTTGTGAAACGAACAAAACCCCAAATAGTTTTAACAGGATCTTTTGTATAAACATATTCTTTATGGTCATTCAACCAAATTGCCATCGTATTGATTTTAAATTTACTGACCGAATATGAATATCCCCTCGGTGCATCATGTAAAAAATCATCAGGGAGTTGTAGTTCCATTAATTAATTGGTTTCAATTGATTCTTGAAGTTTGAATACTAAAATCTTAAGATTTTCAATTTCTTTGTTTTTCTCTTTTATACTGTCTTCAAGATGTTTGATGGTGCGTTGAAGATCAATCAGAAGAGATTCTGTTGAATAATTGGACATATGAGTTTAAGTAAGGAACGAAGTGACAATTCCTGATTCTGTCTCGGATGTAACATTGTATTTATATGATTTACTAATATTTTCCCTTAAAACACTATAATATTCTGGATAAGCATCAATTTCATCTGATGTAATCAGATCAAAACATTCTTCTTCAGTATCCGCAAGAACATTCCAAATCCCACCATATTCTGATTGTGGAAAAGGAATATAGTGGTCAACAATAAAAAGGGTTTTCATTAGTTTACTTTGATTACTTTTCAATACTAGGACAGTTTTTCACATTAGTCAAGAGGGAAAGTTGTCTTTGTAATTCATATTTGAGGGGGATCAAATGTTGATACAAAAAAGTTTTCCACTCATTATTTTCAAGTAGAGATGATAAATTCTCTACTTGATTTAATGCAATAGTTAACCGTTCAATATCTGTCATATAAACTCTGCCATGTAGTATTCAAATGAAACATCGTGCTCTTTAGCTCTTTCAACACATTCTTCTAAAAACCGCTCAAGTTCTACAGGTTCCATCTGTTCTAGTTGTTCATCAGTCATTAAACTTACCCTTTACAAAGTTTGCGAAAGAAAACTGTTCGCGGTTCACAAGTTTAATCATACCACAATCTGTAGATATTACAAACCCTTCTTGATTAACTTGTTTATGTTCAATGAATGCCTTAGGACAATTATAAACAATCAAGTCTTCCATAATTTCATTCTTCATCTCAACGACCATCAAATAAAGGTTGGCCAGTTGAATTGAACCAAAAATATCAATTAGATTAACTTCATGAAGACTTACACCTTCACGAATCAAGGTATTAATCTGTTGTTTTGCAACAACCACCTCTTTATCTGTGAGAAAAGTATAGTTATCAGTAGAGATAACTGGTGTAGAAACCTTATTACTAATACGATCAACAAAAGGTTGAACAAACTTACATTCATCTGTCCCACAAAGTTCTTCTTTTAACGAATGGGCCTCCATTTCATATAGAAGACAATCACCAGTATAATATGTGTGAGGAGCAACGATAATGTTTTCAGTTACAATCTCATCAAAAACATATTCAATTGTATTGGGTTTGTATGAAGTATTACCACCAAATCCCAAAAAGTCTCCTTGATATACTCCTTCAGTCCGAGGAAGATAGTTGAGACAATTAATAAGAATGGTTACAACATTTTTTTGATGACCAAAATGTTGGATGACATCCTGTTTTGTGAAACAGGTCTTGATTTTCTTCTTATTAAAAGCAGATTTTGTCGAAACGAAAAACTTCCCGTTCTCAGGATGTTTACCCCAAACTATTGCAGGAGCACCATCAATCTTCACACTGATATAATTCTCACTATAAAGTTCTCCGATGACACTTAGGTCTCCGGTGAGGATCATATCTTCTGGATGGTCGATGTGCGTGTTTGGCATAATAAAGGAGTGGTTTCACCACTAGGACACTTTGGAGGTTACTAACAATTATACCAATAAAAAAAGGAGGGAAAGACCCTCCTTGTGACAGTTCTTAAACTGGTTTCAATCCTCATACACTCTGCATTCAAATGCATCTGGATGATTGTCACAATACACTTCTAAATGCTTATCCTGATGTCTGGATTTCCAACCATCATCTTCATCACCTTCATGATTAATCATGAATCCACTCATCTCTAAATCTTCTTCAGTATATTCAATCATGCCATGATTAATGTGTTCCTTATGATCCTTTGGATCAATATAAACTTCATGTTGTAGATCATGTTTAATGGGCGTTTTTTCCATATGGGTTATACAACTCAATATTATTTATTTTTTTCTGATACACTTTTAAGTCTTTCTACTAATTCTGCGGCATATGCTTCCAATCTTCCAGGATGAATAGCCTGAATACCTACATCTTCTAACGCATTTTCAATACTATGAAGTTCATTTCTAGTAAGTTTTTGGTTTGAATTAGTAAGAGTCATGGAAGTGTGTGTTGGTACAAAGATATATTAGACCAAAATCATCAAAAAGCCGGAAATTTTAAGGTTTTCTTTGGAGTGTTGTAATATTTATTCATTCTCCATCAAAAAAAGTATCAAAAAGACCAATACTACCTATTTTTTTGATTCTCTAACATATCAAGGACTTCCTCACAATGTTTTACATTATCAATCTGATGAATGATAGATGCAATCTCCTTACAAACAAATGGTTTTTCACTACGAGCAGAAAATGCAAGAGCATTTCTTAGATTTAATGTTGCTTCATTCAAACTTTCTTCTACAGTTTTAGATAGTGTCATTATTCTCTCCTTGAATAGGTGTCAGTGGTTCAATCTTTTCCATATATTGCCAAACATTTTGAATATCTAGACCTTCAGACTCTGAATTATACCAAAAATCTACCCAGTCCTTTTCAGTAACATCATTAATATTTGAAATATCAATTTGATGTTCTGTCCATCTTTTAAGTGCAAAATATCTTTCTTCCCAATAATGATCACTCATCATATATCCTGAACAATACAGAATTGAAAGCACCAGTAATACCTTTCAATTCTATTCTAGTATGTTGTGATCTAATCTCTACCTCTGTGACCGTATACCTCACATCTTCAATTAAATGATATGCAGGATCACAGCCTCCCCATAGTCTCTGTTCTTTTGATCCACCAATAAAGACAACTTGATCTCCAATACGAATTTCATCTTTTTTTCTTGGTAAATTTATATCCATTAAACTAAGGGCAAGTACCGCTTCTTGTTGTTTGAAATATAATTTCAAATAACATTTCAACATTTCTCGGAGAACTTTGACATCAGAAATTTGATCAAGATCTCTTGATAATTTCTCAAACTCAAAGTTCTTTGAAGCACTTGTAAGTTCAATATCAGAGGGTTTCATCTTCAGTTTCCTCTTTATTTTTATTAAATCCAAAGGGTCCATCTTTATCATCAAGAGCAAGTTTAAGTGCCACACCACCAACTGCTTCCATAACCTTCAAAATATCTTCTGGTTTGGTACCTTCACCAAGTTCTTTGGCAACATACCAATACTTAGGCCAGAATGTTTCTCCTGCCTTTTGATAATCTTCAAGAGTTAATAATTTCATATTTCAAGTGTAATTTTTTAAAGTATTACTATCTATTATAGTATAATATAATGTCCTACGTCAAGTCTTATCACTTGACTTTTCCGTAAAAAATATACCTAACCCTGTTACAGGATTAGGTTGAACACTCCCATACTTATCAACCAATCGTTTAAACGTTTGAGACCACTCTAGTGTATTTTGTTCACCCCAGAATATATTATTTTTATTAAAATAATCTAGATCAGGATCTTTCATTTATAATTTACCGTCAACAATACCACTATTTACCACTCTGGAATATGAATCTAAAGTTCCATCCTGTTCACATTTCAAATGCCATGAAGTCGCATTCACAACACCTTCCAATGTGCCTCCAATCAACATATATCGACCGTCTTTAGTCATTGATTTATAAATACCAAAACGTGTCTTCCAGACATAAAAAACATCCTCAATTAATTTTGCACCTTCAGGAACCACAACAACTGACGGTTTTTCTGTTGTAATCACAGATATCCTTCGCTATTGAAATATTGAAGAGTTTCTTTCATTGAACCTATATGTTTATTACCAATAGTAATCTGTGGATATGTGGCTTCAGAACCAAATTCACTATAAAAAGAGTTCTCTGTGAAATGTTCACCTAACTTATATTGTAAAAACTCTGAGACATTAGGAAGATTTTTAAGAAGACAACTCATCCTCTCACATTCCTGATTTCCATTTGTATAAATTACTGCAGTCATAGACATCTTATTTGTTTTTTCGGTCATACTCGATTATAATCTTTTTATTCTTGGTCACCCTGCCGGAACAGGTATAGTATTTAACCTCTGCGTTTAGAAGCTTTTCAACTTCAGATAGTAACTCATATGCAGTCTTTTCGTCAATATCTTCGATCATTTTTTTATCAGTCATTAGTTGATACCTCCAGAATTAATCACGCGTTCTCCAATCATCGGGTTTGTCTCTCATAAACCAATCTTTAATGTCGTCAGCACTATCAAACCCACTTCGATAGTCAGTAGGGTCAGCTTCTCCCAAATCCATACGATTTAAAAAATCATCCATACTCCCATCTTTAATATCATTTGATCCTTCTCTTCTTGCCTTTCTCAACCATTCTCTTGCAGTTGTGTTTGCCTTGGATAATTTCTCTGCCCAAATCATATCATCCAATCCAACTTCTTCACCTTTAGAAATACGTTGACAAATATGCTCCAATCGAAGTCTGTATTGTGATGATAGCATGATTAGTTCTCCTATTCATACTATTTACTTACCAAACTCTTCAATTCTCTTAATCGACAAATATTCTAAAATACCTTTTCTCCATTCCATTAATTCATGATAACATTCCTGATTATGTGCACATTCACGAAGTTGAGGATCTGGTTTAATAACTGACTCAACGAAAAGATCTAAAGCATCTTTTCTTTTCTGAAGTTTTTCAAGAGAACTCATGTACCTTCAAAATAGTTATGTTTATTTAATCAATGTCCAATGTGGGTCGTTTGATTTATCCATCCAAAAGAAATAACGTCCACTAATTGATTCTAGAAACATTTTACCGTCATTATCTTCTTTTTGAACTCTACAAGAATGGAGACTATCCATCATATCAACAAATTGATTTTTTGCTTGATTAGTCTTAGGTTGAACTGTAACGAATTTGGTCTTCATAGTTACTTTAAGTTTACTTTAAGTTAAATTTCTCATGAACCCGGACAAGCCTAGTCTATCAGGATTGATTGTACTTGTCAAGGTTTATTTGTTCACTCAGATGAGCACAAATCTCACACTGTGAGATTCCCAGAAGATGTTGCATAACATGATAACACTCATGCAGGATTGTTCTGGTATATTCTTCACCTTTTAAGTTCTCATCAATTTGAATAATAAACTCCTGTTCATCTTCCCTCATACACCACCCATCAACACCCTCATCTGACAAGTCCATGTGTGTTATGGTGAGATCAATACTATAGTTTTCTAGGTATTCCTTCATAAACCAGTAACACAACGATTCTAGGGTCTCTGGAGGGTCTCTCAGAGGGGATTTAATAACACTAACTGAGTGCATATACTAACCTCTCAGTGACACGTACACCCCATTGTAGAAAGATCAGGAAGGAGGTGATGAATAGAAGCTTCTCTTTACCTGATAAACTCATGAAATCTGTGTATCTCCAGATACTATAAAACCCCCACAAGGACTGTGGAGGCTTTAGTAGACAGTTTATTGATTGGTTTATTCTTCTGCTGATGATGGAATATTATCAGGGTTTATATCTACATAACTTTGAGTTTCTTCGTCCCAACGCCAATCTTCATTTTTAGAAGTAACTGCTGGTGGTGCAAAAGGTGGTTCCCATATACCAGTTGAAGAATTTTGAACCCATGACTCATGAATTTCTGGTTTGGGTTTTTCAAACCAATCATTAGTGACATCATAAGTATCTCCTATTCTAGGATAAACACTTCTTATGGTTGCGTTAATAGAACACTGAATAAAAGAATCCGTAGTTTTATAAAGATCTTGAAGGTATTTAATTCCTACTGCTTCTGATTCCTTACCATCACCATCAAGAACCCAGTTGTTATCCACAACATGTACGTTTATGACTTTATTATCAGAATCTAGTCTTGCAAAATGTGCCATTATAATACCTCCTTAAAATGTGATTGAACCATCGCCATTAAAGCGATAAACGTGATATCCAGGTTGTGCAGGAGTTGGTGTGTTGCCAGAAACACTGGCTGCTGCACTGTAATCCGTTGGATATCTAACAAACACAACACCAGAACCACCATTCATATCAGTAGGTAAAGCCTGGGGCCCGGGTCGAGTAACACCTCCTCCAGCACCATAGTTAGCTGATGCAGCAGTGACACAACAATTCGCACTGCCATTGGGCTGTCGGTATGTACATCCTGAGTGTGATACCGAAGGTCTACTCATTTCGACTTGGTCAAACGGACTGAAGCAAGAGATATAACCTCCTTCTTGGACCAATCCACTATATGCTTGATTAGACGGACATGCTATGTTGAGAACACCGGCAATGCTTTGGTGATAACCAGGATTCATTCCTCCACCACCAGGACCATAAAATACAGGTGATCCACTAATACATGATTCTAATCCATCACTACCATAATTTACATCGACCGATGTGATAAATTGACATTTCTGGGGCCCTGTCGGCCCTGCTCCGACCATAGAAGTCTTTACATTCATAGGACATCCAGGATTTCCTGCTCCCCCTGCCGACCCAGAACAAATAGTCATTATAGGGCTTCCGTAGGTAGGGTAAACACCGTTCTTTATAAAGGTACTCTTACCTACGGAAGTACCATAATGACAAGTATATTGATCAATTTGATGGTATGGAGAGCAATGTTTATCTAGATACTGCATCTTCCAGGCATAACTAGAAGTAAAGTACGGATTTAGAGCTTCTATCCTTTTTGAAGCATGTCCTACCAATGCACATGGTGGTGCATTGTATCCAATAATACTTGAGCTTGTTCCATGAACTTGACCACAGGCTTCTTGAGCAGCTCCACCAGTCCCAACTGTTACCGTGTATACACATCCTTGCTCAAATAACCAACGTGATGAAACTAGTACCCCACCACCATTTCCTCCAGAATCTGGAGCCGTGTTACTTTGACTAGTTATGCACTGTGCGTAAGGACCTTGAGATCCCATAGAACCAGAAGAACCACCACCAACAACAAGAAGTTCTGCTACTGTTGTGGTTGCTGGTACTCCACCTCCTCCTCCAGAAGAAGAACTATCACCACCAGGAAAAAACTGTTGAAATGTACTCATCTTAAACTACCTTCCATCCGTAAGTGTTATCAACATAAAGAAAACTGACATTAATATGTTTTACATCAATCTTAAAGTCTTCACTTAGATTCATAATATTAGAACCATTCCTACCAATCTCTGTGTCAAGGAATGTTCCACCAATACCAACTCCACATAACCAACCGGGTTGAGGTGATGCTGGAAGAGTTACTGTAAGACCAAGTGCTGTTGAAGCACTAGAAGTAACAACAGTACAAAACTCTCTGTTTACTATGGTTTTATTTATGGACGTTGTGGTAATCGCCGTGTAGGCAGAGTTCTCAACAACTAAATTTGATGTGGTAGTTATACCACTAATAGATGCACTTGTTCCAACAATAGTTCCACCAATAACATTACCATCAAAACTTGTGGCAGTTAGGACACCAGTTACAGTCAATCCATGACTTGCATTTGGTGCACCAGTTCCTGCCCTATTTACAAAGTTGTCTGCACGAACTCTACCACCATCACCAGTGAGAGGTCCACCTCCTCCGCCAGTTGTACCAATACCCAAAATATCTGGAATGAAATCATCACCAGAAGCAACAATTAAGTCTGCACCGTTTTGTAGAACGATTTGAGGGTACTGAGTATATGCAGCATTGGAACTGTCTGGTGAATCAACTGTAATAGTTGAACCAATAGAAAGAACTGTGTCAGTATAATAAATTTTATTCAGAGGACTTGTAGTATCCTCACTTAATGCTGTTCCAAGACCGGCCGATGATGGTAGATTAACAAGTTCAGAACCATCACCATGAAATTTGGCAGCAGTTACAACACCAGTATTTGCAAATAGTGTAATACTATCACCAACACTAACATTATCAGAAAATGTAGCAACACCACTAATATTTAGCCCAATATCAGCATTTAATGTGCCGGTAACATGTAAATCACCTGTAACAGTACTATGACCTACAAGATTAGGACCATGAGTAGCCAGTTCATTCTTTATAATATTTACATTAATCTCAGACATTTTTACTACTTTTTAGTTATTTATTCAGATGAATCTGGATTCCATTTCCAAGAACCATTGGTAGAATCCCAAGTCCAAGTACCACCTTCTGTTTCAGGTTGTGGAATATCCTGTTTTATCCAAGATGTAGATGATTCATCCCATATCCACTCTTCTGGTGTTGCAGTAATACGGGCAGGTTGAGCCGTAGGAGATTCCCACTCATAAGTTGTGGTATTCAATACCCATGAATTATAAGGTTTTCTTTTTGTGTAGACATCATGTGCTGGAATATACTCACCATCAACAATAGCACCTCTAAAACGTGCTTTAGTTGGATCACCATACCAAGTTTGTTTCCAGTTTGTATCTAAACCAAAGAGAGACTTACACTTGGAAATACCAAGAGCTTCATTCTCATTTCCTTCAGAATCAAGAATATCACCATCATTAGGGATTTTGATTACATTAATTACGTGATTATCAGAATTTAATTGTGCGAAACTTGCCATTACATTTTCTCCTTATGGTAATCCAATAGAACCACTACTAGTGAAGCAATAAGTATAATAACCTGGTGTTACTGGTGAAATATCAGTTGCTCCCGGTGAAGCTGTAGCTGCACCAAACGCAGTTGACCATTGAATAATCAAACCACCATTACTACCAGTACCACCAACAGGTCCTGGTGCTCCAAACTGTCCAGGCCCGTTTATTTCTGTAAGATCACCGGCAATACTAGTTTTGTAAGTTGTTGAGTTTACAGTTTTACATTTATACCAGAGACTCTCTGCCTCCCCTTGATTTGCTTGACACAAACAACAGAAAGAAAAACCATTCCCGCCAGATTGACCTCCCTGACCATACGCGTATCGCCAAATGCCCGACGGGTTCGCGCTCTTCCCACCAGGAGTTCCTGGATATCCAGCCTTAATACCCCAAGGATACTGCATAGCACATGCACTACATTCAGACATTGTGATAACATTTGAATCCCTAAAGTTAGGGCTTGGGTATTTGCTGCAGGCATAGACTTCTACTTCTTTACTATTAACACTTTGGTAATAACACCCGCAGCCACCGTTGGAAGAAA
>Ga0115011_10003954_pt1 | contig 10048 bp, 10 predicted proteins | sample TroAtlMetagenome_2_FD_88705 | JGI IMG/M metagenome (GOLD analysis project Ga0115011, IMG submission 88705) | Marine eukaryotic phytoplankton communities from Atlantic Ocean - Tropical Atlantic ANT8 Metagenome | ecosystem: Environmental > Aquatic > Marine > Oceanic | place: Tropical Atlantic...
ACGCTAAGCAGCCTTCCCGAGCCAGTATTGGCCGACATTCTAGACTCGATGGATGCACAAGATCGCGTGCGCGCAGAGCAAGCGCTGTCTTACGGTGAAGAAACCGCTGGTTTCATCATGAACACCGACACCATCACATTACGTCCCGATGTGACCATTGACGTGGTTCTGCGCTATATCCGCTTAAAAGGCGAGCTACCTGAGAATACGGATACGTTTTACGTGGTAAACCGAACTGACAACCTTGTTGGTATTGTTCCGGTTACCCGTTTACTCACCGCAGATACCGACGATAAAGTGTCTGACGTTATGGACGAGGAATCTGAAGCGATTCCTGTGAATATGCCAGACGATGAAGTGGCAAGCCTGTTCGAGCGATACAATTGGCTTTCAGCACCTGTTGTAGATGAAAACCATCGCTTAGTGGGCCGAATTACCATTGATGACGTGGTTGATATTATTCGTGAAGACGCGGAACACTCGATGATGAGTATGGCGGGTCTTGATGACGACGAAGATACCTTTGCACCCGTTATGCAAAGTACTAAACGACGCTCGGTGTGGCTGGCAGTAAACTTAGTGACGGCGCTAATGGCTGCGATGGTGAGTGATCTATTTGAAGCAACGCTGAGCCAACTGGCTGTGTTAGCTATTCTAAATACCATTGTCCCTAGTATGGGCGGTGTAGCGGGTAACCAGACGCTAACGCTAGTTATCCGTGGTATGGCACTAGGCCATGTTAACGCAAGTAACTCACGATGGCTTATCAGTAAAGAAATATCCATCGGCTTTTTAAACGGTGCTATTTGGGCGGTGCTTATTGCCTCTGTCATCGCGTTATGGAAACAAGATTACATGCTGGGCGTAATTATTGCCTTTGCCATGATGGTAAACATGATTGCGGCTGCTTTAGCGGGTGCAACCTTACCTATGATCATGAAGCGTCTTAAGATAGACCCTGCCCTAGCTGGCAGTGTTATCTTGACTACGATAACCGATGTAGTGGGTATTTTTGCTTTCTTAGGTACTGCGACGCTGTTTCTAATTTAAGTTAATTTTGAACTCTCATGCCTGATAGGGCATGGTGAGCTAAAAAATACTCATGCAATAAGCGCTTTCGCTATATATCCATTGACGTTCAACTTGTAACCCACACCCCAGACGGTTTCTACTAGCTGTCCACCATTTTCAATACTGTTGATTTTATCAAGCTTAGTGCGTAAACGATTTATATGGGTATTCACCGTGTGCTCGTAGCCTTCGTGGTTATAGCCCCACACCTCACTGAGCAATTGATTGCGAGAAAAAACTTGGTTTGGATGACGACAAAAATAATCCAGTAGCGCAAACTCCCTAGCCGTTAACGTCAGCACTTGGCCGTTTAGGGTTACGCTATGAAAACGCTGGTCGATTTTAAGGGGTCCTATTTCGATGCGCTCTTCACTACCTTGAGATGGTCTTAAATGTGCTTGGCTAGGCATACTTCTGCGCATATGGGAGCGAATACGGGCAATAAAGATGCGTGCATCAAATGGCCCTGATAGATAATCATCTACGCCTACTTCATAGTAGTTTGCTTCATCTACCTCTTCGTCGGCTACATCGTCTGTCATCGCGTCACTTTCCACTGCCATCACCCAACTTTCTGGGTTCGTATCAACAAGGCCTTTTATACGATTAAGACAGATAATATTTCCATGCGACTCAACAATAACGAGCGAATAATGCTGCGCTTTAAGCAACGATTCTGCGGATTGAAAATTAGAGACTGCGTCGTAAAGAAAGCTATGCTTACTTAAGCATTGCGATATGTTCTGTTGAAACTTATTTCCACTGTAGATGATAAGGAACATATCTCGCTCCTAATTCGCCAATAAAAAACAAGACCAGTGCGTTCGTGGTTTTCTTTCACAGTGATTACAATTTTTTTATAAAAAATATAAATTCAGAATTTATAACAGCACTGTTATTTATTGAGACGAATCTGTGTGCAATTTGTGAAAGTTCTGTGATGAATTGGACATTTTACTGCCCTAAATTTTTATGCGATTTAAGCCATAAATAAGGACAATAAAATGAAATTCACTAAACTTGCTAGCGCAACGCTTTTGTCGCTAGCAGCAGTATCAGTAAGCCAAGCTGTCACTTTAGACATTGAAATTACCAACCTGACTCAGGCGCAGAGTTTTACGCCGCGCTTAGTCATAGCTCACGATGACACCGTCGATGCCTTTGAAGTTGGGCAACCTGCGTCGTCAGCTTTAGCGTGGTTAGCTGAAGCTGGTGTTATTGACGACGAACAAAATGCTGATTCAAGCGGCGCAAACTTTGAAGCGTTACTCGGCCCTGTTGATACCGACAATGGTTCAAATACGTGGCACCGTTTTGGCGGACTTCTCGCGCCGAAAGATACGTTAAGCTATCCCTTCGATACTATGGACAAGCCATATCTTTCGCTACTTTCCATGCTAATACCTACTAACGACGCTTTTGTTGGTATGGACAGTATTGAAATTCCAACCGAGCCGGGTACCTACACTTATTACCTTAATGCATACGACGCCGGTACTGAGCTTAACGATGAATTAAATAGTGCCCGTACAGATGTTGTTGAAGCTGGGACCGGAAACGCGCTGGGTGGATATGGCGTACCGGGTGTTGCCGGTGGCGGCGCTCCCACTCGTATTGTTGATTTGGGTACAGGTGGCACGGGTGTGGGTGCACAAATCGTTAATGGCGAAATTGAAGATGGTGAAGATGGCCCAGTACACATCCACCGCAATGCGCTTGGTGATACTGATAGCGCCGCTGGTGCCAGTGATCTGGACTCTACCGTACACCGTTGGTTGAACCCAGTAGCACGTGTAGTTATTACTGTTCCTGCATCTTAAGGAGCCAATACGATGAATAATCCAATAATTAAACTCAGTACATTATTGATGCTTTCAGCGCTTCTTGCTGCCTGCGGCGACGATGGTGATACAGGCCCTCAAGGACCAGCGGGTCCGCAGGGGGAAGCAGGTACTGACGGACAAGATGGTACGGATGGCCAGGACGGTTCGGACGGACAAGACGGTATTAATGGTAATTCAGCGGTTTATACCGTACAAATTACCAATTTAACCTACTCTCAGCCCTTTGCACCTGCCGCCGTCATATTGCATGAGTCAGGCTTCCATTCATTTAATGAAGGCGAGCCAGCCAGCATGGGCATTGAAATAATGGCTGAAGGCGGTGACCCGTCTATGGTCATTACTGAAGCCATGGACTCCACGGACTTTTTGGATGCCCAAAACTCTGGGGGCATACTGGGTCCTCGCTCAATGGGCGCAGAACTAACTCTTGTGGTTCCAGAACTCGATGCTGACGACCTTCGCCTTACGGTAACGATAATGCTGGTCAACACCAACGACGCATTCACCGGCTTAAACGCTGCGAATGTAAGCAACATGGCGGTTGGTGATATAAAAACGTTCATGACAGTGACTTGGGATGCGGGTACAGAAGCAAACACAGAAACAGCTGCTACTATGCCAGGCCCTGCCGCTAGTGCAGCGGGTGGCGGCGGAGAAGCTGCGGGCTATGATGTGGTGAGGGATGATCTTGCCGATGCAGTAAGACTTCACCAAGGTGTAGTCACTAGTGCAAACGCTGACGATCCAAGCCGTGAGGGCCTGTCTACATCGGTACTAACCGAGGCCCATCGCTTTGATTTCCCAACGAGCCGCGTGGTGATAACCCGAACCCGTTAAATGGTCAAACACAGTACACGTGAAAGCGCCCTATTACTCAGGTAATGGGGTGTTTTTACTTTTGTGCGAAGGGGAAACGGAGATAAAACTTAACGGGAATAAGAAAGATAAGCGCTGGCTTTGCTGAGTAGATAAACTTCACAAAACCAGGCTAATACGTTATTTGATAAGCTATTTAATAAGTTACTTAATAAGCTACTTAATAACTTTAAGGGTAGGTTTACCCTTTTTAGGTGGAACAGGTGCGTCTTTCACGTCGCTTGCATCAGCATCTTCCAGCGACGTCGGACCGCTAGGTTGAGAAACATCTTCAGATGTTTCTGGACGCTCTTGCTGCGCACGAGCCACATCTTCTTCAGTGGCGAATACCGTACCTGCACCATTTTCTCTTGCGTAAATAGCCATTACCGCTTCACAAGGCATACTTAATCTTCTAGGTTGCCCAGAAAAGCGTGCTTGAAACGATAAGCCATCTAAATCGAGAGAAAAGTTAACACACGCACTAGGTGATACGTTTAAAACGATCTGACCGTCTTTAACGAATTCCTGCGGCACTTCAACCAACTCGTTGGTTGCATCTACCACAATGTACGGCGTTAAGTCGTTATCAACAATCCACTCATAAAAAGCCCTAAGCAAATAGGGCTGGTTTGACGTCATAGATGTCATAACGGGTTGTGGATCTCGCGCTCTTGGTCAGTCAGAGACGCTTTAAATGAACTACGAGAGAAAATACGGTTCATGTAAGCGTTAATTTCTTTGCTGCCAGCACCGTTTAGTTCAATACCTAGTGCAGGTAAACGCCATAATAGCGGAGCAAGGTAGCAATCAACTAAGCTGAACTCTTCGCTCATAAAGTAAGGCATTTCACCAAATACAGGCGCAAGAGATAGCAAAGCTTCACGCAGCTCATTACGTGCTGCTTCTACATCACCTTCGCCACGGAAAATACGGGCAGCAAGCGAGTACCAGTCTTGCTCGATGCGGTGCATCATAAGGCGGCTCTGACCACGTGATACTGGGTAAACCGGCATAAGTGGTGGATGAGGGAAACGCTCATCAAGGTATTCCATGATGATGTGCGACTTGTAAAGTACAAGCTCGCGATCAACTAGAGTTGGAACAGTACCGTAAGGGTTAAGCTCCAACAGATCTTCAGACAAGTTGCTAGGATCTGTGTAGCTGATTTCAACACCCACACCTTTTTCTGCCAACACAATACGCACCTGGTGGCTATAAATATCAATTGTGTCAGAGAACAACGTCATAATAGAACGTTTATTCGCGGCTACGGCCATTCAATTTCCTCCGTCGAGAAACAAGTTTACGCTTACAAACAGTAAGCTTATTACGTTAACTCGTGCTACCTGAAGACCCTATTTACTAGGGTTTTCAGGTAGCACGAGTAAATACCAAAAAAGGGGGCGAGAAGCCCCCTTTTCATATTATACATAAATCTGTGCGATTAGTGCACTTCTCGCCAGTATTCTTTCTTCAGTAAGTAAACAAATACGAACAATACTGCGATAAAGATAAGTACCCACTTACCGATTTTGTGAGATTCAAGCTTAGCAGGCTCACCCGTGTACTCAAGGAAGTTCACGATATCGGCAACAGCTTGGTCGTACTCGTCAGGAGACATTGCGCCAGTACCATCTGACTTAATGCCTACATAACGCTTAACCATCTCTCCATCAACCATTTGCTCTTCATAAGTACGTGTTGGCGTACCTTGAAGTGGTTGAAGTACGTGTGGCATACCTACTTCTGGGAATACTGTGTTGTTCACACCAAATGGGCGGCTTTCGTCAACATAGAAAGAGCGCAGGTAAGTGTAAATCCAGTCTTCGCCACGAACACGAGCCACTAGCGTTAGGTCTGGTGGAGCAGCACCGAACCAGCCAGCAGCGGCTTCTTCTGGCATTGCACGAGTAATGTAGTCAGACACTTTTTCACCCGTGAACTGCAGGTATTCTTGACCTAGTTCGTCAGGAATACCCAAGTCTTGGAATGAACGCTGATAGCGCTGATACTTCATTGAGTGACAGCCTAAGCAGTAGTTCATGAATAATTGTGCACCGCGTTGTAAAGACGCCTTATCGGTTAAATCGATAGGGGCTTTATCTAGGTGTACGTTCCCGCCTGCCGCAAGCGCTACGCCAGGTAGGAAGAAGGCTAAAAAGCACATCATTTTTTTCATTTAGAAATCCTCTCTGGCACAGGTTTAGTGTTTTCGTTTTTGCTGTACAAGAACAGTGCTACGAAGAAACCGAAGTACATTACCGTTGCAACTTGCGACGCAATGATTTTCCAGTTTTCTTGTGGTGTACCACCTAGGTAACCTAGGAAAATAAACACAATTGCAAACACGATAAGGTTTACTTTGTGTAGGCCACAACGATAGCGCCATGACTTAACACGACCACGATCTAACCAAGGCAGGGCAAATAGCGCAGCAATTGCACCGAACATCGCTAATACACCGAATAGCTTATCAGGAACCGCTTTTAGTACTGCATAGAACGGTGTGAAGTACCAAACAGGGAAGATATGCTCTGGTGTTTTAAGTGGGTTAGCAATTTCAAAGTTAGGGTGCTCTAGGAATTTACCGCCCATTTCAGGGGCAAAGAACAGCACGTAAGTGAACAATGCTAAGAATACACAGAACGCCACAAGGTCTTTAAGTACGATGTGTGGGAAGAACGGCAATACGTCATCAGCAATGTCGTACTTGCTTGTGTAGTATTCATGAATTTCATACTTCGTCTTTTCAGACTCAGGTAGTGAACCTTTCTTGTGCTTGATAGCGATACCATCAGGGTTGTTAGAGCCCACTTCGTGAAGTGCAATAATGTGAAGGAACACAAGAATAACGATAACCAACGGCAACGCAATTACGTGCAATGCGAAGAAGCGGTTTAGTGTTGCGCCAGAGATAACGTAGTCACCTTGTAGCCAGATAACAAGGTCAGGACCAACAACAGGAATAGCACCAAATAGTGATACGATTACCTGTGCACCCCAGTAAGACATTTGTCCCCAAGGTAGTACGTAACCCATGAAAGCTTCTGCCATAAGCGCTAGGTAAATAAACATACCAAACACCCATAGAAGCTCACGAGGCTTCTGATAAGAGCCGTAAATCATGCCACGGAACATGTGTAGATATACCACAATAAAGAACGCTGATGCGCCAGTACTGTGCATGTAACGAATGATCCAACCGTAGTCGATCTCACGCATGATGTATTCAACAGAAGCAAATGCGCCTTCTGAAGATGGAACGAAGTTCATGGTCAACCAAATACCAGTAACAATCTGGTTTACCAAAACAATAGTTGCTAGAAAACCGAACACATACCAGAAGTTCATGTTCTTTGGAGCAGGATATTGAAGAGCGTGCATATTCGCAACGCGCATCATTGGGATGCGTTCTTCAATCCAACCTAGGAAAGCATTCATATTACACGGCCTCCGCTTCTGAACCGATGATGATGTTATTGTCATCAACGAATTGATATGGCGGTACAACCAGGTTCAACGGTGCAGGAACGTTTTGGAATACACGTCCAGCCATGTCGAATTTCGAACCGTGGCACGGGCAGAAGAATCCATCTGGAACGCCTTCAACCACTTCTTCAAATGCACCGTCTTTAAGATGCTGTGGAGAGCAACCCAAGTGAGTACAGATACCAACAAGGATAAGGTACTCTTCCTTCATTGAACGGAAACGGTTTTGAGCAAAGGCAGGCTGCTGCTCAGCTTCAGAGTTAGGATCTTTCAGCTTATCTTCGTGCGCGCCTAGTTCTTCAAGAATTTCAGGCGTACGACGTACAATCCACACAGGCTTGCTTCGCCACATCACACGTACTAACTGTCCAGGCTCAATCCCGCTGATATCTACTTCAACGTCAGCACCGGCGGCTTTCGCTTTGGCGCTTGGATTCCAGGACGCAATAAAAGGCACAGCAGCACCAACGACACCTACACCACCAACTACCGACGTGGCAACGGTCAAGAACCGACGACGAGTGTTGTTTTCTGGCTGGTTTTCATTGTGTGCAGACTCTGTTGCATCTACAGATACATTGCTCATCCACATTTCTCCAGGTTTGGATAATTATGATGTGTAACCCAAGCTTATACTGGTTTTATCACGCTTGCGTCATGCATCATATGGCTTGTCATGACAGCGACGTAACAGTAAAAATTTACTGGTTTACGAGGTCACGAAAGTTTTCAAAATTTTCGACCGCAAATGATAAAAGAAAAGCCCTTATAAACACAAGGTTTTACTGATATTTAAGCGATAATTTAATTCAAAAGGTGTGTTTAGGTTTAGTGAGGGAAAGGCCTAAAATCAAGGTTTTGAAGAATATTTGGTTAGATAACACCAGCAAATTAAACCTTTGTTATGAATTGTAGAGGCTTGAAGGCTTTACTGAATGTGGGACGCAGGCAACTTGTAATCGAAAAAAAGCAATAAAAAACCCGGCATAGGCCGGGTTTTTGCAAATACAAAAAACGTAAAAATTAACGCTTTGAGAATTGTGGACGCTTACGCGCTTTGTGTAGACCAACTTTCTTACGTTCAACGCGACGTGCGTCACGAGTAACGAAGCCAGCTTTACGAAGTGCTGGACGTAGTGTTTCATCATACTCCATAAGAGCACGAGTAAGACCGTGACGGATTGCACCCGCTTGACCGTTAGAACCACCACCTTTAACAGTGATGTATACGTCGAACTTTTCAGTCATTTCAACAAGTTCAAGTGGCTGACGAACAACCATGCACTCTGTTTCACGACCAAAGTACTCGTCAAGAGCGCGTTGGTTTACTTTAATGCTACCTGTGCCTGGACGTAGGAACACACGAGCAGTAGAACTTTTGCGGCGGCCTGTGCCGTAGTATTGAGTATCTGCCATGTTAATAGCTCCTTAAATGTCCAAAACTTGTGGTTGCTGTGCGGTGTGCTTGTGCTCTGCACCTGCGTAAACTTTCATTTTACGGAACATTGCGCGACCTAGAGGGCCTTTTGGCAACATGCCTTTAACTGCTTTTTCAATAACCATTTCTGGCTTGTGAGCAATTAGTTTTTCAAAGTTTGTCTCTTTAAGACCACCTGGGTAACCAGAGTGCGCATAGTACATTTTGTCTTGCGCTTTACGGCCTGTTACCGCAACTTTCTCAGCATTGATTACTACGATGTAATCACCAGTGTCCACGTGAGGTGTGTACTCTGGCTTGTGCTTACCACGAAGGCGTAGTGCGATTTCAGAAGCCAAACGGCCTAGAGTTTTGTCTGTGGCGTCTACCACATACCAGTCACGTTGTACCGTTTCTGGCTTAGCAACAAAAGTTTTCATTTTCAAATTCACCCGAATAATATCGTCGTTACTGATTTCTGAACACCAGAAATCACCTTAAAATCAACACAATGACCCCTTCGAGCCGGCTGATTCTTCCACCTTCCCAAAGGTGGGCGTAACTGGGCAGGGCGCGAATTATACAGGAATTGAAGGAAATGCGAACCCCTAAGCACAAAAAATATGGATAAAATTCCATCATCTGCCGATGACACAGAAACAGATTTAATGTAACGTCAAACTGTTGTGTTCGGAACCAAAATAAAAACAAATGAAAATGTCTCGCTTCGTAGCTTCAATGATGATGCTACACACGCTACTTTTGTCCAGTGTAAATGCTGAGGAGTTAGTATATACACGTGCGTTTGCCGATGATGATTATGGAAGTTATCACGTAGCTGTGCTCAATGCCGTATTTAAGGCAACAAAGGAATATGGCGATATAACCCTTGTCCCTCATCCTCAGCCCATGACGCAAAGTCGTCAGATGCAATCCCTATTAAAGGGAGAAGCAGACGTACTGTGGAGCGTAACGAACCAGACTCGAGAACAAAAGCTCATTCCTATTAAGCTTCCTTTACTCAAAGGATTTGCTGGATTCAGAGTGCTTGTTATTAACCCATCCCGGCAAAGCGAACTCACCGAAGATGCCGATGGCCGAACCTTGAAAAACCTTACAATGGTTCAAGGCACTGACTGGCCAGATATGGATGTCTTAACGGCTAATGGGTACAGAGTTGAAGGAGAAGATTGGAGTTCGTGGTTTGGCTCAATGTATTCAATGGTCTCTCGCAACCTTGTCGACGCCTTTCCCCGCAATATTATCGAAGTACACCGCGATTTAGAACGCCACAAAGATAAGCATGTCTCTTTAGAGCAGTTCCACCTATTAAAATACCCCAACTATGAGTACTTTTTTGTTAGCCCGG
>Ga0115011_10003956_pt1 | contig 10045 bp, 5 predicted proteins | sample TroAtlMetagenome_2_FD_88705 | JGI IMG/M metagenome (GOLD analysis project Ga0115011, IMG submission 88705) | Marine eukaryotic phytoplankton communities from Atlantic Ocean - Tropical Atlantic ANT8 Metagenome | ecosystem: Environmental > Aquatic > Marine > Oceanic | place: Tropical Atlantic...
CCTGAGCGTCCGTCGTATTAGGCGTCCAGTCGGGATCGAAAGCATCTAGCCAACCGTAGGGACCGTAGTCGATGGTCAGGCCCAAGATGGACATATTGTCGGTGTTCATGACGCCGTGGACGAAGCCAACCCGCGCCCAATGAACGATCATTTCGGCCGTTCGCTCGCCGACCTCCATCAACCATTGGGCATAGGCGTCCGGCCCGGGGGCGCCCAGATGAGGAAAGTGTTCACGCAGGGTGTGAGCGGCCAACTGCTCCAGGAGGTCTGTGTCACGCCGTGCGGTGAAAAGTTCAAAATTGCCGAAACGGATGAAGGTCGGGGCGACTCGACACACAATGGCGCCCGGTTCCAAGGCCGGGTTCCCATCGTAGAACATGTCCCGCATGACCTGGTCTCCTGTCGCGACCAGGGACAGAGCACGCGTAGTGGGGACGCCTAGGTGATGCATGGCCTCACTGCACAGGAACTCGCGCACTGATGAGCGCATGACCGCCCGACCATCCCCCATGCGTGAATAGGGCGTGGGGCCGGCCCCTTTGAGTTGAATTTCGTAGCGCCCTTCGGGGCCCTGGACCTCGCCGAGGGAAATGGCTCGGCCATCGCCTAATTGGCGTGCCCAATTGCCGAATTGGTGTCCACCGTAACAGTTTGCGTATGGGTCCATTCCATCGAGCAATCGATTCCCGGCGAAGACGTCGGCGAACGCCTGCGTGTCACAGAAATCGGCATCCATGCCGAGCATCTCGGCCACTTCCTTGGCGTATGCCACGGTTTTTGGGTGCGCGACGGGCGTTGGGCGGACCCGCGAATACGCCGCTCCGTAGACTTGTCGTCGGCGGTTTTGGGGGATTGGGTCGGCAGGGAGTGCCGATACATAGCGATTGTCGAAGGTGAGTTCGATGCCCGATCCGCTCATGGGGAATCGTCCGTGACTCGGTGTAGAGGAGAGCGAGGCGCGAGTGCGTGCCTCAGGGGCGCCAGGCGTTCGTTCGGACGCCCGCGATCCCGTAGAGAATATCACCCCAGGTGGATTCGGACATGCGGCTGGAAATGGTCAACCAATCGGGGGCATCGCGGCCTTGGCCAGCGACGACCAGATCCATTCCGATGATCAGGTTGTTAAAGATTTCTCGCAGAGTTTTTGGGGACCCCGACGGGTAGGACGACTTCCCCGTGGCGATGACATCGGCGTTGGCGAAGCCCGAAGGGTCGGAGGGGGAGGCCTTTGCTCGGAAAACCTGGCGCGAGTAATACGCGTAGGACTGGCAGGAGTGCATCATGATGATTTGGTACTCCTGCGAGAAGGCCAGGGGATCATCGAGGAGGTGCTTGTTTCCGTAGTTGGAGTGCCCGTTGTAGTGCACGAAAGTGTACTTGGAGAGCTTGTCACGGAAGCTCTCGGCGAAGCCGCGGCCCCAACCCACCTGGGTCGGGTCATAGAGATCGATGATGATCTCCGCTTCGTTGAGGACGTAGGTGTACCGACGGAAGAGCCCGTCTTCCATTTCTTTGCCGTCGAGATTGAGATCCGACTCCAGCATGGCTGCATGGTCATTGAAGCGGCTCATGGGGTCATTGTCGCCCCGATTGGGGAGCAGGGCTGCCCGAAAACCCAACCGACCTGACTCCAAGGGCTGCAGAAGTTTGTCATATTCGGGGTAGACCTTGGGTCGCTCGAAAACCCGAGTGATCTCGATGTCGGTCTCGTTCAAAACAACGCTGCACCCCTGGGTCGAGGGCGCGAAGTAATAGTGGAAGTTGTGGCTTCGCACGCTGTGGCTGCCGTCACCCTTTGAGCAACTGGCAATTTCCTCGGGTGAGAATCCGAGGGGGACGAGAGGTACGAGAGCATCGAATTTACGGCGCTCGATGCTGTTCAGACTGGGGGCCGCCCCGCGCAGTCGGCCGAGCATGTCGATCACGGCCTCGTATTCCACGTAAACCTTGCCGTCTTCCTCGGTGATCTTGGCGATCTTTACGCTGTCCGTGAGTTGATTGAGCCGCCAGCCATCGGCTTCGGCCGTGGTCTTGATGAACTTGACCTGCTTGTCCACCAACTTGGCCTGGACTGCAGGATCGACGGCCAAATCCGCCCACTCTCCCTTGGCCTCGTGCAACACGGTGCCGCGCACCACGGCCTCGACTTCGTAGGAGTCACTCCCGAGCCAACCACTGTCTTTGACGAAGGGACTGTCGTCGCCGACGAGGGGGGCATCAGCACAGCCGCCGAGAACCAGGCAGCACGCCAAGAGCTTCAATTCACGCATTGTGGACTCCACACAGCAATCTTGGCGCGCAGGATAATGGGTCATCGGGCAGTCTCGCAAACAAGGAATCCGCGACCCACTGAGGCGGCGCTGAGGATCTGTAGAGAGGTTCCACGATTCGCAGGGGTGTATTTTTCCACAAAAACCGCGCCCGCGAGAGCACACGCACGAAGGCGACGGGGCCCGTGAAAAGGATCGGTCGCGCTCGAGCGTCTAGGGCGCTGGAGATGACTGGCGGAAACGCATTTCGGCACGCCTGATTTTCGGAAGGTGAATCTGGAGTAATGAGCGGGCTCTGCGGGCCGATTTCTTTCCGTAATAAGGGGTCAAGACATCGGTGAGATGTTGCTCGATCTCAGCGATGGAGGCGTCGCTCTTTTTGTCGAGTCGCGCATAGACTTTACGGGCGATGGCGGGGCCGGAATTGTAGCCGATGTACATGAGGTAAATATTGCCGCCGAATCGTTTGCTCAGGCGTCCAATATATGTCGCGCCCGCAGTGATCGCCTTGCGTGCGTCGAACCGAGCGTCACTGAGGTCACACGGGAACTCGTCTCCGTATTTCTCCAGGGCTGCCTGGCCGCCCGTTTCGAGGGCGCGCTGCACCGGCTTTGGAATTCGACATCGCGAGGCACCGCACCCGCACGGGTAGACTTCGCCCACCCCGTAGATGCTGCGATAGGGCTCCGTCCGCGCAGTGCCGACACAGAACTGCATCAGTCCCGAACAGCCGGTGCTGCTGACAGCGAATTGGCGGCCGGCGGACTCGACCCACATGAAGGCCTTGGTCTTGGCAAACCAGTCCGGGTCGCCTTGGGTAGCCTCGCGAATCAAGGGATCCCAGCGGTCCATCATGGGCTGTTTGCCCACGGGCGTTGGGGGCGGACGAACCCGCTTTTGAGCCTCTGCTGTCGGTGAACTGTCCGGTGACGCCGGCGGGACAGCGTCGCCCGATTTTGGCGGTGCCGGCGGTGTGTTCGGGATCAGTTCCAGGGTCGGGAAATCATCGACCTCGCTGTGCTCTGATGCCCGGTCGAAGTCGGCTACGGAGAGGCCTTTCGCCTGGACCTGAGGCGTGGCGTAGAACTTTCGGTAGAAGCCCACGGCCGATTCCACGAGTGCGTCACTCGCGGAACCGTCCACCAGATTCGTCATCCGCCAGCCCCAGCTCTCCAGCCGATTGTCGAGGGGGACCATGGTGGGCTGAACGACGAAAGGCACGAGCATGGCGGTGATCGCCCCCGAGAAAAGGAGCTGGAAGATGGCTTGGCGAATCGGCGCCCCATAGGTGGATCGCTCAAACTTGGTCTTGAAGACATCGAAGATCTTCTCGAGCTGCGTCTGCACGAAGGTGACGAGCCGCCGAAAAATGTAGAGGACGACGACATTGGCCACGAGGTAGACCCAGAAACGAGCCCAGCGTGGAGAGACCTCTACCCGATTCGAGATCCACTTCCACATGAGCTCCTGCGTTCCGAACTCATAGTGGACGGCGAGGGCGTCAGAGAGGGCGTGAAAGCCGTAGGCGGCGCCGGCGAAGAAGACGACCCATGCCAGTAGATAGCTCGCGAGGAGATCGTAGAACCCCTTAATGAGATAGACGAACGCATGAATGATTCTCATGGTGATTCTATAGCTTACCTGTTGGCGTCAGGCGAGAGGTCACCCGATGCGTGGGTTTACATGGCGACCCAGTGGGATGAGGGAGCGCTGTGCCTCGGCGGCCGGGTAGGTTAAGCTCGCCTCCGCTTCACGGCCCATAGCCAACCATTGCTCTTCAATTCCTTTTACTTCGCTTTGTTCATGCTGCCGGTGCTCGTGGTGTATCCGCGATTGAAGCGGCGGGGCCAGAATCTGTTCCTCTTGGCGGCGAGTTACTTTTTCTATGGCTCGTGGGACTGGCGATTCTTGTCCCTCATCATGGCCTCGACGGTCGTCGACTACCTCTGCGCCCTGCGGATTGAAGCCGAGACTGGTCCGCGGCGCCGCCGGTATTTGCTCATCAGCCTGGGGTTCAACCTGGGCCTCTTGGGCGTCTTCAAGTATTTCAATTTCTTCATGGAGAGTTTGCAGGGGCTCTTGGGACACGCGGGCCTGACGCTCTCGCCCATGGCCTTGGAGATCATCTTGCCGGTGGGGATCTCCTTCTACACTTTCCAGACGTTGAGCTACACCATCGACGTCTACCAGCGCCAAGTGAAGCCGACCCGGGACTTGGCCGACTTTGCCCTGTACGTGGCGTTCTTTCCGCAACTGGTCGCTGGCCCCATCGAGAAGGCCCGGCGCTTCTTGCCCCAGGTCCTCGCCCCCCGTACGCAGTCCCGAGACGCGTTTTTCAGTGGCTGCTATCTGATTTTCTGGGGGCTCTTCAAAAAGGTCTTCGTAGCCGACAATTGCGCCCTCATCGTCGACCAAGCCTTTCGTGGTGATGCCGACCCGACGGGCTTTGTGTACCTCATCGGGGCCTACGCCTTTAGCTGGCAGATCTATTGTGACTTCTCGGGCTATTCCGACATCGCTCGGGGGGTCGCGCGGCTCTTGGGCTTCGATTTGATGCTCAACTTCAATATGCCGTACTTGAGCCCGAATCTGGCTGATTTCTGGCGGCGTTGGCACATCTCGTTGTCGACCTGGTTCAAGGAATATCTCTACATCCCCTTGGGGGGGAATCGGGTGTCGAAGGGGCGCTTGGTCTTCAACCTCATGACGGTCTTCGTGGTCAGCGGGCTTTGGCACGGGGCCGCGACCAATTTCATCGTCTGGGGGGCGCTCCACGGGGCCGGGCTGGTGGCGTTGACCTTTGGGGGCGTGTGGATTGCCAAGGTATCGGCCAGGGTGCCGGCGGCGATCTGGACCTTCATCGCCGTGGTGTTCACCTTTCACTACGTGGCGCTCGCGTTCGCCATCTGGCAAACAGAGACCAGTTTGGCGTGGGTCGAACTCGTCTACCGGGTCTTCTTCGAGTTCGGCTTCTCCATGGGCGCATTGGCCCTCTTGGGCAAGTTGGCGGGGTTCGTGGCCCTGCCATTCTTGATTCAGTGGCTTCAGCGGCGGCGCGAGGATCCCATGGTGGTGCTCCGCTGGTCCGTGCCCGTGAGGGCGCTCTTCTATGTGGTTTGTCTGTTTTGCATGCTCAGGTTCGGGGTTTTTGATGGCGCAGAGTTCATCTACTTCCAGTTCTGAGCCGCGGCGCGCGAGCCGATGGCCCAAGGCCGCGCTGTGGTGCGTGGTCGGGTGCCTCGTTGTCACCGGTCTCTGCTGGGCCGGGGTGCGAGGCGTGGGCGGCACACAGGGATCGACCGTCCTCTTGGTGGGGGACTCGTTCACGGGGAATTACCGTTTTGCCGAGGGCGACCGGCTCCAGGATTTGCTGGCTGACCAATTGCCCAGTCCATGGGCGGCGCGGAATTTTGCCTGGCCGGGTGCCCGCACGCTCGACATATTGATGCAGTTCCATAAGGCGGAGACGTTGGTGGGTGACGTCGAGCGTGTGGTGCTGCCGCTCTTTGTGACCAAGTTCAACGTCGGGTCCAATTATATTCGTTTGGACAAGCGCGGAGACACCCTCAAATGGCTTCCGTGGGGCGAGGACTTTGGTCGGGTCTATGAGCGGCTGTCGACGGCGGAGCGCAAGGCATTACTCATCCATCAGATGGGGCTCTTGGTCGGCTTTTATGACCTAGTGGAATATCTCTATGTCGAGCATTTGCAGAGTCCGAATGAGCGCGCCGTGATGCGGCGTGATCCGGCGCATCGGCGGGCCCGGATCAATGCCAAGAATGCGCGGCGGGCTGCCAACTGGGATACGTATGCGGGCGATGTGGCAACGGTGAATGAAAGTCAGGCGGCCCGTGATTTGGAATTGCTGGTGGACACCCTCGCGGCCAGACAGATTCCGTTGCTCATCATTTGGTTGCCGGTGGGGAATATGGACCTGGTCCGAGAGACCTTTACGCCGCGTGCACAGGCGAATCTCGAGGCGATGAGGCGGCAGGCGCATGCCTGGACCAAGGCCCGTGGCGTTGAGACTGTTGATCTGGTGGATCGATTGCCGGGGGCGTATTACGACGACTTTACCCACCTCAATCAGGTCGCGGGCAATCAGGTTTTAGTGGACGCGATCAAGGATTGGATTGCGACGCCCGCCCCCCCGGGCTTGCGACCCTGAGCGGTCTCTTCGTATGGTCGCGCCGTGCTGAATTCCGACTCCCCATCGTCCTCCCTGACTCCGGTGTTCGCGGGTCGTGGAGACCCTGTCTATCTCCGTCGGGTATTGGCCCTGATGCTCGCGGGGTGGTGTGCCCATGGGGTCTTGCGCGTCTTCCAATTGGCGAGACCAGCCCCTTACGGCAGCCCCTTCGTGGAGAAGTTCGAGTGGTACTTCTTTCACGCGGTGTCCTATGACCTGCTGTGGAGCCTCCCGTTTATCTTGCCGTTCCTGGCTGTCTATTTGGTCCGGAAGCCACAGGTGGCACCGAGCCGTTGGTATGGACTCCCGTATGGGATCGCCATCGGGGTGCAGATGCTCTACATCGCCGCCTCGGCGGCCGACCACGAGATCATGCGATTTCTCGCTTTGCATCTCAGCGTAGGCTACGTCCGGACCTATCTGGGCCCCGCCGCCGTGGCCGATTTACCCGATATGCTGGGCAGTGACGCCGGGGGCGTAGGGTTGCCCGTTTTGCTTACGTTCGGGGTGCCGTTCGGGGTGCTTTGGCTCGCCCGCCGATGGGGCGACCGCTTCGTTTTGGGCCGGACCCGACTCCGGCGCATTCTGCTGCCCTGCGTTTTTGGGCTGGCCCTGGGCTATGGGCTCCTCTTTCACTTTTGGCGGGGCAGCTTCCGGATGACCAAACTTCGGCCTGTCCCGGCGACCCTCTACCTGGAATTGACGGCGGCGTCGCGTGAGGACTCACTGACCCCCGCCGAATACGGGACGTTTCGGGATCGCGCTCGGTCTTTGTGGGGGGATGGGCGCGACGATTGGGTGTTTCCCGAGCCTGAGTACCCTTTTTACCGTGAACCACTGACTGTGGCCTGTGCGCGTCCGCAGCCACCGGCGCGCTGCCAGCAAGACGCCGATGGGGACGGGCATCCCGCTGGCGTCGATTGTCGCGATGACCTGCCGGGCGTCTACCCGGGGGCGGTCGAGATCCCTTCGAACGGCATCGACGAAGACTGTAATGGCATGGACGAAAAGCCGTGGAATGTCGTCCTGATTTTGCTCGAGTCCCATCGGGCCACCAATGTCGGCCATCTCGACAGCAAGGGGGAGGGCGATACCCCGACTTTGGATGCCTTGGCGGCCAGAGACGATGCGCGCATCTTCACCCGACATCAAGTCAATGGGGTGCCGACCATCGAGGGCTTTTTGAGCGCTCACTGCTCAGTTTACAGTAAGGGCTCGGGCAATGCGGCGACGGAGAATACTGCCGTGGCCATCAAATGCCTCCCCGACTACTTGCGGGCCAAGGGCATCCAAACACGCTTCTTTACGGCGTCCGCCCCCGATTGGGACAACCAGACCTATTGGTTGGCGCGCTGGTATGACGCATATGATTTTGCCCGTTCACGACAGACCGACGTGTCCATGTTTGCCCATATGGGTGACTGGATGCGGGACACTCTATCGGCCGACACGCCCTTCTTCGTGGGAGCCATCACCAAAACCAATCACTTTCCGTTCAATCCGGTCAGCGATATGACCGAGGCTGAGCGGGCCGCAACCCCCCGTAAGATCGGGACCACCATGCGCTACACGGAGCGGGCGATGGCCGATTTCTTTCGGCGGATCGAGGGGGCCCCATGGTTTTCGCGGACGGTGTTCATCATCACCGCCGACCATGGGTTCAACTGGGGAGAGCGGGGCTACTACCGCTTGATGGATCCCATGATTCGGGCGAGTACCTGGCTTCCGTTGGTTTTCGTCGGCGATCATCCGGCGTTGGCGGCGCTGCCCAAGCGGAGTGATGTCCTCAGTTCCCACGTCGACCTGCCCCCCACGATTCTCGACCTCTTGGGTGTTCGGGCCCCCAACCACTTTGTCGGGCATAGCCTCTTCGATGCGCGATACCGGCGCGACAGCTATGTCTATGCGAGTCATTGGCGGGACACCGTGTGGGAGCGGGGGACCCGCCGATTGATGATCGCCCCCCCTAAACGGATTCGCTCAGACGGTGACCAAGTCTTCGATACGACCCAAGATTTCTTCTTGGAACGCCCCATGTCCGGGGCCGAGGTGGCGGACGAGGTGGCTAAGGTGCGTGAGACCACCGAGGCCCTTTGGCGTCTGACCAATGATGTCTATCGGCGCGACCGACTCATCCCCGCAGCATTGGCGCCGGCAGCACCCTGATTCGCCTATGCGCCAGTCGCTCTCAGGGAACGACGCCATTCGACGATCCGCAAAGCGGCCGGCAGGACCACCACCGCCGACACCCAACAGAGGATAATCCCGACCACTGAGATCTTGGCCAGGGACAATAATCCGCGATGGTTGGAGAAGAAGATGCCGGCGAAGCCCACGCTGGTGGTGAAGGTGGTCAAAAAGATGGCGGAGCCCGTCTCGCGGACCGCCTTGGCGATGCTGCCGGGTCCGCCCTCTTTGTAGCGGTGATAAATGTGGAGTGCGTCGTCTTGGCCCATCCCCACCAGCAAGGGAATCGCGATGATATTGAACATATCGGCCTTCCAGCCGAGCAGATACATCAGCGAGCCCAGCCAGAAGACGGCGAGACCCACCACGGAGAAGACGACGAGGGGCCCTTCGATGCCGCCCACCAATAACCACGCGGCGATGAACATCACCACGATGGCCAGCGCCGTCACCGTGGGGCCGTCCTTCTTGATGGTGTCGATGATCGCCGGCAGGACGTAGTATTCGGCCGCGGACGAGGCCGTCCCTTCGGGCAGTTCGATGTCAAAGAACGCGTCGCGAATCTCCTTGGCGTTGAGATAGTCGGCCTTCTTGCCATAGGCCCAAAAGATGACCGAGCAGCCCAATTTACCCCGCCGGTCGGTCATGCGTGATTTGACCCAGTCGGGGAGCGCGTCCACGTCGAATGTCTCGCTCACCTGCAAGTAGGGATACCATTCGTCGACGTCTTCTTTGTCCTTGCCCTCGAAGATGCGTCGCTTTCGATCTACCCGCTTTTTGATGTCGCGAATGACGGTCAGCTTGTCTTCTTGGCCATCGGGTACGTAGTCGTAAATAGAGAAGACTTCGCTGATGCGTCGGCGCATGATTTCGCGCCGTTCGGGTCCATAGCGTTCGAGCAGAGCACGCACCTCCGGATTGGCATCGCCGACGCGCTTGGCCTTTTCCTTGAGTTTGGCGAATTTGCCCATGGCCATCATCTCGGGCTCTTCGATGAGCTCCGTGGCCTTCCCCGCGTTCTTTTCGGCAATTTGTTCGGCCAAGAGCGTCGAGAGTTGGCGATGGACGGCGGCGGTCTCCTGAATGCTATTGGTCAGGATGATGCCCGGCGCTGAGCGGGGACCGGCGGCCTCGGCCGGCAATGCCCGTTTCGGAGGCGCATCGGTCGACTTGGCCTTCTTCTTGGCAACCCGCTCTGGACCGAGTTTGGACAGGTCGTATTCGAATTGGAGATCGCCGGCGTGGAATACACCGAAGCCCGCGATCGCCAAGGCCACCGCCACGATGACCAATGAGCGGGTCGGTCGGTCGCCGGCATTTGACGTCGGGGTTTCTTTGGCGGCCCGGGACCCGAAGGTGTGATCCCCTTTTCCACCCATGGTGCGGACCAACGCGGGCA
>Ga0115011_10003961_pt1 | contig 10039 bp, 7 predicted proteins | sample TroAtlMetagenome_2_FD_88705 | JGI IMG/M metagenome (GOLD analysis project Ga0115011, IMG submission 88705) | Marine eukaryotic phytoplankton communities from Atlantic Ocean - Tropical Atlantic ANT8 Metagenome | ecosystem: Environmental > Aquatic > Marine > Oceanic | place: Tropical Atlantic...
AACAACAATGCGGAGTTGCTCAATGATTTCATTTGCAACTGGAACAGGCATATAGCCTTCTGCGCCCGGATCTTTTTGAGCAGCTGCGACAATTGAATCATAAAAAGATGCAAGTGTATTGATACCTGAAAAGAAGTTTTGCTTATGTTTATTGACAGGAAAAACTTGCGAATCAGGGGATGATCCTAGACCTTTTTCTAATGTAGAAACTTCCTCTTCAACTGCCTTAACAATATCTTTGATAAGATCATTTCCCTCTTCTTTGGCAACTCTTAAGAAAATTCTATTAGCCTGTTCCCAACCCTTAGGTTCCTTTTTGATCTTGATCATCTTGAGAAATTTATCTACGCCGCCGGCGAAGGAGCCAATACCTGACTGTACTGAATCCCAAAATCCTTCCTGAAGGAGTACTGAATCTTCTTCTACAAGGTTTTGATCTCTTAGTTCTTGAATGGTTCGCCTTACAATCCTTGTATAAAGATCTTGGCCCGAAGCATAAGCTGTCAAGATTAGCGGTTGTGTTGCTTCGTTTATTTGAACTTGTTCAATTTGAGACGACAATGTTTCAGTATCAACATTGGGAAATTTGGCCAAAATTGATTCGACTGCGACTTCACGAATGAGCGCTTTTTTTTGAGTAGTTGTAGTCATTAGGGTTTGCTGTCCTTCTGTCTTTAAGTACGTACGCTTTTTAGGCTATATTTAATTATGTCGCCGAAGAGCTAGATGACTTTTTTCGTGCCCTTCTTTTTGGCTTGTCAAATATGTCCTCTACGTGCTTGTTTTTAGGGAGCTGAAATCCTGCGGCTTTTTTGTGGCCGCCGCCACCAAATTTTTTAGATATTTCTGAAACGTCAACAGTATCATGAAAAGCCCGAAGGCTAACTTTTGTTTCTTTTGCGTCGTGATCCCAATACCATATCATAGCGAAATCACAATCAGGAGCCAGACGACTTCCAATTTCTGACATCCAGTGTGATGCGTTTACCACCAGGACTTCTTTTCCATCCAATTTTCTTACTTGGGCTTTTTCGCAAATCTTCTTAACTACAGTTTTAGAGTAAGCAAGAATATAGCTGCCTCGCTTTACAGCATCGTCAAACACAGAATCGTCTTCAAATTTTTCAAATTCTTCAAATTCAAATGGGACCATATCGAATGCTGCGCTAAACTCTTTAGAATACTCTAACTCCCATGTCCAAAGATCTCTGTCTTGGATGTACTTGATAAACTTTGGAGGTTCTTTGCCTGGGTGAAAGAATTCCCATGAAAGTATTGCGCCTGATTTTGTCATATCGAAATGTGTGTTAGATATGTCGTGCAATTCTACCATAGCGGATTTATGATGGTCTATCACTAGCAAACCATCAGCTTCTTCTATCATTTTTTTTGTTGTTGCATTATCAAATGAAAAATCTAATATGACAACATTTTTATCTTTTACAGATGGTGGTGGTGTGCCATGCTTGCAGGCATGATACTCGGCCCGATTACCTAAAAGTTTCCAGGCTGAATATGCTGCTCCAAAACCATCTGTACAATTTGCATGATAAATTACGCAATTGACTGATGACGGTTCTAGCATTTATAACCTCCTCTTTCCTATTAAGTCGTGTTGCGAAAGACAACGTGGCTCATACATTTCAGATCCCCCAACAGCAACCTCATTCTCATCACACTTTTTCTTATAAGTATAATACGCATCAGCACCTGTCTTTGGACATACTGCCGGACATACACTAATATGAGTAGCCCAAGGCATTATTTCCTTAATTTCATGAAAAGGATTTCCCAAAAAGCTCATTTGAATTGATGCAACTACAATGTTTATTCCTGACCTATACAACTCTATTAGAGCGTCTGCAGATCCCTCAATCATAAAGGCTTCATCAACTGCAACTACATCAACAACTTTGTCTTGCTCTTCTCTTAAGCTCCTAATATTGTCTAATATTTCTTGCCCTGTTTTGACACATACTGCGTCTATAGATAAGCCGGAGTGGGTTTGGATTTTATCATGCTGATACCTGTCGTCCATTTTAGGCTTAAAGGCAATGCAAATCTTGCTCTGATATCTATAGCGATCTATGCAGGCTAACATTTGTGTAGTTTTAGATCCAAACATGGGACCTGTAAAAATTTTAAATACAGGCTCTCTATACTTCATTATCTTTTAATACCTTTCGCCACCATGCCCATGTCTTTTTTAGGCCAGTGCTTAGACTGATTTTTGCTTCAAAGTTAATTTCTTGGCGTGCTCTTTTGACATCAGCAAGAGTGTGCATAACATCACCTGGTCGCCACGGAGCAGACATAATTTTGACATTTTGAAATTCCCTACAGAATTGATCCAAAATTCCTTTGTTTGATGTGCTCTCGCCAGTTGCTATATTATATGCTCTTCCTTCAAACTTTTTGTCACTTGTTGCTGCTAGAACGTTTGCGCTAACAACGTCATCGACGTATATAAGGTCTCTAGACTGAGTACCATCTCCGTCTGATCTCAAATCATTATTATTAAAAATATTATGTGTCCAAGATGTAATTGCAGTAGAGTAAGGAGATCCGCCAAACTGTCTAGGACCGTACACATTGAAATATCTTAGACAAACTGTTTCTAGATTGTGGGTTGTTGACATTAGCTTGGCAAACATCTCGACTGTGTATTTTTGCAATCCATATGGGGAATTTGGGTTTATAGCTGAAACTTCTGAGGTGGGTATGTCTATGGCATCACCGTAAACAGCGCATGTTGAGGAAAATATAATTCTATTAATATTTGCTTTTGCTGCACATTCAAATAAGCCGACAGTCTTAAGCACGTTGGTCTCTGTAGTCTCAGTCGGATGCTGTACGGAGTATTCTACCCTAGGGTTTGCTGCCATGTGAAAAATTACATCATACATACCCTCTCTTACTCTGCGTAGAATATCTTGATGAGCAAAATCCATAGTAAATACATTGACTACATCACCAGTTAAGTCGAGTGTGCTTTCTGCAATCGGTATGTTGGGGATAAAGCGAGTGTCTAACCCTTTTAAAAAGTAAGGGTTGCCGCTAGAAAGGTCGTCGACGACTTCTACGCGCCAGCCGGATGACTTTAGGCGATGAACTAAGTTTGACCCAATAAACCCACATCCTCCTGTCACCAATGCTTTCATGCAAGCTTCCCCCTAGGTATATGCCCAGAATCTAATCTGACGTTCATTATAACATGTTCTATCTCACACGTTTTCGATAAAATTTTTCTAACATCTCGAGATAAAATTTGAAGAAAGCTCAAGTCATAAAAAAATGTGGATTGAACATCTGTTGACCTGCAAACAACGTGCATTGTCATAGTGCTTTCTCTTACTTGTGTATTGATATATGAAATACATGATTGACCTGTGTATATAAAGCGCCTAGATAGAACGGCCTCTTCAGGCCTTTTGTACTCATTATTGCCAGCCAGCTCATCCTGTATTGTTGACAAATACTTGCTTGATATCTTCTGGTAATACTCTTTTTCTTTTTCGTATTCCAGGACATCAATTTTGTACTTGCTGAAGTTTGTTAGGTTTAAGACAAAATTTAATCCCACTACTTCTTGATTGATACTTGCTGACGCTGCCCTTAAAGACTCCATGCATATGCCTGCTGTTGTTAAGTCCTCCACATCTTTTAAGTGGCCAAGGGTTCTTTGCGCTGTACTGAATTGATTTTCTTTTGTTACGTTAACAATAATACATGTTGGATAACGCCAAAGCTTAGAAGCAGCTTCTTCAAATCTTTGTGCAACTTCTAGAATGGATTTTTCGTCCTGAAGCTCATCACCCCTAGTGGCAAATCTTTCCATCAGCAAATCTCTAGAAGGCAGCAGTATAACATACCTGTGGTTTAGATTAGCCAATTTTGTATGCACACGTTGCCACCATATATGTGCATCGTTTCTTCCATACATTTCAGAATAGATTGCCATGCTTATTTCAGCACGATCTTGTATGTTCCACTTATACTTTGTGAGATTATGCAATTTGCTATAAAGCGTGGTTTTGCCTGATAGATCTGGCCCTTCTAAAGTTATGTCTGTTAAACTTATTAGACTAGTCATACGCAGTAACCTGCTTCATTTTGTAAGAGCTGGTTGACATTCCCCACTGTGGATCTGATGCTACTTGTGCCACCCACAAAGAAAACGGCTGGGGCTCTTCTTGAAACTTGCCCCAAACTCGGAGCCAGGCTGAATTGTTTTCGCTATCAGTGACTTTCATTCGATAATATGACTTGTTATTTTTCGTCTTTTTCTCGTGTGCTTCAAGAATGCAACACCAGCCCACACCTTTTGATCCTTTCTCAATGTCAAAGATCGACTGAACGCCTTTATCCCTAATGCGCCTAAGCATTTCTTCGGGAAAAAGAAGCGCATTGTTCACGCCTGACGTGTATTCCATGTAATGTCCGAGCTTCTCTACCCTATCCCAATCAGGCAAACCTGCGAACTCTTCATACTTTTTCTCTAAGAGAGGCTCTAAAATATCACCATTTTTAAGGGCACGCTTTACACCCGTCTTGGTCAATCCATAACGACCCTTGCGAAGAAGCTCATAGTTTTTGTCATGTGTCAGCGCACACAAAAGCTGCCTATGATTTTCAACTTTATCGTCTCGCATATCCTCAAAAGAGTTAAATGCTTCAATTTTGCAAAGTGCTGTTAGCGCGGTTTTATTTACTTTTGATCGGGCCCAAGATCCGTCTTCTTCGTACAAAAATTCTTCGAAGTTTCTAAAGGGTCGATCCTCTAAAATTTCTTGCATAGCGGTATTTCCAACGCCCTTAATTGAGCTTAGCGGCGGTACAAATGCTGATAACTCATCAGAGTAAATCCACTCATTCCCTGAGTAGTTAATGTCAGCAGCAGCAAACTTGTATCCATGCAGTTTAACCTCTGAGATTGCTTTTGCCAGTCCTTTCGGGCTATTATTTTCAGATTGTAATATTGTTGCCATCCAGTCAGTTTCGTAGTGTGTATGCAACCAAGCAGCATAGTAAGAATCAATTGCGTATGAAACAGCATGAGACTTATTAAAGCCATAAACAGAGAAGGCTTCGATAGTCGACCAGAGGTCTTCTGTAATTCGCTTACTAATGCCGTGCAGTTCATATGCTCCATCTACGAATTTTTTACGTGCTGCTTCTCTCTCATCACCCTTTTTGCCAATTGTGTCAAGGGACTTTTTAACCAAAGTCTTTCTAAGTTTATCTGATTCACCTGGAGTGAACCCAGCAAGCTCAACTGCTAGGGTCATAAATTGTTCCTGAAAGACTACAAAGTTAAATGTAGGCCCCAATACCTTTTCAATTACAGGGTGGTCATACTTGATCTCAGAGACATTCTTTTTAGCTTTTACATATTTCCTATGTACGTTTGCTTTAAGGGGTCCAGGCCGATAAATAGCAGTCAAAGCTGCTAACTCCGTAATCGTAGTAGGTTGTGCATCTAAGCAGAAATTACGTGCTCCTTGTGCTGTAAACTGAAATACTCCTACAAAGCGACCTTCATGATATACATGACGCCACACGTCTAAGTCATCTTGTTTGACATACCGACAGTTAAGATGCTCATCAAAGAAATCTTTAATTTCAAGGAAAGTAGGCTCTGACCCTGTGGACTTGCGCAAAATACGTCTAATGCAATTTTCAACATCCTTTAACAGTGTCAGCCCCAAGAAGTCAAACTTTAGAAAACCGTTATCTTCCAAGTTTCTGAAGTTCATACCTTCGGTCCATGGAGTTTGCAACTCACCTCGTACTGAAATGATCGGCATCGTTTTAGCTAGATCTTCGGGAGGTGCAACAATTACACCCCCAGCATGTCGACCAATTGCACGATTTTGCATAAATAGTGTGCTTACATGCTCCCCAACTTCAGGATACTTTTCCATAAAGCTTCGATAGCCTTCGGAATACTTGAGACAGTCTTCATGCTTAAGTACAAATACAGACTTTTCCTGGTTTTCGTCCTTTGCATGCTGCATAACCTCATCTTGAAGAGGCCCGGTCATCTTATTAACTTCGTTAAAATCGATGCCGTAAAATTTCGAAATATCTTTAACCAAAGATTTGAGCTTGAGAGTGTTGAAGTTAGACACTGGAATTACTGCGTCATCTCCAAATAATTCACGGGATGCATCAATTAATGCATCTCTATCGCCGGCGTCCGTATCAATATCAGGCCAGGATGTGCGATGACGACCTAGAAATCGTGACCAAAGAAGACCATGGGGGAGAGGATCGATTTGTGTGATTCCTAACAAAAAGTTTACTAAGCTCCCAGCCCCAGAACCTCGCCCAGGCCCGAACAATGTTTTCTTTTCTGCCAGATGAAAAATCTTATACATAGCCAGGAAATAAGCTTCGTAGCCAAGAAACTTAATATCTGACATTTCTTCTTTAATGCGCTCAACATATTCAGGCTTGTCGGCTAGGCCTTCGCGGATTGCAGCTTCTTTGACTAGATCAGCAAGCATGCTAAACGCAGGCTTTTCGGGTGTTCCAAAGTTAGGCAACTTGACTGAGGTGTCAATCCACGTATCTTCACACTTTTCCCATGCAATATCGTGAGTTCTTTCAATAGCATCACGGACTTTTTCTTCATGTCCTCGATAAAAATCATAAGTCTCGTATCCATCTTTAAACTCATCCCACATTTGAGATGCATTTTTTGGATAGAGCATGCACTTCATGTCTTCTTTTTTCGGCAACATTTGCTCATTAATCTTAGACCCCATCCATCCGAGTTTCTTGTACAGCTCTCTAGCTTGCCACTTTGCAGGATCAGGAAAATGAGAGTCGGCTGTGGCAACAAGTGGGATTCCTGTCTTGTCTGAAAGATCTAGAAGGCATCGGTTTGCAAGATGTTGTGCCGGCAAATTGTTAAATTGAAGCTCTAAAAAGAAATTATCACGACCGACAGCATCGACAAAACGATCTGTCATGTTCTCAAGCCGCTTCATGATGCGCTGTGCGGTATCATGATCATCGACTAAGCTGGGGTGAAAATCTGCAAAGGCCTTGTCTGGAAATTCGCGGAATACCATGCTGGATGCAAGCCCGCCAACGCAGGCTGTAGAAACTATTAGACCTTCACCGTGTTCTTTAAGAAGCTTATAGTCAATGCGTGGAAATCGATAAAAGCCATCCTTGTAAGACTTTTTGACTAAAGTGAATAAGTTGCCTAAGCCTACTTGATTTTTTGCAATTACAACTAGGTGGTAATACCGCTGCCACAAAGGCTTGGTACGCCGATCTGACTTAGTGGCATCTTCGTCCTCTATGACATGGCCGCCTTGCTCTAGGGCATCCTCGTTGTCCTCAACTACCTTTACTTTAGATAGTTTTTCTTGTGCCTTAGCAGTCTTTGCATCTTTGATTGCTTGACGGTGATTATCGTATTCCGTTTGCCACTCGTCAAGAGATGGAACGAAGTAAAATTCAACGCCATAAAGTTGCCTAAACTTTCTACCTGCTTTTTGCATCTTAACAGTGTGTGACCTAGCATGGGCTAGGCCTGCGCCTGTTCCGTGGTCAGTAAGAGCCAAGGCGTCCATTCCTTGCGCTTCAGATAACACAAAATCAATATGATCTGCAGGATAGCCTAAACCATCAAATGTTGAAAAGCCTGAATGGGCGTGTAAACCCACAAATCTATTGGGCGGACGAATAATATCGATTGACATACATGCTCCTGCACTGTATTGATTAATTCAAGTACATTTATTATAAACTGCATAGAAAAGATTTACATAATGAAAATTATTTATTGCTTAGAATATACAATGTATGGAGAGCTATAATCGCTTATGCATAGCCCACCTATTTGTCGTATAGGCACTGGCGATACAGGCCTGTGTTCTTGAAAAATTAGTTTACCTCCGGGGGCTATAATTTTTTCAAGATTGTACTTTTTAATTGCTGCTTTAATTGACCAGTGATAGCCTATGCTATGAAAAGAATACACAATATCAATATTGCAAAGCTTTTGAATCGAATCGGTATCTAGGTCTATTATCTCAATATTCTTGCTTGACAATCCAGTAGCATTACAGTATTTTTGTGTTATTTCAAAGCTGTTATAAGGGATAGGATTTACATTTTCTGCATATCCTTGCTGACCTTTGGGATCCTTGCCAACCGGAGATTTCCATTCCTGCATATCTGTGTCCATGCTCTGGTCAACTCTATTAAAATCTGCAAGATAAAATTTGATATCTTTACAAGCTTCAGTACCATATACACTATTAAGAGACCGCCAAAACGAAGACGCACTTCTACCGGTGCCGCACCCAATATCAAGTATCTTTTTAGGTGGAGATTGGTTTGCTAAAAACCAGTGGCCGCATTGCATCCATTCTCTATAGTTTGACTCAACTAAGCGAGCTAGGTGATGATTTTCATCTAAATGACAACCTAAATAATATGCTAAATTGCCGAACTCTTTTTCTGTTAGGTTTGCTTCCAGATCTTTGCGTATTTCTTCTACTAGCTGATTTGCAAAAGTAAGCTCATTTGGAAGATCGTGCTCGCTATACGTATCTCCAGGACGTCGGCCAGCTGCAAGCACTCTTTTCCAGATGTCATCATAATTTTTTGTCATTTTACTCTTGGAAAAAATTGACTGAGGTTTATGCCCTTTTGTTTCGCACTCTCAAGATGAGAAAGAGGATTATACCTATCTCCTGACGCTATAATGCTTCTCCAAGACTTGATGATCCCGCGATTGAAATTATATTTTGGCGACCAGCTCGTTCGTTTACGAAATTTTTCTGATGTAAGAATATGATTTCCTAAGTAGTCTGTGTCTGGGTGCCATTTTAATATGTAGCCCAGATCATGACCGCAAACTTCTGACATTTTCTCAATAATTTGCCAAGTAGGCAAAGGCTCTTCGGCTGATACATTGAAATTTTCGCCCCAAAGCCCTGCATCACAAGCAATTGCAACAGCATCGCAAAAATCTTCCACGTGCATGTAATCTTTTGACTTTTTGGGATCTAGAAACATATCTAGATTTTTTACAGACTTTCTATGCGCATAGAAAGTTTTTGCAATCAAAGAGTTCATATCTCCAACGCCGCCGTATGCAAATAGTGGGCGCATAATTAACCAGTCCTTGACTGTGCTTTTTATTATATGCTCTCCTGCAAGCTTATGAGCTCCATAAAATGTGCTAGGGGCGATATCGCTCTCTTCCGTAATTGGCCTATCCTGATATTTGGGTGTGTCATATATGACCGTTGTGCCCATATAACATACAGGAATATTAGCGTCTTTTGCAGCCTGACATATATTGTGTGTACCTGCTACATTTGTTAGCGTTGACTCATTTTGATTTAAGGCCACAACATCTGTGCCAACCACAGCTGCATTATGAACTACTAGATCAATTTGTAAATTCTTAAAAAAGCTAGACCACTGATCTCTGGAATTTTTATGCACACAAGGCTCACCTTTGGAGGTTGTCCTCATGCTGGCTCTGTCACCAGAAACTATGGAGTGTCCTAGCTTTCTAAAAGAAGCAGGCAGGTTTCTGCCAATAAAACCTGCCTCTCCCGTTATAAAAACTCTCATCTTTTACTCAATTGCCTGATCATATGGCTCATTGATCAAGGATTCAGTATCCCAACATCGATCTAGATAGTTTTCAAGCTCCTCATATGATGTGCATACCTTAATTCCACTGCGTGCAAGCATTAAGTTAAACTTTGCACCTGCAGGCAAGCCGGCGCAAAAGTATACGATGGGTACTTCATTTGCATAGGCAAAACCGGCTTCCCAAATAGTGCCAATATCCTTGTCTCGTGTATTCACAATTAAGAAATCAGCAGTTTTAATGTGGTGCAAGTTTCCGTCAAATGTGGCATCTTGGGTTTCTTTTGGTGCGTTAGGAGGACATACAAAAATACGTCGCGGAGATGCCAAATCAATCCACTCACGATTATCACAAATAGCCTCTAAGCGTGTTAACTCTTCTGCCTGGGTCGGATTAAACCACCCGGAT
>Ga0115011_10003963_pt1 | contig 10039 bp, 7 predicted proteins | sample TroAtlMetagenome_2_FD_88705 | JGI IMG/M metagenome (GOLD analysis project Ga0115011, IMG submission 88705) | Marine eukaryotic phytoplankton communities from Atlantic Ocean - Tropical Atlantic ANT8 Metagenome | ecosystem: Environmental > Aquatic > Marine > Oceanic | place: Tropical Atlantic...
GGGGGGGGGGGGGGGGGGGCGTTGTCCCCCCGGGGCCCGGCCCGGAAAGATAAAGCAATGCCCCCGGGGGAAGGGCTCGCCCAAGCGCGGGCAGCGCGGGGGAAAACACCCCCCCCCCCCCCCAGCCCACCTTGAAAATGATCCGGGCCACCCCATAGCACTGGAGGCGGCCGAGGTGCTTCAGCTTGTGGTGCCAGAAGCGGCGCCGCTCGGGCCCCTGGAGCCCCTCGTGGAAATTCAGGGGCTCCTCACCTGGCTTCTGAGAAGTCAGTCTGCGGCTACTTGTTTCGAATACGACATGCATGACACTTGCTGCCTTCCTGGAACAACTCTGAAGAAAGGGCACTTCCCCCACCAGCTGAAACACCAGAAGCCGCCTCTGCGGATTCCTAGATGGCCAATTACAAGAACCTTCACGCTCCCCACAGAGCCGGCCCGCCTGTGGCGTGCCCCGGCCCAACTGTCGCGAGCCCTGCAAGAACAGCGAGACGAATCACTACTGAAAAGTCTGTCTGCACCACAGGGTCTACCTATTATACCCCCTGTGCTCCATCCACCTGGACCCCCCGTGTGTGTGGTTACAATCGCAGCCCCTTAAGCGGAGGATGAGGGGATTACCCGCCTCGTCCTTGGGGGGGCCAGGAGTCCACATGGGAGAGACCAAATCCTCGGCCCCGAGCATCTCGTGCCAGTGACGGATGTCGGCCCGCGTCACCAAGCGTGGACCTTCCCCAGGGTTCAAAGCCCACAATCGCACACGGCGCCGCTGGATCTCCCCGAGGGCCGCCTTGACCCAGACGTGGCGGTCCCGCGGGTGAAACTGATTCCGAAATCCCTGGGCATACCACGCGTCCAGTTCCTCCGGAGGAAGGACGGGTACGAGCGTCCCACGACCCATGAGGTTACGGCTCCAACTCCAGATGGTCACCCACAGGAGCTCGAAACGCTCAGGGTCGACCTCCGGGCGAAACGTGACATGCCTCCCTCTGGGCCTGGGGACCAAGACGGAGATGGACTCCTCATCACGCTCGACGGCGTGCACGGGGCCGAAGTAGTACTCTGGCAGCCTAGAAGGATGGACCTCTACAAGCCCGTTCAGGCCCCGACGCCACTCGGCCATCGGGTTCTCCACCCGGCAAACAGCGTCGAGAACAATCCCGTCCGCCGCCAGGTTCCGGAGGGCCTGTGGGGGGCACAGGTGAAACTCCACAGTGTGCCAGTTCGGCGGGGCCTGTGGGGGGACCTGGTAATAGTCAGATGCGGAGAGGCGCAGCCAGTCCCCTCTGCCGGGGCGAGGCAGGTCTCCGAGGTCTCCGTCCCATGGCGGCATCCCAGGGGCCTCGTGTGGCGTCATGAGGGGGGGCAGCCCCCGGGAAGCTCTGAGCGAACACAGCTCTGGGGCATGGAATTTAATGTTTTCTGGCCCCCCGACCTGGCCAGAAGTGACGACGCAACGACTCTGCTGCTACTGCTGTTACCACTCGTGCGGAGGGCCTGCTTTTCGTGCGCGCGCGTGGGAGGAAGCAGTGCTCTATCGTCAAGCTCCACACAGCGAGTAAGGTCGCGCCCCAGAAGGTGGGCAGAAGGCTGGCAGGCAGGGTAGAAACAATCGCGCAAGCGCGGGGGGGGGAAGGGGAGGCTCGGAGCTGTGGGGGCGGAGCCTCCCGAAATGCAGATCTGGGGGGGTCTCCTAGTTTGGCTGGGAAGCAACACTTAAACGTTCTAGCGACACTTTCCACACCTGTCTAAGGGTCAGCGTTGGAAAGGAACCCTGCCACATGTCCCGGTCGCCGGATGGCCCGTCTTCCTCCCCTGCCTGCCAGGACGTGAGACGCCGGGGTGCTCCTAGGCCATCGTGGCCACGCGGGAGAAGCGCGCTAGCGCGGGAGCTTCACCACCAGGATGAGCCACTTTTGGGGAGGGGCTCCGCTCGGGGAAGGGCTCCTCGTCTCATGGCGGCTGCCTGGGACCGGGTTACGGGCGGGGGGAAAAGGGCCGGGGGGGGCAGGACGGCCCACGGCGGCATTGTCGCTGGGAGGGCCTTCACAGGGGGGGCCAACGCCGGCGCCTTGGCACACGGCTCCGCGGGGGCCTTCGGAGGGACAGCTGGTGCCGCAGCCGTTTTTGGGGGAGGCCCGGTGAGAGCGTGCCGTGCTGGCACCCGGCCCCAGATGCGCGGCCTCAAGTAAGCCAAGGTCAAATCCACACCTGTGGTGTCATGGGCCAGGGCCTTGCGCTTCGCTTTCGGGGGGCAGCCAGCACCGAGCAAGCGCTTCGCAGGCGCCACAAAAGGGTGCCACAGGAGAGGCAGGCTGGGCTTACTCTTCTTAGGAAATATGGCCCTCATCTGGGCGTCGGTTGGTTTGGAGGCAGGGACCTCAGGGACTACGGGCCAAGCCAACTGGCGACAGATGTATGTACTCACTCGGCGCCGATCCGGAGAGAACCCGTTCGCTGCAAAGGCGCCTGCCCATTGCGTGCCTTGGAAGACACGGCGGAGGGCTGCTGCGAGGTGCAAAATCATGTCCGCACAAGTCAGCTCTCCTTGCAAGGTGGCCCGGGTGTCGGCCACCATCTTCCGTAGGCACTGCTTCAGTTTCAGAAAGCCGTGGGTGTCTAGGGGTTGCACCAACCAGGTCATGGACGCCGGAATGAAGACCACCCAGACGGAGAGTTTGGCGCACTCCTCCAGCACGGACGCGGCATAATGCAAGGAGACACAGTCCAACAGGAGGATGAGCTGCCACTCGTCCTGTGCGAGGACAGGGCGGAGGGCCGCCACCAGGACCTTCAGCATCTGGCGGAACTCGTGCTTCGTGTTCCATCCGCTTTTGCGGCGGATCACCAGCACGTTGGGGGGCAGCATGCCGAAGAGCACCTGCCACTCCTCCTCTGACATCAAGGCTCGGTTGACAAGCACGATCTGCGGCAGGAAAGGTTGAATCGTCGTGTTGTCGCAAATCCATGCGACCAAAGTCACGGCGCCTCGTTTGAGACTCAGGCTCGCGCTAGCGCGGTTCTCCGGGATGCGCTGCCCGGTGCTGTCTCGCACAACCACAGTGCCTGCTGCACCCCCCAGCCACACCGGGACGCTGGACTCGTCCAGATTGATGTTCAGAATGCGCTTATGGGCAGGGACTTGTGCTCGACAATAGGACCACCACTGCCAGACCGAGAGGACCTGGGGAGGGCAAGCATACATCGCGCAAGCGCAGGGGGGGGGGATGTTTGGAAGCCCTGGGGTCAGGCACAGGGGGGCCCCCAGCTGCCTCCCAGGAAATGGGACAGAAATCTGGACTCCTCTAATAGCGGGTCTAGTAAAGGGGTCCCATTTGGTGGCCCCAGTTCTGGGGCCAGGAAGTGAGCCTCTGACGGCCCCGGGCCTGGAGGAAAAGGGGGCCTGGCCTGCCAAAATACCTGCGAGAACTCGGCCTGGCGCCAGAGCTCCTGGATGGGGTCTCCTGAGTGCTCCGGGGCCTCTGAAGCCAGCGCCCGAGACCATGTGTCAAACCCCCAGGCCGCCCCAAGCACCTGACTAGCCTCCCTGCGGTGGCCTTGGTGCGCATGGTCTCCATGTCCACGGAGCTGCCCCCTCGGAGGGCCTTCACCCGTGCCGCCCAGCGGCGACGCCAGCGGTAGACTTGGGCCCTATCACGATCGGGCGATTCGATTTCCAGGCGCGGCTGCCTCTGGCCCCGCCTGCCCTCTTGGAGTTGGTGGGCCACGGCCGCCGTGCGAGGTGCAATGCCCACCCTGTTCCGTGAGAGGACCCATTGTTGAGTCCCCCACTCCCGGAGGAAACGGGCCTGTCGCTGCAGCGCGAGCTTCTCCTCGTAAGAGGGCTTATAGGTGACGTTGTCTGGATACTCTGCCAGCAAGGTGCCTATCCGGCTGAAATACTCGAGGGGGAATGCTATGATGACATCTGACAACCAGGCCTCCGTGGGGTCTTGGAGCTCCAACTCTTTCAACCAGTGGGGGCGTTGTCGTCTCACATACGTGAGCGCCGCGTCCGGGGAGTTATTGGCAGCGACATAGATAAAGACGGTGGCCAGCCGCAGGATGCGCGCGTACCTCAGGCTATCCCGAGCTTGCTTGAGGGCTCTTTTCGTCTCTCGCTCCGCTGCGGCCGCCGTCGCCAAGGCTGCAGCCAGCGCCTCCATGGCGCCACGCCACTGGAGGTCCAGGTCGGGCCCCGTCCCCCCACCGACCCCCCCCCAGCCTTGAGCCCCAGGCCGCCCCTGCCTCTGCACGATCGCGCCGTTCGGAGACCCGACCGCAGTGAGGAAGAGGAGGCCCAAGCCCACACGCTCCAGGCGTTCGCCCAAGGGCGCGAAGGGCCATACCACTGGGGGAGCTGGAAGGGGAGATTCCCAGACAACCCTGGTGACTTTCACTAAGGCCTTCCAACCTGCGGGTAAACCATACAACCCCTCCCCCCCCGAAAGATGGCCTCGGCCCCCAGACCTCCATCGCGCAAGCGCGGCGTGACAAACAACAGCGTCGGGCCTCGCGGCCTACGAAATCGTCGAAATGTTACACGGCCTGGCTTGGGCGACAGCCAGCGCAGGCCTCAAAGCCGTGCGCCCCATCGCCCGGGCCTCGCCGCGCAGGCCTTCAAAGCAGCGGCGGGCGTCGCCCTCCGCTGCCACAGGGCGGCGGGGAATACACGGAAAATTTGATGGTCGGCGGTCGAGCCGGCATGGGTCCTTCGAGGACCCAGCCTGCCAAAACAAAAGCGCCTGGTGTCAGCCCCCCTCGCGCAAGCGCGTGCGTCCTCGCCCTCCCCCACCGGCCCTCGGTCCTCAATCGCTCAGGTAATTGGCCTCCTCCTCCACCTCCTCCCAAGCCTGCACCATCTCAGGGGCGACCTCTGCGCGCTCCTGTGTCGCGCTAGCGCGGGCTTCTGAGGGAGCCAGGTCCAAGCGCGGATCGTAGTGGTCCGCGACGAGGGTGTTGTCTTGCAGTTCGGAGACGTGGGACCACTGGACCCAGAGCGCGGCCCATTGGACGCAGGAGGGGTTGTACATGCGCTGCTTCGACCCGTGGGTGCTCTGCGGACAGCGCCCGTGGCATAAGGCACGGCCCTCGAAGATTGTGCGCAGGAACATCAGGTTTTTGGAGACGTCAGCAGCTTCCGCGTACATCGCGCACTTCCAGCTTTCGTAGGACCAATGTGTGTAGAGGCCGGTGCCATAGGTGGCGCGCATGCCCGTCTCCCCCGCCACGGAGGCGTGGGGTGAGCCGGAGTCCACCATCGCCCCGACGAACTGCACGTGGGTCCCGTGGAAGACGCGGCACCTGCACTTCTGGTCTGCCCAGTCTGAATTGTAGCCGCAATCCATCTGCACACCCGGGTTGTGCGCCATGTCCTCCTCCAGAGGGATGCCGCTCAACGGTATGCGCCACCAGGGTGCGCCACCAAAAAAGCTCGCATCTACCTCTTCTCGCTTGTGCGTGGGGCCGCCCGCGAACTCCGGCAGCGCTTGCCAACGGCTATCCTTCTCCATCTGCCAGTTGGAGGTGAAGAGGTCCTCTCGGAGGCTCCGCAGCAAGTAGCCTGCGGCACTCTGATCCGCCTGGCTTCGCTCGCGCAAGCGCGGCTTGAAGAAGGCCAACAACTGCTCCTTCACCCACGACTGCTGATGGTGTAGGCAGGTTGGCTCCCACCACATGGCGTCGTAGCCCAGCATTACTTGGAAGTGTCGCTTCGCGCGCCATCCCCAATTCCGCGTCTTGATCACCGTTTTCTGCTCGGCCTCGTCGGGGCTGGCGCGAAAATGCCGTAAGCTGCCCATTCTCCCTGGCGGAAAGTGCGTCTCGGCGAGACGTCCAGCCGGCCACCTCAGCCACATGTCGAGGCTGAGGAGGTGGAGCTCCTTCATGGCCTGCGAGCGCCCCGAGTCATTCAGCTGGAACACAGACAACGCTTCGTCGAAGGCGCGCTTGTGGCAGGTTTCCCATGTTGCGGCGGGTAGCCAGTCGATGTCAATCATTTCCCTGACTCGCGCAAGCACGTCGTCCACCTCTTCGGCCCAGTCGCGGCGCCTCACGTCGCCCTCGTCTGGGTCCAGACGGCGGTCGCGCTCCAATGGGTCCACCTGCTTCCCGAAACGGGTCCACGTCGAGCGCTGCTGTCGCCTCCCCAGCTTCCGCCTCTTGGCGGGCGGCTGCGACTGCAGGGGTCCATCCTGCTTGGTGTAGAACTGCTCGGGGTGAGCTTCCACGTGTCGCATCTCGAACCAGTGTTCCTTCACCACGTTGCCTGCGCAGTCCCGCTCCACACAGTACATCCAGGCCTTCCCCCACCGATCCCCCCCCGGGGGCTCACGAACGGGGGCCACCTCACAACAGCCCACATAGTCCCCGCGGGCCAGGCGTTGCTGGAACTCCGTCCCTTTGTCCTCAAAAAACATCCAGTGCCGTTCTTTCAGCTTCTTGTTGGACAACGTGGCCCACTCCTCCTCCGTGGGCGCCATCATCCACCACTGCGTCTGTGAGTGCCACTCCTCCAAGGACTGCGATCGGGGGAGCTCCTCCAAAGGCCTCTTGAGCTTCTGCCCCAAGGAAGGATAGCCGATGCCCATGGGACGATTGCCATCCTGCAAGACGACGGAGCCGTCCTCCTGCCTGAATTGGTGCGGCCCGGGGCCGTGTTCGCTCCTCCTCGCTTCGGGGTCCATGTCTTCCTGGTGGTCCTTCTCCCAGCCTCTCCAAGAGCCGTTGGTCTGCACCTGCAGATGCGGCGCAGTCATAACCGACGGTATGGTGCCGGCGGGGAGGGTGTCGAACACCTGGTAGATCTTGCGGACTACCCTCGACCGATGGTGAGGGTCGGCTTCAGTCGGGTCGTGTACCCAAGGGACCCAATCGTGGTCTCGGAATTGCTTCTCGGCCTCTGTGAGGGACGCCCCCGGGGACAGCACTACGTGCTCCTCGATCTCGAAGCGGCCGTCGGTACCAGGCTGCCACTTCTGAACAAATCTACCCTTGCTCAGGGCCAACCTCGACGTGACAAAACGCTTGTGCGCCTGCTCTCGCAGCTCCTCTAGGGGAGTCTTCGGGGTCCCAGGGGGTTGTGGAAACAGCGACGGGATGCGCACGAGCTCCCCCTCCGGCCCCAGCATTCTCCGCCAGACCTGCGAGTTGGGGAAGCCGAACCACTGTGGGTACCGCCACTGGATATCCTCATAGGAGATGCAGGGGGTGTAGTTTCTCCTGGTGCGGGCGATCCAGGCCCGCAGCTTCCAGTCCACCCAGTTCTTCACAGAGTCTGCGAGGTAGGCTGCCCTCAGGTTTGGATGCGGCTCCCACACCACGGCGCAGAAGGAGTCGTCGAAGTCGAATTCGTACCAATTGGTCCAGTGGGTCTTGTTGAATAAGGCCAAGGACCAATCTGTCGGGTCACAATCCACCCGTTCCGCGTCGGCGTATGGGATGATGTAGCGGTCCTCTCGCGCAAGCGCGGGGTCTGCGGCCAAAGCCTCCGCGCTCGGAGGCCCATACGTGAAGGGTCTGGGTGGCGGGCTGCTTTCCTCTTCCGCGTGGAGACCCGGGGGCGGCGGCAAGAAATGCCGCCACAGGTTGTGCCCGCACATCCGGGGACAGCACAGGTCCCTGTCCCGGGTGCACTCCGGGTGGTCCTCATCAACGTCTTTTGTGAACACTCGGCACTCGCGGTGCACCTGAGCGGGCTCCCGGAAACATCGATACTGCTGGCATTCACGATCCCAGACTCTCCAGCATTTCCGACACCTCCACCAGCCGCGCGCGTCCCAGGCCCAGTCGATCGGGGAATGCCACTCGCACTCATAGCCGTCCTTGTGTTCCTCATAACCCTCCCCCGCCCTCCCAAGCCTCTCCCCGTCCCACAGGCCGAGAGCCGCGGATTCGTCTGTGGTCGCGACGTCGCAACAGTCCTTCCGGTCCCACAGCGTATGGGGCCACTGGTAAGGCGGATATTCCCACTTCCACCAGTCGAACTGGGGGTCCTCCTGCACAGAGTTGTACTCCCACAGGAACTGCATCTTGTAGTATGCTTGCCACTTCATGAGGATCTGTTTCATTACCTGAGGGGTCCCCGTGCCCAAGAGGCCAGACTGTCCACTCCTCCGCGCACGAATGCGGCTGTTATCGCCCGTGCGGATGGCCTCCATGATCGCATGGTGGTCGTCCGGGGTGATAATCCGCCACCTCGAGCATGAGTGCAACCACTCCTCCATGTGCGGCTCCCACTCCGTGTACGTCCGCTTGAAGCCCATGCCGGTCTCGAAGACGAGCTTGGGGAAGCCCACGGACGACCTCCTCGACTTGGCGCGGCTTGCAGCGACAGCACCAGGCCTGACAGAGTTGCCGGACTGCCAGGGGGTACCGGTGTAACCGCCGTGCCAGGAGGCCTCGCGCAAGCGCGGGCTGGAAGGCGCATGACTCGAGGAGGCGGCGGAGGCCTGCGGCAAGGACCACCAGTCCCAGGAGCTGCCGGTCCAGGGTGTCGACGAGCAGCCGTGCGATGGACTTGGGCAACCGCCGCCATCACGTCCGCGGCCTGAGCCCCCCCATCTCGGCGACTCGGCGCCCGGGTAGGGGGAAGACCTTGGCCGCATGAGCACCGTGAGAAAGACAACGTGAGCTGCACCGGCGCTAGGAACCGAAATGGCGACGAGCATGTGCACATGAGACGGCGAAGCACTGCCTGTGTGAGGGCACGGGCCCGGCACGCGGCACAGCTGGAGCAGCCTACCCGGGACCGCGTCGCGCCGCGCCTCGGGACGGCACGCGGCCGCTGGGTGCTCACCGCGCCAAAGGTGCGCAGCACCAGGCGAGGGCCTGGGGGAAGGCCGGGGCCCTAGATAGAAGGGGGGGAGGGGGAAGCCCGCGCAAGCGCGTCTGGAGCCTCTGCGGAAAACCCTCTAACGTGCACGGCGCCGATCTTTTCTTCCGCATTCGGAGCTCCCGGGCAATGTAAGTGCTGTTGGGGTTTGAAATCGAGCACCAAAAAAACCTGCGCGCGCGCGGGCGCGCTGTGCCGCAGCGCTGGATGTTACACTGTGGGTTCCTGCTGAAATTTCGGCTGAGCCCCAGCACCGGCCACCGAGCTTAGATAACAATCTGACACTGAAGCCAACGCGAGCATCCACACGGTGACCTCTTCCCGGTGGTCGGCGGTGGGGCGCCTGCGCCGCAGGTCTTTCAGTTCTACAGAAGTTATTCGTGTTTTCCTGAAGGAAGTAACCATCTGAAGAAGTCCTGAGCAGGAAGTCGAAACGTGCTTCATCAGACTTAAAGCCCTGCGGCACCCCAGCCACATACAAGAGCCCCAGGCCCGAGGCCCAACATCCCCAGCCCCGAGGAGATCCAGGGTCAGCGCGACGAGCCGCGAAATCAAGCGACGGCACATGCTTCCCTGAGGCACCACCACCCGCGCGCCGAGGATCGCACCAAGAAGGGCACACGAGACACACGCCTAAAAAGTCTCGGACGAGGATTGGGCGGCACCCTCGGGCGAGGCATGCCTCCGAGAACTTGGTGACCCTAGGTTGTAAACCTTGGGTCCCCGGCGGTGTGCCTCGCCCGAGGATGAGGCCAATGCACAATCTTCGGGAGACATCGGGGGCTCCCCCCAACTTCAACCCGGACATGTTTGCACTGTTGAGCTGTGTGGGGCGCTGGCACACAAAAACGGTGTTGAAGAAACATAGACATCTTCTGCGCGGGTCCTCTCTTTACTCTGTTCGGCCAGGCTCTCAAGGAATCCCAGAAACCACGAAATGCCCACTCCCCTGACACGCGCCTCCTCAGAGTACTCCAATGCAGCCTGTGCGCCCTCCCGGTGCGTCCCTAGGCGTCAACGTCCCGACGCCAACCCCTGGGCCTCCCAGCATTCCCAACCTTCCGAGCCTCCTCCGTCGCGTGCCGCCCCCCCCCCCCCCCCCCCCCCCCCCCCCCCCCCCCCCCCCCCCCCCCCACCCCCCCAACCAACCAACCACCCACACACACAAACGAACACAAACAAAAGAAAGTCAAAAAAAGAACCAGAGCA
>Ga0115011_10003964_pt1 | contig 10038 bp, 8 predicted proteins | sample TroAtlMetagenome_2_FD_88705 | JGI IMG/M metagenome (GOLD analysis project Ga0115011, IMG submission 88705) | Marine eukaryotic phytoplankton communities from Atlantic Ocean - Tropical Atlantic ANT8 Metagenome | ecosystem: Environmental > Aquatic > Marine > Oceanic | place: Tropical Atlantic...
ACCGCCCCCCCGGGCACAACCCAACCTTACATGGAGAATAAGAGTCCTGTAGGCCTCCGAACATGAAATCTTAGTTCGATTTGAGCTGTTCTTGCCTCAATCGCTTCACCGGGCTAAACCCTCGGAAACCTCCACCCTGGCCATGCCTGAGTTCAATACCGTAGCCATCCTGCTCATCATCGCTCTCCTTCTTCTCTGGAATTTGGACTTTATCGCCACGCTTCTCACCCTTGGGTCCCTCAAGCCCGAACTCCCCGAGGAATTCATCGATATTTATAATCCCGAGAAGTATTCCGAATCTCAGGAATATACCCGAGCCACATCGCGCTTTGGAATTCTCTCCTCAATTGCCTCGCTGACGATCCTCTTGTCCTTCTGGTTGTTCGGCGGATTCGCGTGGTGGGACTCGTTCACCCGCTCCCTCGGCCTCGGAGGAGTCTTCTCTGGCCTCATCTATGTCTTCGGTCTCCTTCTTGGAAATTACATTCTCAGCCTGCCCCTCACAATCTACGCCACTTTCGTCCTGGAAGCGCGTTTCGGATTCAACAAGACCACACGGTCTACCTTCGTGATGGATCAGCTCAAAACCGTTCTTCTCACCGCTCTTATTGGAGCACCTCTTCTTGCCGGCATCCTCCTCATCTTCCAAAACGTTCCCAACGCATGGCTCTGGGCATGGCTCGCCTTCAGCGTCTTTATTCTAGCGATCACTTACCTTTCTCCCTCACTGATCATGCCACTCTTCAATAAATTTGAACCCATGGAGGAGGGATCGCTGAAGGACGCTATCTATGACATGGCGAAGGAGTGTGAATTCCCTCTCACCGAAATAACGATCATGGATGGATCGAGACGCTCCGCAAAATCCAACGCGTTTTTTATGGGTTTTGGAAAGAACAAGAAAATCGCCCTCTACGACACTCTTGTCGAAAACCACTCGACCGAGGAACTCGTAGCCGTCCTGGCCCATGAAATCGGACACTTCAAACGGAAGCATATTATTCAGCGAATTGTTCTCTCTCTGGCTCAATTCGCGATCCTGTTCTATCTTCTCGGCCAGCTAATCGACCCTGAGGCCAGTTTCTCCCGCCAGCTCTTCGCCGCGTTTGGCATCCCAGCAGAAAACATCTCCCCTCACGCTGGGCTCGTCTTTTTTGGCATTCTCTTCAGCCCGGTCAGCCGCTTCCTTGGGGTCTTCCTTAATGCCTGGTCCCGTAAACACGAGTTTGAGGCTGACGCCTATGCCGCAGGGGCACAGCGAACCCCAGAACATCTAATTACGGCTCTGAAGAAACTTTCCGCGGACAACCTGTCAAATCTCACGCCACACAGATTCCGCGTTCTTCTTGATTATTCTCATCCCCCTGTTCTGGTCCGAATCCACACACTCCGGAAAATCCCACCCGCCTCGACCGCGTGAACAAGCCTCTTCTTACGCATCTGGGAGCAGCCCTGGCAGGAGGGCTCATCTTCCTGCTCTGCATCTCAGGCGCTTCAAAGCATGTATTCCATGAAGCCAAGGGTAGCGCTCCGCTCTCAAGTCCATTCCGTAAATCAACCCGGCAACCTGCATCAGTTTCCGAATCCAACCACTCTGCCTTGTTTCAGCAGAGTCTCAACGAGGCCCCAGAGGTCGACAGTCTTGAGGACCTCCTCGCTATTACAGGCATCAAGCTTCCCACACGGTCAGAACTTGATACCCACCTCGCCAACCAAGGTCACCCGGCCGAAGGGTATCTTGCTGCAGGAATGATTCTGCAGGACCCCAATCTCATGAGGGCCGCGATTACCCGAGAACCCTCCAACCCGCATATCCTCTTTGCCCTTGCCTCGCGTGATGACTTCTCCAACGACGATCGGATTGAATGGGCCCGGCAACTTCAGGAGGCCCAACCTGATAACTCGCTTACATCATATCTCCTTGCAGCACTCACCTGGGAAAATGAGGCCAAGAACTCAGCTCTAGAGATTCTCGGAAAAGTCGATCATCCTAAAAGGTTCCAGACCTTTACCTCCGAGTCATTGATTGCCCTCACTGAGACCCTTGCCGCGACAGGAAACAATCGTGCCGCCTCTGCATACTACGCCACCCTCGCCGTCGACTTGCCCCACCTCTCTCCACTGCTCACCCTGAGTCGAAACCTTCAGGACTACGCAGAGCAGGCTTCTCCAGAGGAAGCCTTCATTGCGAGGCGACGCAACGCGGGCCTCGGCTCATTTCTCGCTGAGGAAAACGATATACTCTCGGGATTGGTTGGGCTTTCCATCCAAGGAAACGCCTACGCGAATCTTCCTTCTGACGCCCCCTTCCCCATCGAGAACATAAATCCTGAGACTCTCCTGCTTTCCATAGAGCGTCGCCGGAATGAGATCAGGGAACTCCCCCCCCCAACCGAAGCGCTTCGAACATCACCCGAGCTGCTCGAAGGCTACACCTTGCGAGCACTGGCACTTGGAGACATTGAGGCCCTTCGCTGGTTACGGTCACGAACCCCTCCTCCTACTGAATAACGGGCCGACCGTTCAGGCATCAGGCCTCTCCTCTCAGCGGCACCGCGATAGACTGACATTCCTTTTCCCATCCGGGAAAATTCCATGTATTGGGAAATCCTCGGCATTGAATAGGCTTCACCTCCTGAATGCTGCATTCATCCCCATCCAGCATTATACATTCGCTGCTCGAATCTTTATCGACGAGAGAGAGTCCCGTCCTATTCGCCCTGATTCTGGTAAATTTCTGGACAAAATCATGTTCAGCCATTCGAAGAAAGGAGGCAATCTCCGTGATCTCCGAATCCTCTAACTCCACGTCTCCGGGCCACTTACAGCATGCTGTGCAACGCTGGCAGACGTAGTGATACCGAGGCTTATTCGACACAGGTTAGAAGAGGTTTCCACGGGAGGTTTTACTCGCCCTTTGCGGGCAGCAAAGAAGCTGATCCCGTAGAGTAATGGGCCCACAACATTATCCGGATTTGCAATTCCCAGTCGAAAGGAACCAATCTTACCGAATTGCATAAGACGGCCCCTGGACCGTGATCAGATCGTGGTAGTATTTGACCCTCGCCTGAAAGCCTCGCCACTTTCTTCCCGGCCGCCCGTTATCGAGGAGAAAATGAGGGCAGTTCTTGTGCGGCGGATTCATTCCGTGGCGGGGCCAGTGATAATGGGGGACTACCTTCGAGAGTGGAATCCCGTGCTTATACATCAAGTAAGCCGCGAGCTTGGCAGTCCGATCAATCGTTCTGCTGAGACTGTTTCCCTTATGCTCGCACATCTCGAGCCCAATCGAATACTTGTTTCCCGGCCCATTGAAATCGGCATGCCGCCCAGTAATGTTCGTTGGTAAATGCTGTACCGCCACACTCTGATCGATCGTATAGTGCCATGAGAGACTCCCTAGCTTGCTACGTTTTAGCGCAAGTGAATGCCGCCACGGATCCGCACCCTTACTCCAGTTCTGAGTGCTATGGATGGTGATATAGCGAGGTCGCATCGAACTCTGGCCTTTGCGTCCACGAGCGCTTTTGGGAAGGTAATCCTTGTGAACCCTGACCTCCGAGAGAAGCGCCAAGGGAGCCTTGCGCGGCACTAACGCACGAACACTGACTGGTATTCCTTGCCGGGACTGTCCCGAGCCCGCTGCCGAGGAAGATCTCTCGCCACTCCTAGAAGCGGAATTAGAATAGAGCATCCCTGCTGATCCTCCTCGATAACCACCCCCGCCTCCAAGGCTTAAACTTCTGTGAGATGAGCACCCCGTGATAAGCAGGGATGTAAGCGTAACGGCAAATATGAGTGGATTTGCGAGGAGTCTCCCCATGAGTGATTTTCAGTTATTTACAGGTTATTAACAAAATACCGAATTATTCACATTTGTGAAGATCTAAGTTGCCCAAGTCCACCCGCCCTGTCTCCCTGCCCGCGAATCAACTCAGATTCCCCAGCTCCAACAATCTCTACGCCTGCGGAGGCCCTTGCTTTCGCAAGGGACAGATGCGCCCTCGGTGAAGCGTCCAATCTAGCTGGAGGCGAAAAACCCCTCTCTATAGGCCCTATCGAGCCTCCTGCGCACGCATTTGCAACCGCTTTGGTATCTCTGAGCGTCAACTCCCATTCCAATCTCTGGGTATTGGGAGGCTCCGCTCGTCACCGGGAGCGAATATCCTCCGAGTTGGCAAGCTGGGGACTGGAGGCGACGGGCATTCCAGATCCTCCCTCCGGGCTTCTTGATTCTCAAATTCTCGACCCCGAACCCGACGCCGAGCGCCTGGCGGCCTTTCAACACCTCGGCAAACAGCGAAAAAACACCGGAACGCAAATCATTCTCGCTTCCACAAGCGCCCTGTCCCATCCGGCGCCCTCCCCCCTTCAACTTGAATCCTCTCTCCTCCACCTGAAGGCCGGACAGGAGTGCGATCCTGACGCCTTGCAGCAGCAGTTGATCTCTGCAGGTCTTGAGGAGGTATCTCAGGTCCACGCCCGTCACCAGTTTGCCAGGAGAGGAGGAATTCTTGACGTATTCCCGACTCAGGCACTCGACCCGCTACGCCTCGAGTTCTTCGATCTGCAGTTAGACTCCCTTCGTGAATTTGATCTCGATTCACAAACCTCAATACGCCGGATGAATCACGCTGAGTTGATGCTTAGCGCTCCGGCGATGGAACACAAAGTCTGTGACTGGCTTACCAACACCGATACCATCATTGCCCTTGAGGAAGGGATCAAGAATGCCAACCTAATCTTCACTGATAACCCCTCAGGAGGAGCTCTTATGTTGGAGGCATATGGCACTCCCTTTGCCCACTTCAATGCCGGCGACTTCGTGCTCCATGGAGCACAGCAAAGCACTGTATTTCATCATATCGACCAATGGCTTGCCGAGCAATGGACCATCTATATCGCCGCTGGGTCCGAGGGAGAACGTGAACGCTTTCGCGAACTGGCAGGAACTCATCTCCCAGAGAGCAACTATCGATTCCTCGACCTCTCGATTCCAGAAGGCTTCGTTCTGCGGACCGCAAAAATGGCAGTTCTTTCTCTGGGAGAACTACTCGGTCGCCCCCAACCTGCCGGAGGAAACAATCGCCTCCGCCGTCTCGAGAAGGTACGTTCTCATGCTGCCGCCACCGAACTGGATCAACTCAACGAAGACGATCTCGTCGTGCATGCCGACTACGGAATCGGACGCTTTCGCGGCCTGACAGCCGGGGAAAACGGCGAAGAGGAGCTTTCCATCGAATACCGGGACGGGAGCACCCTGCATGTACCTATCGACCACTCCCATCTCATTTCCCGCTACGTCGGAGTTGGAGGTAAGGCTCCTGTCTTGAGTCGGCTAGGCGATAGTCGCTGGGGAAAAGTCCGCAAATCGGCAGAAGCCGCGATCATGGACTACGCGGCTCGGCTTCTCCGCACACATGCCGAGCGCGACTCTAAACAAGGATATAGTCACCCGCCAGACAGTCGGTGGATGTGGGAATTTGAGAACTCCTTCCCCTTTACAGAAACAGTCGATCAAGCTCAGGCAATCTCAGAAACAAAGGCAGACATGGAGTCCAGCCAGCCTATGGACCGCCTCATCTGCGGCGATGTTGGCTTCGGTAAAACTGAGGTTGCCATCCGAGCTGCTTTCAAGGCTGTCACCGGCGGATCACAAGTTGCCATTCTTGTCCCAACGACCGTGCTAGCCGAACAGCATTGGCGGACATTCCGCGAGCGAATGAGCGACTTCCCCATCCGGATCGACCTACTAAGCCGCTTTAGAAAACCTAGTGAGATCTCCGACACCATCCGAGGCGTAGCAGAAGGAAGTGTGGATATCGTGATCGGCACTCACCGCCTTCTCTCCGGCGATGTCATTTTTCATAAGCTCGGACTCGCTATCGTTGACGAGGAACAAAGGTTCGGCGTTAAGCACAAGGAACAATTCAAGGAGCGGTTCCATCAGATTGACCTCCTTTCTCTCTCGGCCACCCCTATTCCGCGCACGCTCTACCTTTCCCTTATGGGCGTTCGCGACATGTCCACTATCGACACCCCTCCTCCGAATCGGATTCCGGTTCACACCTCGGTCTGCTCCTATGACGAACGCGTCATAAGGGACTGCATTCGCCGGGAACTGGAGCGTGGAGGACAGGTATTCTTTCTGCATAACCGGGTTCAGAGCATTGACATGATCCGAAAGCGCCTGCTCGAACTGGTTCCCGAAGCCCGGATCCTAATTGGCCACGGCCAAATGGCCCGGGAAGACCTCGAGGAGGTGATGCATTCATTCGTCGCGGGCAAAGCCGATGTTCTCCTTTCTACGACTATTATCGAAAGCGGGATTGATATCCCCAACGCCAATACCATCATGATAGACCGGGCAGATCGCTTCGGCCTAGCGGACCTCTATCAATTGAGAGGCAGGGTTGGACGGGCTGACAGACGAGCTTATGCCATCCTCATGCTGCCCCGAGATCAGGTTTCTACCGGTGATGCAAAAAAACGAGTCAGCGCGATCAAACAATACACTGCGTTGGGATCAGGCTTCAAAATTGCCATGCGCGATCTCGAGATCCGCGGTGCTGGTAACCTGCTTGGCACAAGGCAGTCAGGCCACATAGCCGCAGTGGGCTTCGATCTCTATTGCCAGCTCCTGAGGCAATCCGTCGAGCAGCTCAGCGGCCGCAAGGTTCGCCGAAGGGTAGATGTCGTTCTTCGTGCGAGCTTCATTATCTTTTCAGAATCTCGCTACGAAGAGACTGATGATCAAAAGCTTCCAGCTTTTTTCCCCGCAGAATACATCAAAGACTCCAAGGCTCGGGTGGCCGCCTACCGGGAAATGGCAAGCCTGACCTCTCTGGAAGAGCTACACGCCTTCGAATCAAGGCTCCGGGATCGTTATGGCCCGATCACTCGACCCGCGAGAAATCTTATTAAAGTCACCCGGCTTAGATTTGAGGCAACAATGGCTGACGCGGAGACCGTCGAAATCCGTGGAGATCGGCTCATGGTCCAACGTAACGGAGGATTCCTGATGGTCGATAACCGCCAGTTTCCCCGCTTGAGGTCGAAGGCTCCGAGCGGTATGCTTTCTGAGGCAATAGAGTGGTTAGAGTCCCTCAATCGACAATGAAAACTATTTTCTCCGTTATCGCCCTCCTGATCGCCCTCCTGATCGCCCCCTTGGCAGCCGCGCCGGTGCCACTCCTAAAAACTGCGGCGACCGTAAATGGCAAAATGATCAGCACCCGGGAGGTTGAGCAGCAACTCGCCCCGACCATCTCTTCTCTGCTGGCAAAGTATCCCCGCCGCGGTGAAAAGTTCCAACAGGCTTTTGCTGAGGCGCGAGATGAAGTGCTGGAGGAGCTTATTGAGCACAAACTGGTCCTCAGCAACCTCGAAGAGCGCAAGCTTCAGATCCCCGAATACATCGTGAAACAGGATGTTGAACGATTTATCCGAATCAATTTCGACGGTAACGAGCAGGAATTCCGGAAGTATCTCCAATCGACAAGAATGACCCGACGAGAATTCGAGAAATCGCAACAGGAAAAAATTCTGGTGCAGTCCTTCAAGCGGGAGCAATTCAAGGATGTCGCACCTGCAACGGAGAGTGAGATCGCCTCACGCTTCAAGACACGCGCTACGGAATTGCGGGATCAGACCGGGGATAAAATTACATTCCGGAAAATTTACATTCCTGCGATCAATCAGGAGAACCCGGTTGCTACCCAGCAGGAACAACTCTCCCTCGCTGAAAAGCTTGCAGAAGAGGTTCGAGGCGGGGCGGACTTCGCCTCTACCGCCGAGGCTCACTCTTCGGGAGCTTTTGCTGACAAGGGTGGCCTCTGGGAAGACACCTTGCGCTCCGACCTCGAGGTCGGATTTGCTGATATCATTTTCGAAGCTTCGAAAGACGACATAGTGGGGCCGCTAAAAGACAGGATCGGCTTTACCATCGTCAAGATTGTTAAAATCAGCCCGGGGCCAACTCCCGCACTCGACACAGAAATGCGAGAAAGAATGCGTAGGGAGGTCGAGATGGAAAAACGCTCGGTCCGCTATGACGAATGGATTAAGATGCTGAAACGAACCGCCATAATCCGGCGGAACATTTAAAACCTCCGGCAGGGAGGACAGAAACATCATGCATACGGCTGTTTACGCAGGGAGCTTTGACCCTCCGACCAACGGTCACCTCTGGATGATTCAACGCGGGTTGGAATTGTTTGACCGCCTGATAGTTGCCATTGGAACTAATCCCGGAAAGCAATACAGCTTCAGCATCGAGGAACGACTCAGGCTACTAAAGGCCTCGGTCCCATCCTGCGAGCGTCTTGAGATCTCTCATTTTGATAACCGCTATCTGGTAGATTACGCGAAGGAGAAGAAAGCGGCTTACATCCTACGCGGTGTCAGGACCGCTGATGACTACGAATATGAGCGAGTGATGCGCCATATCAACTCAGACCTTGCGCCAGAGATCACAACAATATTCCTGATGCCGCCCCGTGATATCGCAGAGCTTAGCTCCAGTATGATCAAGGGGTTAATCGGCCCGGAGGGGTGGGAGGATACCGTTCGGCGCTACGTGCCCGGGCCTGTGTTTGACGCGCTCTCTCCCGCAAAATATAACGCAGACGAATCAGACCGGTGAACTTCTGACCGTTTGGCGACTGCCCTCCTCACCACCTGAATCTCCTAGATCATGCAGACTCTTGCCATCGCGCTGGGCGCTTTTGTTTTCTACCTTGTCGCGTATCACACCTACGGCAGATTTCTCGCCCGGAAAATCTTCAAGCTGGACCCCAAAGCCCGGGTTCCTTCCCAGGAGATGGAGGATGGAAATGACTACGTTCCTACCAGGAAGAGCGTCATATTTGGGCATCACTTTACCAGCATTGCAGGTACTGGACCTATTGTTGGACCTGCTCTTGCTGTCATCTGGGGCTGGGTGCCGGCCCTCTTGTGGGTGCTCTTTGGGTCCATTCTTATCGGAGCGGTCCACGACTTTGGCTCACTGGTGGTCTCAATCCGAAATCGCGGCCAAACCGTGGGAGACATTGCCGGACGCGTTCTGAGCCAGCGCACGAGGCTTCTTTTTCTCTCTGTTCTCTTTCTCGCCCTCACAATCGTCCTCGCCATTTTCGGATTGGTCATTGCAGCAGTCCTAAAGCAATACCCATCCGCTATCCTTCCCTGTCTCGTTCAAATCCCCATCGCTGTGGCAATTGGAGTCTACCTCCACCGGCACGGAGTAAACCTCGTTGTTCCCTCGCTCGTAACACTGGGCATCATGTATCTCACCGTCGCTTTCGGAAACATTGGCTTCCTCGCAACAATAAACGAGACCCTTGCTTCCATGCCGACCATAGCCTGGGTGTGCATTCTTCTCGTCTACTCCTATATCGCCTCGGTTTTACCAGTCTGGGCCCTCCTTCAACCCCGGGATTTCATCAATTCGCTTCAGCTTATTTCTACTCTCGGCCTCATCGTGGCTGGCTTGATAGCGGCAGCTTTCATCGGAGGGGCTCCTCCGAATCCTGGAGCAGAGCGTCAGGCGCTGGAAATTGTGGCTCCGGCCTTTCGTTCCGCCCCAGACGGGGCCCCTTCTCTCTTTCCCTTCCTCTTTATCACGATCGCTTGTGGTGCAATCTCCGGTTTTCACTGCCTCGTTTCCTCAGGAACCTCCTCCAAGCAGCTGAAGTCAGAGTCTGATGCCCTCTTCGTAGGATACGGTTCGATGATCACCGAGGGATTCCTTGCCGTTCTTGTTATTCTTGCCTGCGTCGCAGGTCTGGGTTTGGGAGCTCAAGCTGACGGCGAGACCCTGTTCGGGAGTGCTGCGTATGATGCCCGCTACGGCTCATGGTCTGCGGCGGGCAGCCTCGCAGCCAAGATAGGCGCCTTTGTAGAGGGCTCTGCCAACTTCCTTGTCGTCTTGGGACTGAAGGCCCCGTTCGCGGTAGCCTTGATGGGAGTCTTTGTCGCCTCGTTTGCTGCCACCACCCTCGATACCGCCTGTCGTCTGCAGAGATACGTTGTGCAGGA
>Ga0115011_10003969_pt1 | contig 10030 bp, 10 predicted proteins | sample TroAtlMetagenome_2_FD_88705 | JGI IMG/M metagenome (GOLD analysis project Ga0115011, IMG submission 88705) | Marine eukaryotic phytoplankton communities from Atlantic Ocean - Tropical Atlantic ANT8 Metagenome | ecosystem: Environmental > Aquatic > Marine > Oceanic | place: Tropical Atlantic...
GATTCTTTAATTTTAAGTAAAGAGAGTTTTTTAGGTTTTAAAATTGGTTTTTGTATAGAATTTCTATTTATTAACGAGTTTTTGTATGGTGTAAAAACTTTAAGCCTTTGCCCTTGCTTACCTAAAACATTCCATGGTTCAATTAAAACAGATCCAAAGTATGTTTTTATACAAATATTATTTTTTTTTAATTGAAGTTTAATTTCTTTGTCACGCTTTACATGCTCGGGTTCATAACGTCGATTCCAAAAAACATAATCAGATTTATATTTCTTGCATAAATCTAATATGATGTTTTTTGGATCCCCTTGAAAAAAATTTAATGATGAAGGAATTTGTTTTTCATTTAATGCAGTCAGATCACCATCAAGATTTTTTAAACTTCCGTGAAGCCACCATTTAGATGCAGATCCATAATTAGAAGAAAAGTTCACATAATTTTCTAATATATAAATACATATAATTCCCCTTTTTTCCTCTAGAGAAATTTTTGATGCTTCATGTAATGCTGGATTATCAGTTAACCTTAAATCATTTCTAAACCATACAATGACTGGTGGATTGTTCATATTATGTTTTGTTATTCCGGTTTTTTTAAAAATGATTTCCTAGGAGTACACTTATCAGAGAACATCTGTTGTAACATTGATTCTTTACACTTCAGGTGTTCCGGTAATGGCATGTTGTTATAACTCCTATAAATTGATGCGATCATTAAAATAGAAATTAATGTTAATAATATCCACATTGTTTTTGACATTTTTATTGCTCCCAATCATATATATAGTCCTGTAAATCTTTTTTTCTAATCTTTTTTTCATTTATCACTCTATTGTGCACAGATTTTTTTTTCTTTATCATTTTATCAAAATTTCCATGTATCAAATAATGCCAAGAAGGAAGATCTTTTCCTTCATAAATTAATTTGTATGAACAAGTTTTTGGCATCCAATGTAGTAATTCTAAATTATTATAATCCAAAGCAATACAATCATTAACAATGTTTTTTCTACTAATATAATTTTTACATTTTGCAGTTTTTGTACAAAGCAATTTGCAGGAAATGTTTGTATAGTGTATTTTAGATGTATCAATATCTTCTAATTTTATGACACAACATTTTCCACACCTATCACACAATGCTTCCCATTCTTCTTTTGAGAGGTTATTAAGTTTTTTCTTTTTCCAAAAATCTTTTTTTAACATTATTGTTCAATAGTTTTAAAATTCAATAAATGCAAAATAAAATAAAAAAAATTAATGTAACAATTTCGAAACAGTCAATAAAGTCTGATGATTACAATGAATTTTATTTTCATTCAGAAGATGGTGTTGGTGAAAGCAATTTTGTTTTTGTAGATTCTAATAATTTAAAGAAAAGGTTCAGATCATCTGATCAATTTATGATTGCTGAACTAGGTTTTGGAACAGGTTTAAATTTTTTAAATACCTGGAAACTTTGGCTTAAAGAAAAAAAAGAAAATTCCACTTTGAATTATATTGGTTTTGAGAGACAACCTTTAAGTAAAATCCAGTTAAATGAAATTTTTAAACATTTTAAAGTTCTGGGTAATTTTCCTAATTTACTTATAAGAAAATTGCCATTAAGAACAACTGGTATTCATGAAATTTTTTTTGAAGTAGGAAATGTAAATCTTACATTGGTTTATGATAATTTTGATTATATTCAAAAATTGAATTTTAAAGCAGATACGTGGTTTTTTGATGGCTTTTCACCTTCAAAAAATAAAAGTGCATGGTCAATAGAGCTGATGAAAAAAGTTTTTCAAAATACAAAATCTAACGGAACTTTTTCAACTTTTACTTCATCAAGTAACGTTCAAAAAAACTTAAAGTCAGTTGGCTTTAAAATCTTTAAAAAAAAAGGGTTTGCTCAAAAAAGAGAAATGGTTTTTGGTTTTAAACATGATGCAGTTAAGAAAATTTTTTACAATGCAAATAATATTAAAAATCATTTGGAACCAGTAGCTATAATTGGATCAGGTATAAGTGGTTGTTCACTTGCATATTCATTAAAAAAAAGAGGTGTTAAGTGTTTTTTAATTGAGAAAAAAAAATTACTTGGAGACGGAGCAAGTGGAAATTTGGTTGCGTTACAATTGCCAAAGTTGACCCTTGATAATTCGTCTTTAGGCATTTTTTCTCTAAGAAGTTATTTTTATTCAAGGGGTTTGGCATTCAATTTAAATTGTGCACCATTAACAGATGGTGTTTTGGTCTCTCCATCAAGAGATCGTGAAGTGATTAAATTTGAAAAAATGTTATCAAAAAGCTGGAATAAAAATTTATTTCATAAATATGAAGGAGACTTTAATTTTAATAATAAAATTTCTCATCTTTATCCGAAAGCTGGAATAGTGGATAACAAAAAGTTTTTAAAAAAATTATCCGACAAGATCAAACTTTTTAATAATTTTGAGGTTAAAGACGTTATTGTGGATGGAGAGGAAAAAAAGATCATTAATCAATTTGGAGAGATCTTAAAAGCTAAATCTATAATTTGGGCGAATGGCTTTGAAATGAGTCATAAATTAAAAAACAATTTAATTGTTCCTGTTTCTGGTCAAGTGACATATTTGAAAGAGAATTCTAATACCAAAGATATCAGAATGAACTTTAGTTATGGAAATTTTTTTTCTCAATCTTATTCTGGTGTACATCAAATAGGATCAACTTTCAGTAGAGAAAATTTTTTACCAAGTGATAATAACAATTTTAAAAATATAGAGAATTTGCCTAACTTTTTAAAAAAATTATTTGAGTTTTCTGATAACAATGAATTCAAATCACGGTTAAGTATTAGAGCATCTACAAAGGATAGATTGCCTTTTTTTGGATCTCTAAATAACCTCAGAGAGTTTTATTTAGGAGGCATGGGATCTTGGGGGTTTATTTATGCACCTTTTTTGGCAGAAATTTTAATAAGACAAATGCTTCATGAACCAATAATTTTAGAAGATTTTGTATTAAAGTCATTAGATTTAGAAAGGAGAATTTAAATCATTCTGCAGCAATTTTATGAATATTTAAAAATTCATCAAAAAGCTTAGAGAATATTTCTTGTAATTTTTTTAAGTTAATACTTAATTCATAGTTTTTTTCGTTCATATATAGTTGTTTGTTGATTTCTATTTGGATAGCATGATAACCATATTGTTTTCTTCCATAATTTCTTGTAATGAAACCACCAGCATATGGAGCATTTAGAGTGACATTTAAATTATGCTGTTTAAAAAAATTAATTAAGTAATTTCTAATTCTACTAGAGCAACTTTTTCCAAAATTGTCTCCAATTACAATATCAACTGCACCTTTTTTATTTTCAAATGATTTTGAAGGCATTGAATGTAAATCTATTAAAACTGCGTATCCGAATATTTTTTTTAAATTAGTAAGGTTTTTAATTATCATATTGTGATAGGGATCATAATATTTTTGCAAAAGGCTAATAGCATATCTTTCAGTCAATTTAGTTTTAAAAATTTCTTTGTCATAACATTTTTTTGGAATCAATCCTAGCCCACTATTAATCATTAATGTTTCAGTTTGAGGAGCTTTTAAAAAACTTTTTATGAACATACTTTCATCTATTGAATTTCTGGATCTATTTAAATCAATGACAGCCCTAGAGCATTCTGCAATAATTATATCTGCTTGATTGGTGTTTACTTTGTCTAAAATTTTATTGCATTGAAAATCTTCCATAATTTTTAAATCATTTAAATCAATGTTTTTTGATTCTAAAAATATCTTGGGGTATAATTGACCAGAATGAGGAACTGATAACATTATGGGTGTAGATGGATTTTTTCTTAATTGGCTTTTCATTTTTTTATTTCTAGACTTCTTCGATTAATTACTTATTAAATATTTTTATGAAAGTAAATCCCCATTTAAAAGAAGATTATCCCTTTTTTTATAAATTAAGTACACGTTGGAAAGATAATGATGTTTATGGTCATGTAAACAATGTTGTTTATTATGAATATTTTGATACAGCGGTTAATAGGTGGTTAATTGAAAATGGTTTGCTAGATTATAAAAATGGTGAGCAAATAGGCTATATCGTTCAATCTGGTTGTAATTATTTTTCTCCAATTTCTCATCCAAGTAATATAGACGCAGGAATTCGAGTTGGTAAAATTGGAAACTCATCTGTAATTTATGAAGTTGGAATATTTTTAGAAGACAGTGAATTAGCTTCAGCTCAAGGTTATTTTACTCATGTTTATGTACAAAGAAGTACACAGAAGTCGACTATGCTTTCTAAAGACTTTATAAAAAAATTAAAAACTTTGACGCAAATGAAAAGTTAACTTTTATCTAAACTAACTTTATCACCATCATTAATGTCACCAAAAAAACTTTTATCAAAATCGGCATTAGCCCATATATTACAGGGAGAAGCTAACCTAATTTCATCTCCTGAAGAAACAGGTGTTTTCCCATACCCAATTGCAATGGCAGACCCTTCGGTCCAAAATGCAATTTCACCAAAATCAACAACTGCTTTAGCTTCTTTCTCTCTGTTTATTGATAAATTTGTATTAAAATAAATTTCTTCTCCCCATGTGTTTATCGAAGAGTTGATAGGTACAGCATTATATATTTTTTCAGCTGTTTCAGTTTCCTTTAAAAAAAGATTTAAACTTTTTCCATTTATTCTCAATATTAGTTTTTTCATTTGCTACCTATAGACTATTGTTTGTTTTAACTAATTTAATTGTAAAAAAACAATTGAAATTAACAAGAATATATTTAATTTCAATTTTTAAGGGACTATAGCTCAGTGGTAGAGCACTACGTTGACATCGTAGGGGTCGCTAGTTCGAACCTAGCTAGTCCCACCATTTTAAGTATATAAATTGTGTATTAAAATTTTTTAATGAAAATACTTTGATGTTGAGCAAGTTATATATGAATGATAATCTATTTTGATTATGAAATCTGTTCCTTTTGATTATGTTAGACCTAAAACACTTGAGTCAGCTTGCTCATATCTTTCTAAAGATCCAAACTCACTTGTTTTAGCAGGTGGTCAGTCTTTATTACCTATGTTATCAATGCGTCTTGCTCGCCCTTCAATATTGGTAGATATAGCCCATATTAAAGAATTAAAAATTATAGAAAACAAAAGGGAAACAATTAAAATTGGTTCAATGGTAAGACAGGCAGATGCTCTAAAAGACCCTGACATTAAAAAATACTTACCTTTATTGATTAAAGGTTTAAATAACGTAGGTCACCCTCCAACTAGAGCAAGAGGTACTATTGGAGGTTCAATAGCTCAAGCTGACCCATCATCTGAGATAGCACTTGTAGCAGTAACATTAGGGGCTGTTATAAAAGTTCATAGTACGATAGAAAATGTTGAATTTTTAGCCTCTGAATTTTTTTTAGGGCCTATGATGACTGCTATTCCAGATTCAGGATGCATATTTGAGATAAATTTTCCTAAGCCAACTGCAAGAAAATTTGGCACGGGGTTTAATGAAACGGCACCTAGAAAAAGTGATTATGCGTTAGCTTCTGCATCAGCTTATGTGGGTTGTAAAGATACAGGTGAGATTGATAATATTAAATTAGGAATAGGCGGTGTAGGAGATTTTCCTCAACTTATTGATTTCGATCAACATTGGGATAGAAAACAAAATAAGAAAAGCATTACAAATGCTATTAAAGAATCTCTTAGTGAAGTGGATTTTGTTTCAGATTATCATGCAAGCTCTGAATACAGGAAAAGAGCTGTGATTGAATTAGCTTATCAATCCTTTCTTGAAGCTCTTGGTGAAATTGGTAAAGCAAATAATGAAAATTGAACTGAACATCAATAATTCAATTAAGGTTTACGATGTAGAACCAAGGTTAACATTATTAGATTTTATTCGTGATGAAATGAAACTTAAAGGAACCCATGCTGGATGTGAACACGGGGTTTGTGGCGCCTGTACAATTATATTGAATGGAGAAGCCGTAAGATCTTGTATGGTTCTAGCTGTGCAAGCTGTTGGTGATGAAATAATAACTATAGAAGGTATTAACGCTAAGGAAGAACGAACTGGAGAATTAAATGTTTTACAGGACGCATTTTGCGAAGCTCATGGCATGCAGTGTGGTTATTGTACTCCAGGCATGGTGATTTCAGCTGAAGTCTTGTTAAGCAAAAACTCAAACCCTACTCGAGAAGAAGTAAGGGAAGCAATATCAGGAAATATTTGCCGTTGCACAGGATATGTTCAAATAGTAGATGCAATCATGCTTGCTGCAGAAAGATTGTCAGGAAGAAATAGAAAATAATTGAAAAACTAAAATGGAAAAAAGTAATTATAATTTTGTATCAAAAAATAGACGACCTGTTGAAGACAAAAGATTTGTAACGGGTCATGGTAATTTTGTAGCTGATATAGATCGACCAGACATGTTGCATGTGGCGATTTTGGCTTGTCATGAACCTTCAGCATCTATAGACGAAATTGACTTTAGTGCTGCTTTAAAAATGAAAGGCGTAATAGATGTTATTACAGGAAAAGAATTAGCGTCAGCAACAAAACCATTAATGAATGGTCTAGATACTCCAAATGTTAAAAGGTACTCACTAGCTGTTGAACAAGTTCGATATGCTGGAGAGTGGGTATGTGCAATTGTAGCAAAAAGTCGTGCAATAGCAGAAGATGCGGCAGAAAAAATATTGTTAAAAACAACCTCTTTAAAATTTGTTCTTGATTCTGAAAAAGCGTTATTACCCAAAAGCCCAATAGTTCATGAAAATCATGGAAGTAATATTCTTTTAGAAAAAAAATTCGTATGGGGGGATGTGTTTCAAGACTTTAAAAAAAGTGACCATCAAATTTCGTATAATGTTAATTGGGGCAGAAATTCAACCGTCCCAGTCGAAACTTTTGGTGTTGTTGCGGAATGGAATGCATGGAAAAATATTCTTGATGTGTGGGCTTCAATTCAAATGCCAAAATTTTCTGATCACATCGCTTTTGTTTTAGGTTTAAGAGCTAATCAAGTACGTGTTCATTATGATGTTGATGTTGGAGGAAGTTATGGTGTTAAAAGAGGAATAAAACATACAATTCTTGCATCTTATATATCCAGAAAACTGCATCGTCCAATAAGGTTAATAGAAGATAGATTAGAAAACATGAGATCTGGTGATGCTCATGGTCCTGAACGAAAGTTTGATGTTACAATGGCCTTTGATAGTGATGGAATAATTCATTCCATGAAAATGAGGGCTCTTGATAATGCTGGTGCTTATGCAGGTAGGGCACCTTTTCAACTTGGAAAACCAATTGGAGCGATTGTTGGACCTTACACAATCTCATCTGTAGAATATTTAGCTTTATCAGTAACTACAAACAAAGCTGTTCAGGAAGCCGTAAGAGGTTTTGGTCAGGCTCCAACAAATTATGCTTTGGAAACTGGAATAGATAGAATAGCCAATTTTTTAAAAATGGATAGAATGGAATTAAGGCAAAAAAATCTAATTAAATCTAATCAATTTCCATACATTATTCCTAGCGGAAGTGAATACGACAGTGGTGACTATCAAACTGTGATTAAAAAAGTTTTTGCAAGTAAAAATTACAAAGAATTAATAAAAGAACGAGATTTATTAAGAAAAAATGGTTTGATGGCAGGGATTGGAATTGCATCATGTTTAGAGCCTAGTGGAGGAAATTCATCTTTTGAACCTCTGCTAAATTCTAAAAACAAAACAACAACATGGATGGAATCTTGCCAATTAAATATTGATGCATCAGGAACAGTAACTGCTAGAATACATACAACCTCATCTGGTCAAGGTCATGAGACATTGGTTTCAACTATAGTTGGAGAAATATTAGAGATAGATCCAGATGAAATTTGTATTGCAAGACCAAATTCAATTGAATCTTTACCAGGTAACTCTCCTGTTGGAAGTCGTATGGCCATAATGTTAGGTGGGGCGGCTGGTAAAGCCTCAAAAAAATTAAAGGAAAAAATAATTATAATAGCTGCTCATAAATTAGGATTTAAGAAATCAGAATTAATTTATCAAAAAGGTTCAGTATTTGCCCCTGATGGATCTTCCATGAGCTGGGATGAAATTATCGAATTTTCTCATCGTCGTATTGATCAGCTTCCAGATGGAATGGATCCTGGGTTAGCAAGTTTTGATATCATGCAGGTTCCCACTGGGGGTAATTTGCCTAAGGATGATAAAGTACATATGTACCCATGTTATTCATTTGAATTTCACCTGGTTTTATTGTCATTTGATCCAATCATTTGTAAACCAAACATTAGGTCCTATACAGTTGGTCATGACTGTGGAACTGTAATAAATCCTTCAATTGTAAGTGGCATGACATATGGAGGAATTGCTCATGGGATTGGAGCTGCGTTGTTAGAGGAGTTTGCATATGATGATAACGGTCAATTAATGACTCAGAGTTTTCTTGATTATTTAATTCCTTCTTCACATGAGGTCCCTGAAATTAAAATTATAAAACATTCCACACCTTCTCCTCATACTTTTTTTGGACAAAAAGGTTCAGGGGAAAGTGGTTACCTTGGTGCACCAGCTGCAATTTCCAGTGCTATCAATGATGCTTTGTCACCAATAAACATTTCATTTTTATCTTTACCTATTAGAATGAGTTTAGTAAGTGATGCTATTGCTAATCAAAATGAATAGGTGATTTATGATAATTGATAGTCATGCACATTTAGTTCCACCTGAATTAATTGAAGAAATTAAAGATGTATCATTAAATTTTCCTTCTATTGAAGTTATTTCATCTGACAAAGGTGTTAGTTTTTCTTTTTCTAAAAATAAATCAACCAGACCAATCAGTCATAAGCTATCTGATATTCAGGAAAGAATAAATTGGATGGACAAACAAAATATAGATATGCAGGTTGTTGGAGGATGGGTTGATATGTTTGGTTATCAAATTCCTGCAGAAGAAGGTATAATATGGTCTAAAATGATAAATCGTCACCTTAAGACTTTTTCAGACAAAAGTAATAGTCGATTTTTATCTTTAGCTACTTTGCCAATGCAAGATGGCAAAGCAGCTGCCATGGTTCTAGATGATGCCCATAAACAAGGTTTTAAGGGTGTAATGATTGGCACTCAACCTAAGGGAGTTGGAGGCGTTCTTGATGATCCCTCATTAACACCTTTTTGGGAATCCGCTGATAAAAATAGATCAATATTATTTATTCACCCAATGTTTGATTCAGGAGATCCAAGAGTTGAAGATTATGGAATGAATAATGCTGTTGGCAGAATTACCGATACTATTATAGCTATATCTCGTATCATATATTCTGGTCATATTGAGCGCTATAGAAACGCTCGTATCGTGATTGGAATGGGTGGCGCAGGACTTCCATACATTATTGGTCGATTGATTCATAATTTTAATCTCCATAAGGACACTTTATTTGATCCAAGATTTGCTTTATCAAACATGTATTATGATACTGTAATACATGATCCCTCCGTTCTTTCTTTCTTAATTGAACAAGTTGGTTATGAACGAGTAATGTTAGGTTCTGATATGCCTTTTCCCATTGGTGACCTTGAGCCAATGAGTATTTTACATAATTTAGAAAATGAACAACGTTTGTCTATTCTTGGTAAAACAACTAAAAAACTTTTTAGTTTATAAAAAACATTAAAAAGATTTAAAAGGAATAAAACATGAAATTAAAATTATCTGGCTCAGAGACAATTGATGTCAGTTCTGAATTTTTATGGAATGCAATTATTGACCCCAAAATTTTAAAAGAATGTATTCCGGGATGCCATGAAATGAATGAAGTTGCTAATGGTGAGTATAAAATTGTATTGAACTTAAAAGTTGGTGCAGTCGGTGGAAGTTTTGATGGCAAAGTAAAATTATCTGACCAAATTCCACCCATAGCTTGTAAGCTTCATCTTTCCGGTGGGGGTACATTAGGAACTGGAATAGGCTTTGCAAAAATAATTATTGATGAAAAAGTTAAA
>Ga0115011_10003975_pt1 | contig 10021 bp, 8 predicted proteins | sample TroAtlMetagenome_2_FD_88705 | JGI IMG/M metagenome (GOLD analysis project Ga0115011, IMG submission 88705) | Marine eukaryotic phytoplankton communities from Atlantic Ocean - Tropical Atlantic ANT8 Metagenome | ecosystem: Environmental > Aquatic > Marine > Oceanic | place: Tropical Atlantic...
AGGCCCAGCGACGAGTCGGCGGATTCGTCACTGGGCTGGGAGGAACTGAGGTAAACCTCAAACAGAATTAAGCTAAATATGCTGAAGCCAATTATAAAGTCAACAAAAAAAACAAAATTAACCACTCTCAAAGTAAAAATTATCAGCGTTAACGATACAGTTTTGGTTTAACCTTGGTCCATGCCTTGTAACTATCTTTGAAACTAATTGGTTTTTTTATAAAGGACTCACATTTTCTCTATTCTTAATTCCGAATAATAGGACATTTCCTTCTGCCTTATTTCTGGTTCTTTAGCTTTAATGTTCCTTTACAAATTAGTTTTCCGAATTAACGCCTGTATGGCTTTTGCAATCGATAAATTATTTTTTTTAAAACAGGAAATCATGTTTAACTCGATCAGCAAATTGAGGCCGATCCAGACCAATTGTCTTTTAAACGTATATTGCCCCGCCTCTTGCATCTCACATCTGGATTAAATAATGAAGGCCGCGATGACAGACCCATGTTATTCTCCAATACAAAGAAGGAATATGAACCTAATAGTAATTGATGAAACGCTGGAATTAGTATCCATCGACCTTGAATGAAATATTCACCGGCTTTGGAACTGTCGGTAAGGCGAGATCCTATTTCGGAAGGTTAAAAAAAATTGACCTGTCGCTTGTTTAAGACGAAACGGCATGCAGGTCGCTATTCCGTACTGCTATCCTGAGGAATTGGATTGGACATGCATAGCGCTTTTGCATCTAGCAACAGAGAGAAAACCTCGTGAAGACGGCTTGGAATCTTGATATCTCCATCCCGATGCTCGTACTTATCCATCAGAAATTGACGCGGATATGTCGGGAGGTCGTAGAGATCGATCAATCGCATGCCCCAAGTCTCGAAATAAGAGACATCGATTGGTTCGAAAGAAATCAGTTCTACCTCTCGGTGGCGGGGATCTTGATAAATTTTGCCGTAGAGTCGGTTCACTGCTTTCGAGTCACCTTCAAGGACTTGGAGGAATCGGTCTCCAGAAAGCAAAAGAAGCCCGGTGATTTTATAGCGAAGATTGTTCTCGGCGGATCTCTTCACTAGTGCCTTGATAGCGTCGTTGGAGACGATCTCATTAGATGAGATGCTTGAATAAATTATCCTGGAACGCTTCATAGGAAGTAAATTAAATCAATCTTTTCAAAATAGGCAAGAAGAGATTTCAAGCAGAGATTAATTCTTTTATAAGAGGTTAGGAAGGAGGTCGCTCGGATAAAAATCAGCGTTGAACCCGCCATACTTGAGTCCTAAAAGCTGATGAACGAAGATTTTATTCGAGAAAAAGAACCATTGGTACCTCCGACACTTCCTTTTGACTGATAGGCAAATTGAAACACTAGCGACTGGCAGTCACGACAACGTTTTGGCGCAGGCAACCCGGACGATGTATTCGGTTTTTAGAAAACCATCCATTGCAAGAGCCAATAAGATATGGCTTTGTAATCGTTGCACTATCACTCACAAAGAAAAACGAACTGGACGAGCAGTTAAATGAGATTCACATCGGTTCGGTTTGACGCTAGGCTGCACGTCCATGATTTTAAAAGAGGAAATGACCGACTTGGCTAAGCGCGCCCACTCGGCCTCTCGCCGCCTGTCCTGCCTGTCCAGCAACGACAAAAACAAATGTCTTCTGGCCATGGCCGATGCCATCGAAGCCCACGCACCGGCGATCCAGAAAGAGAATGCCCGGGACATGACAGCCGGCGCGGAAATGGGCTTGCCCAAGCCGATGCTAGATCGGTTACTGCTGGATAAGGGGCGCATCTCTGGCATGGCAACCGGCCTCCGCGAAGTCGCCGTATTACCCGACCCGGTCGGGCGTGTGATTGAGGAGCGCTCACGGCCCAGCGGACTGAAACTCACCAAGGTCGCCTCACCGATCGGCGTAATCGTCATCATTTACGAATCACGCCCCAACGTCACTGCCGATGCAGCGGGCCTCTGTTTCAAGTCCGGCAACGCAACGATTCTTCGAGGCGGCAAAGAGGCTGTTCACTCGAACAAAATCATTGCAAAGATCATGGTCCAGGCAGCGGCCGGAGCTTTGCCTTCTTTCCCTGCGAATGCTATACAGGTCGTGCCGACGACCGATCGCGGTGCCATTACTGAGCTCCTTTCTCTCACGCGATTCGTCGACCTCTGCATTCCCCGCGGCGGCGAGAGTCTCATTCGTGCTGTGACCGAGTGCTCACACGTACCTGTCATCAAGCATTACAAAGGCGTTTGCCACGTTTATATAGATGCCGACGCCGACGCCGCGATGGCGGAGGAGATCGTTTTGAACTCAAAAGCACACCGACCCGGCGTTTGCAACGCCGCCGAGACGTTGCTGGTTGAAAAGTCCGTCGCTGCCAACGTGCTGCCCCGTTTGGGTAAGCGCCTGGCTGAGGCCAACGTCGAATTGCGCGGCGACAAACCGACACACGCCTTGCTCGACGGTAGCGGCATCAAGCTCACCCCGGCCTCCGCCGACGATTGGGACGAGGAATATCTCGACCTCGTACTATCGGTGAAAATCGTGGATGGCATCGGCGAGGCGATCGAGCACATCAGCACACACGGCTCAGGTCATACGGAAACGATCGTCACAGGTGATCCCGCGGCGGCCAAACGTTTTCAAACTGAGGTGGATTCCTCGACGATTTTCTGGAACGCCTCGACCCGCTTCAGCGACGGCATGGAATTCGGCATGGGTGCGGAGATCGGCATCAGTACTGACAAAATCGGCGCACGCGGCCCGATGGGCTTGGAGGAGTTGACCAGTTACAAATGGCTTGGTGTCGCAGACGGATTGATTCGTAAATGACAGTTGGTGGTCTAATTGAAAAATGCGTTAGTATTCTTCTAGAAGCTGGTATCAAGTCGCCACAGGCAGATGTCGAGTGGTTGGCTTCTGAAATTTTTCAGTACCGCCGCTCGGAACTCGCACTTTATGCGCACAAGATCCCTACAAGCGAGCAAGTCAATCGAATGCTGAAAAACATCAATCGCCGACTGGATCGAGAACCGTTGCAGCATATTCTCGGCATCGGCGATTTTTACGGCTACGAGTTTCGTGTTAGCTCTGCCGTGCTGATTCCCCGCCCGGAGACCGAGACGTTGGCAGAGTTGGCTCTGGGGTTTCTTCAGTCTCTCAGCTCCCAGACCGTCCTCGATCTTGGTACCGGCAGCGGGTGCATTGCCATCACGCTGGCTAAGCGATGCCCCGGCGTGAAAGTCATCGCCTCCGATGTTTCCGAGTCTGCACTCAAACTGGCCAAGCTAAATGCCGAGACGTTCGATGCGGTCAAGCAAGTAGAGTTCCGCGAGGCCGACGGCTTGGCCGCCTTAGTCAAGGGTGAACAAGTCAACTTGATCGTCTCTAACCCTCCTTATATTCCGTCCGGTGAAATCAGCGGACTGCAACCCGAGGTTCGATACTACGACCCGCACCTCGCCCTGGACGGCGGCGAAGATGGTCTGCATTTTTACAAGCTGCTCGCGGCTCAGGGTCAATCCCGCCTTAAGCCCGGCGGTAAACTGATGGCGGAGTTCGGTAATGGACAGGAATTAGCCATCGAGGGCTTGTTTACCCAAGCCGCCTGGCCGAAAGTAGAATTCAGCAAGGATCTGACCGGCCAGCCCCGAATCGTGATTGCCTCCACCGGGTAATAGCACAATACTGCTCGCCGATAAAAGCTCATGGATTGCCTGGTCATCAATGGAGGGACACCGCTCAAGGGCGATGTCAAAATCAGCGGTGCAAAAAACGCCGCACTGCCGCTGATGGCGGCGACGTTGTTGACGAGAGATGAGTGCGTTTTGCGCAATCTTCCCAACCTCAGCGACGTTCAGTTTATGGCTCGGATATTGAAATCGCTCGGCGCATCGGTCGAGATGAACCGTGGAACTATCCGCGTCAGGGCAAGAAAAATTGATGGTTTCGGTGACTACGACTTGATCCGAAAAATGCGCGGCTCGATCTGTATTCTCGGTCCGCTCATGGGACGCCTCAACGAAGCCAAGGTGTCGATGCCTGGAGGCTGTGTCATCGGCGCGCGCCCGATCGACCTTCACCTCAAAGGCATGCGCGACTTAGGCGCAAAAGTCCGCGTCGAGGCCGGTTACGTCCACGCTAAGGCCAAGAAGCTGACTGGCGGCGAAAGCTTCCTCGGCGGCCGTTGCGGCCCCACGGTTCTTGGCACGGCCAACATGCTGATGGCCGCAAGCCTGGCCAAGGGAAAAACACTCATTCACAGCGCTGCCTGCGAGCCGGAGATCGAGGACTTGGCTAAGTTCCTCAATGCCATGGGAGCAAAAATATTCGGCGCCGGCAGCCCTACAATCACTATCCAAGGTGTGCGACGGCTCAGGGGGGCGGAGCACCGGGTGATCCCAGACCGGATCGAGGCGGCAACCTACGCCCTCGCCGGAGCTGTGACAAACGGCGACGTGACGCTGCGCAGTTGCCAGCCCAGCCACCTCAGCGCGGTGCTCGACAAAATGCGCGAGGCCGGCGTCAGAATCGAGTCCGGGCGTAACACCCTTCGTATCCGCCCCACCAAACAGTTGAACTCGGTCGACATCACCACCATGCCGCACGCCGGTTTCCCGACTGATGTGCAAGCACAAATGATGGTGCTGATGCTCAAGTCGCCCGGGATAAGCATCATCACCGAGCGGATATTTGAGTCGCGCTTCATGCACGTGAACGAGTTGGCGCGGATGGGTGCGGACATCTCGATCGAGGGGCCAAGCGCCATCGTCAAGGGCGGCCAACCACTTAGCGGTGCGGATGTCATGGCGAGCGATCTTCGCGCCTCTGCAGCTTTGGTTTTGGCCGGTATGGCGGCCAAGGGCGTCACTCGGGTGAATCGCGTTTACCACATCGATCGGGGATACGAAAACATCGATGGCAAACTCCGTGCGCTCGGCGCTAGCATTTCGCGCGAGCCGGGCCAGTAAGCGTAAAGCTCCCAATGTCAAAGGCAAATAACCGCTTACAAGCGGCTTAACCAAGGACGCTGCCTTTGTCGTACCCACCGAAAACCTCGAGGCCACGCTGCCCAATACTGAATGGGAGCCGAAATACAGGGCGGAAATTATCTGCACGCTGGACCAGTTCGGATCCAAATATTTTTGTCGAATCGAGAAAACGAAAACTCTGCCATGGCTAAGGCATCAGCGACGCACCGGAATAAACCATCGCCAATGCAGAGCAAGAATAAAGGGTCTTGCTCTGCGAACTCCACTTGCCCAAATGCTAGCTATTCGCATACATTGGCCGTTCCTTCAAGATCGGCGCATCGATGCGTTCGGAGATTTCACCTGCTGATTGATCAATGCATGACACACCCGATAAAACAAAACCGCTCGCTTGGATTACCGGAGCCAACGGGCTAATCGGTAGCCACATTGCACACAGCGCTTCGGCTCATGCACAGGGCTGGCGGATTCGCGCATTGGTTCGTGACGACTTCGATTTGACGGACTTCCCGAAAGTTCAACGTCAATTCGAAGCTGACCAACCACAACTCGTAATCCACTGTGCCGCGATGAGTGACCCCACGGTTTGCGAAATGCAACTCTCTCAAACCCGGCTCGTAAACCGGGAGGCGACATTTTTCCTTTCTGGCTTGGCTCAGGACATCCCAATGATCTTTTTTTCGACAGACCTCGTGTTCGACGGCAAACACGGGCACTACACGGAGGAAGACGAACCGTTACCTCTGACTGTGTACGCCCGCACCAAGGCGGAGGCGGAAGCGTTGGTTCTAGCCAATCAACGGCATAGTGTGGTGCGCACGTCGCTCACCGTCGGCAAATCTCCAAACGGAGATCGTGGCATTGAGGAACAACTCAGGCATCGCTGGGCCAAGGGCGACACCGTGAAGTTGTTCGACGACGAGTACCGAAGCCCCATCCCGGCAGAAGTCACCGCCCTCGCAACTTGGGAACTCGCCTTGGCCAAGCGACCCGGTCTGTACCACTTGGCCGGCAGCCAGAGGATGTCTCGCCTCGAAATTGGCCGGGCCATCGCCGAGAGAAATCCAGAGTGGAATCCAAAAATCGAGGCGTGCAGCCTGCGTGACTACGATGGACCTCCAAGGGCACCTGACACCTCACTCGATTGCAGCAAACTCCAGCAACTTCTTTCGTTCCCGCTAACCGGGCTGTCCAAATGGCTTGGATTCAGCGCAACACAACCCGCATGAAATCGTATCGCGGCCGCGTCGCCCCAACCCCCACCGGCCTGCTTCACCTTGGCCACGCGCAGACGTTTTGGACAGCCCACCAACGTGCACGCCAAGCCGACGGAAAACTGGTTTACAGGACGGAAGACCTCGACCCTCAAAGGTGCAAAACTGAATTCGCAAATGCCGCTCTGAAAGATTTGAAATGGCTGGGCATTGACTGGGACGAAGGACCAGATTGCGGAGGCGAACATGCGCCGTACATACAAAGCCAGCGAATCGAGCGTTACCGTGAAATCTTCGAAACACTGAAAACTCTCGGCTTGGTTTACCCTTGCCGATGCTCTCGCAAGGATGTGATTGAAGCAGTAACGGCACCGCACGAAACCGGGGAAGAGCCGCTTTACCCCGGAACCTGCCGCCCCGCACTTGGTCAAGCGGCTACTTTCGAAACAGACACTGCACCCCGAGTCAACTGGCGATTTCGCGTACCAAGAGGAGGGTCTGTTGCATTTGAAGATGTCAGCCTAAGGCAACAGTCATTCACCGCCGGCAAGGACTTCGGCGACTTCGTTTTATGGCGACACGACGATGTGCCCAGTTACCAGTTAGCTGTGGTGGCCGATGATCACGACATGGGCATCACCGAGGTTGTTCGTGGCAAGGATTTGCTCAAATGCACCGCCCGCCAATTGCTCATTTACCGCGCATTTGGATGGGAAGCGCCGGCGTTCTATCATTGCCCGTTGGTCTACGATGAAGACGGAGAGCGCCTGGCCAAGCGCAACGACTCACTCAGTTTGAAATCCATGCGCGAAGTCGGGCTTACACCGGAAATGATTCGGGCAAAATTCATTGAATAGCGCTCCACACCCACAAGTTGTTGTTTGCTATCCGGCAGTAAGCAGATTGCGAAAACAGGAGTTCTCGCTAGAATTTTTTACGTTGCCGCCACATTTTACCACGCACTGGGAGTTTACCACACCAAGGAATATCACACGCCGACCGGCCGACCGGTGATGATCGTACGGCACGGCAAACTGATCCCGGAGTTGATTTAACAACCGAAACCACAAATTCTCCCCCCCGCGCTTGCGAAGCGGTTTTTGCCTGGAAATATTTTTTGTCTCGCAAAACCGGAGGAATCTTGGCTTCAATACCCTGCTTTTCAGCACAATGAAAGAACAGATTGTAATCCTTGATTTTGGTTCCCAATACACGCAGGTGATCGCCCGGCGCATCCGCGAGTGCAAAGTTTACTCAACCATTGTCCACTACAACACACCCGCCTCCGTCATCGCGGAAATGAACGCTAGCGGGATTATACTCTCCGGGGGTCCGTCCAGCGTTTACGCCAAGGATGCCCCATTGCCAGACAAGGCGGTTTTCAAACTTGGCATCCCCGTTCTCGGCATCTGCTTCGGATTGCAGGTGATGGCCAGTTTTTTAAAGGGCAAAGTCGAGCGCGGCCAAAAACGGGAATACGGCAAGGGAACGCTTCGCGTAAAAAGTGCCCAGTGCCGACTCTTCGACGCCTTGCCAAGGGATCTGCAGGTCTGGAACTCTCACGGCGACAAACTCACCAAGCTACCGGATGGTTTCAAGTCGGTGGCCACCACTGACAACTCCGGGTTTGCGGCAATCGAAAACCCCAAGGCCCGTTTTTACGGCCTGCAATTTCACCCGGAAGTTGTCCACACGCCCAAGGGAAAAAAAATCATTTCAAATTTCGTTCACAAAATATGCGGCTGCGGCCGCAAATGGACGATGCGCAGCTATGTCGAGCAAGCCGTCGAGGAGATTCGAGTCCAAGTTGGCGATAAAAAAGTCATCCTCGGCTTGAGCGGTGGTGTCGATTCCAGCGTGGCGGCGGCACTCATTCACAAGGCCATTGGCAAGCAGTTGACCTGCATCTTTGTAAACAATGGCGTCCTTCGTGCCAACGAGGCGGGCATTGTCAAAAAAGTTTTTGGGCGCAATTTCAAGGTCAAGCTCCACTACGAGGACTCATCAGATTTGTTCATACGCAAGCTGCGTGGCGTCACCGATCCTGAGACAAAGCGCAAGATTATCGGCAACACCTTCATCGATGTTTTTCAGAAAGCCACACGTAAGGTTGGTAAGGCGAAATTCCTAGCACAAGGGACGCTGTACCCCGACGTCATCGAGTCTGTCCCGATAGGTGGAAATCCGGCGGCGCTTATCAAGAGCCATCACAACGTCGGCGGCTTGCCGGAGAAAATGAAGTTCGAACTGATCGAACCGCTGCGCTGCCTGTTTAAGGACGAGGTTCGCGAACTCGGCACTGAACTGGGCCTGCCGAAGGAGATCGTCATGCGCCAACCGTTCCCCGGCCCAGGCTTGGCCGTTCGCATCCTCGGTGAAGTAACGCCCGAGCGCTGTGAGATTCTCCGCAATGCCGACATGATCGTCGTAGAGGAAATGAAGTCCAACAACCTATATTACAAAATCTGGCAGAGCTTCGCAGTTCTGCTACCGGTGCGAAGTGTCGGCGTGATGGGCGACGAACGCACTTATGATTATACGATTGCCGTGCGAGCAGTGGAGTCGAAGGACGGCATGACGGCCGACTGGGTGAAGCTGCCGTACAAGGTACTCGAGACGCTCTCGAGTCGAATCATCAACGAGGTCAGCGGAGTGAACCGTGTTTGTCTCGACATTTCCAGCAAGCCTCCGGCAACCATCGAGTGGGAGTAATCATCAGCCGGCCAAACGCGCCGAAACATCAACGCTCCGCACTTAAAAGTCGCGAGGCACCTCGGTGAATTATTGGTTTAGAAGAATGACCTGCGGCGAATATGAATTCTGAACCCGAAAAGAGTACCCACATCGGTTCAAAAAACTTTAGTCGGAACTTTTCCGCCCGTTGACTGCGCTACTGATCTCGCCGGCGTGGAGTTGTGACCGCAGTATCTGGCCGGGTTTCGCATTTTTGGAATCCCTCAAAACCACGCCCGTCGCCGCGTCGCGAGTGATCGAGTAGCCGCGGGCCAGGACGGACTTGGGAGAGAGTAACTCAAGCCGGCTTGCCGCCTGCTCAAGGCTTGCTGCGCGCTTGCCCAATGCACGGCTCGGCACCTCAGCTAAGTGACGTTTTAACCAGCCAAGCTGATCCCTACGACGGGCAAGCAATGCCGTTGGCCGGCGCGACAGCAGGCGTTGGTTGACCAAGCGCAGATGCTCTCGCCTGGCCGCCACTCCCTGCTTGGCCAAGCGGTTCAGATCATCGAACTGATTGTCGATACGCTGAAAGGAGTCATCGAGCGCCCGACGAGGATGCGCCCGCCCAAGCCGGTGGTTAAGTCTCGACAACTCGCGCCTAGCCGACTCTACGCCGCCCTTGGCCAAGCGGAGCAAATAATCTGCTATCGAGGTCAAATCCCCGCGCGAGGCAAACACGTCCTCGGTGATCAACTCGCCAGCGACACTCGGAGTTGCAGCCCGGACATCGGCCACGAAGTCAGTGATCAAAATATCAATCTCATGCCCAACAGCGGACACCACCGGCAGTACCGACTCGTGCACGGCACGGACCAGCACCTCCTCGTTGAACGCCCAAAGATCCTCTAGGCTCCCACCGCCACGCGTCAGCAAAATCAAGTCAAGCGACTCGCTCTGCCTGGCACTCCATTTGTTCAACCGGTCAACCGCTTTGGCGATTTCCGCTGCGGCTGTATCGCCTTGTACACGGCACGGCTCTAGAACGATTTGCAAGGTGGGGTTACGTCGCAACACAACATCCAGCACATCCCTGATCGCCGCACCGGTCGGTGACGTAACAAGACCA
>Ga0115011_10003976_pt1 | contig 10021 bp, 3 predicted proteins | sample TroAtlMetagenome_2_FD_88705 | JGI IMG/M metagenome (GOLD analysis project Ga0115011, IMG submission 88705) | Marine eukaryotic phytoplankton communities from Atlantic Ocean - Tropical Atlantic ANT8 Metagenome | ecosystem: Environmental > Aquatic > Marine > Oceanic | place: Tropical Atlantic...
AGTTTTGGTTGGTCTAAAGGATGGTCGAGGTGATATTGACGATATTGACCATTTGGGTAACAGAAGGGTTAGATCTGTTGGTGAATTGATGGAAAATCAATATCGTGTTGGATTATTGAGAATGGAAAGGGCCGTTAAAGAGAGAATGGGCTCTGTTGAAATTGATACAGTTATGCCTCATGATCTTGTCAACTCAAAACCAGCTGCAGCTGCAGTGAGAGAGTTTTTTGGTTCTTCACAACTATCGCAATTTATGGATCAAACAAATCCTTTATCGGAAATCACTCATAAAAGAAGAGTATCTGCTTTAGGCCCTGGAGGCTTAACAAGAGAAAGAGCTGGTTTTGAGGTGCGTGATGTTCATCCAACTCATTATGGAAGAATATGCCCAATTGAAACGCCTGAGGGCCCAAATATTGGTCTAATTAACTCTTTGGCTACTCATGCTAAAATAAATCAATATGGTTTCATTGAGACCCCCTATAGGAGGGTTGAAAATGGAAAAGTAACCAAAAAGGTTGAATATATTTCTGCAATGGAAGAAGGAAGGTTTACAATTGCTCAAGCTAATGCAGAACTTAAAAAAGATGGTAGTTTTGAGGGGGAATTAATACCTGTAAGAAAGGCTGGTGAAATTGGACTAGCTAATCCTGACAACATTGAAATGATGGATGTGTCTCCTAAGCAGCTTGTATCAGTTGCTGCAGCATTAATTCCATTTTTGGAAAACGATGATGCAAATAGAGCCCTTATGGGATCAAATATGCAAAGGCAAGCTGTTCCTTTACTTGTTTCTAAAAGTCCATTTGTTGGTACTGGAATGGAATCTATAGTTGCAAGGGATAGTGGTGTTACCATTATTGCGAATAGAAGTGGAATTGTAGACCAAGTAGATGCCACTAGGATTGTAATTAGAGCCTATAGTGAAAATGAAAACTCAGAAGTTTCACCAGTAGATATCTATACTTTATTAAAATTCCAAAGATCAAATCAGAATACATGTGTGAATCAAAGACCATTAGTTAAAGTAGGTGATTACGTAGAAAAAGGAGACATCATTGCAGATGGGCCTTCAACTGAAGAGGGAGAATTGGCCCTTGGAAAAAATGTTTTAGTCGCTTACATGCCATGGAATGGTTATAATTTTGAGGACTCAATTTTAATTTCTGAACGAATAGTGCACGATGATGTCTTTACATCAATTCATATTGAAGAATTTGAAGTAATGGCTCGTGATACAAAGTTAGGTCAAGAAGATATTACAAGAGACATTCCAAATGTTGGTGAAGAAAGTTTAAAAGACTTGGACGAAGCTGGTATTGTTTATGTTGGAGCTGAAGTTAAAGCTGGTGATGTTTTGGTTGGTAAGGTAACGCCCAAAGGTGAGACGCCTATGACACCTGAAGAAAAGCTTTTAAGGGCAATTTTTGGCGAAAAAGCAAGTGATGTTAGAGACACTTCTTTGAGATTGCCACCAGGAGCCAGTGGGACTGTTGTTGAAGTAAGGATTTTTTCCAGAAGAGGGCTTGAAAAAGATGAAAGAGCCAGAGCTATCGAGAGACAAGATATTGAGAGGCTTGCTAAAGATAGGGATGATGAAAGAATTATAATAGAAAGGGCTTATAATAATAAGATAAAAGAACTTTTAATTGGTCAAAAGATTTCATCTGAATTTCAAGAATATAAAAAAGGCGATAGTATAAATGAAGATTTTTTTAATAACTTTAAAAAGTCAGATTGGAATAAATTAGAAATTGGTAATGAGAAAAAACAAAAACAGTTAGAATTGTTAAATGATCATTTTGATAATGCTCTTAGTAATTTAGAATTAGATTTCGGTGATAAAGTTGAAAAGCTTCAATCAGGTGATGAATTACTACCTGGTGTCATGAAAATGATTAAAGTATTTGTGGCTGTAAAAAGAAAGCTTCAGGCAGGTGATAAAATGGCCGGTAGACATGGAAATAAAGGTGTTATAAGTAGAATAATGCCTTTAGAGGACATGCCCTATTTGGATGATGGAACTCCAGTAGATGTGGTTTTAAACCCTCTTGGAGTGCCTTCCAGAATGAATGTTGGTCAAGTTTTAGAAACTCATCTGGGTTGGGCAGCATCTGGGTTGGGCAAAATAATTGGTGAAGAAGCTAATAAAGCAAGAAATACATCAAATTTTTCGGGATTAAAAGATATTTTAAAGAAAACATATAGTGATGAGGATTATAAATCTTCTATTGAAAAATTAGATGATAAAAATTTGTTAAATGTAGCTGACAAACTTAAAGACGGAGTTCCAATGAGTACTGATGTATTCGATGGTGCTAGAGAAGCAGACATAAGAAATTTACTTAAAACTGCCGGTCTTAACGAAACTGGCCAAGAATATCTAACCGATGGCAGGACAGGTGAAAGATTTTCAAGGCCAGTAACTGTGGGCTATAAATATATACTTAAGCTACATCATTTGGTTGATGATAAAATTCACGCACGTTCAATAGGTCCCTACAGTCTTGTTACTCAACAACCTCTTGGTGGGAAGGCTCAATTTGGAGGGCAAAGATTTGGCGAAATGGAAGTTTGGGCCTTGCAAGCATATGGAGCTGCTTTCACACTCCAAGAAATGCTTACTGTTAAATCAGATGATGTCTCTGGAAGAACAAAAGTTTATGAGTCCATTGTACGTGGTGATGATAATTTTGAAACTGGTGTTCCAGAAAGTTTTAATGTTCTTGTTAAGGAATTAAAGTCTCTAGGCCTTAATGTAGATATGAACTCTTCAGAAAATTAAGAATAAAATAGGAGTAATTTATAATGAACGATCTTATAAATCCATTTTCACAAGCTCAAAGCCCCCAAAGCTTTGATCAAATAAGAGTTACTATATCTGCTCCTCAAAGGATAAGATCATGGTCTTTTGGTGAAATAAAAAAACCTGAAACTATAAATTATAGAACTTTTAAACCTGAGAGAGATGGTCTTTTTTGCTCTAGAATATTTGGTCCTGTAAGAGATTATGAATGTCTATGTGGTAAGTATAAAAGAATGAAATATAGAGGCATCATATGTGAAAAATGTGGTGTTGAAGTAACTCTCTCAAAAGTGAGACGTGATAGAATGGGGCATATTGAACTGGCTTCTCCTGTTGCCCATATATGGTTTTTAAAATCTTTGCCTTCAAGGATTGGTTTGCTTGTCGATATGACCTTAAAGGATTTAGAAAGAGTTCTGTATTTTGAAAACTTTGTTGTTTTAGACCCTGGTTTAACTAGTCTTAAATCCGGTCAACTTTTATCAGAAGAAGCTTATTATGATAGTTTAGAGGAATTTGGAGAAGATTCTTTTAAGGCAATGATTGGAGCTGAGGCAATACATTTTTTATTATCTAATATTAACTTAGATGAAGAAAAAAATAATGTTAGCATTGAATTAAAAGAGACAGGCTCAGAAGTAAAAAGAAAAAAATTAGTTAAAAGATTAAAACTTATTGAATCATTCATGCAATCTAATAGTAGACCTGAATGGATGATATTAGAAGTTGTGCCCGTAATTCCTCCTGAGTTACGACCATTAGTTCCACTTGATGGAGGTAGATTTGCTACTTCTGATTTAAACGATCTCTATAGAAGGGTCATTAATAGAAATAATAGGCTTAAAAGATTAATAGAGCTTAAAGCACCAGATATAATTGTAAGAAATGAAAAAAGAATGCTCCAGGAATCTGTTGATGCGCTTTTTGATAATGGTCGAAGAGGTAGAGTTATTACTGGTGTTAATAAAAGGCCATTAAAATCACTATCTGATATGCTAAAAGGTAAACAAGGAAGATTTAGGCAAAACTTATTAGGCAAAAGAGTAGACTATTCTGGGCGATCAGTAATAGTTGTTGGCCCAAATCTTAAATTGCACCAATGTGGCTTGCCTAAAAAGATGGCCTTAGAGTTATTTAAGCCATTTATTTATGCCAAACTAGAGCTTTATGGCATGGCCACTACTATAAAGGCTGCCAAAAGAATGGTTGAGAAAGATAGGCCTGAAGTTTGGGATATTCTTGAAGAAGTTATTAGGGAGCATCCAGTTATGTTAAATAGAGCCCCAACTCTACATAGACTTGGTGTTCAAGCTTTTGAACCAGTTTTGGTAGAAGGCAAGGCTATTAGATTGCATCCCCTTGTTTGTACTGCATTTAATGCAGATTTTGACGGCGATCAAATGGCTGTTCATGTCCCTCTTTCAATCGAATCTCAACTTGAAGCAAGGGTTCTAATGATGTCTACTAATAACATTTTATCTCCTGCAAACGGTAAGCCCATAATTGTACCATCTCAAGATATTATTCTTGGATTATATTTCATGACTATGGAAAGAGAAAATGAAAAAGGTGAAGGAATGATTTTTGCCAATAAAACTGAGGTTTTAATGGCACTTGAAACCGAAATGATTTCTTTACATTCAAAAATTAAAGCTCGGATGGAATATCCATTGGAAGATGGTGGTACATTTACAAAGCTTATTGATACAACCCCTGGACGAGTTAAATTGTCAGAAATTTTGCCCCAAAATGCTTCAGTTAATTTTGATGTTTTAAATCAGTTAATGACAAAAAAACAAGTTACCAATGTAATTGACTATATTTATAGGCATTGTGGACAAAAGGACACTGTTATTTTTGCTGATAAAATGATGGCTTTAGGATTTAATCAAGCATGTGTATCGGGCATTTCATTTGGAATAAGTGATTTAACTACACCTGTAAAGAAAGAAAGCATGGTTAAAGAAGCTGAAAAACAAGTTAAAGAATTCGAGCAACAGTTTCTTGAAGGTCTGATTACACAGGGTGAAAAGTACAATAAAGTCATTGATGTTTGGTCTCGTGTTACTGATGGCATCGCTGATGAAATGATGAATGAAATTAGTACTGACAAACCTGGAAAAACTGTAAATTCTGTATGGATGATGGCACATTCTGGAGCTCGAGGATCTCAAGCGCAAATAAAGCAACTTGCTGGTATGAGAGGTCTTATGGCAAAGCCATCAGGAGAAATAATTGAAACTCCAATCATTTCTTCTTTTAAAGAAGGGTTAAATGTTCTTGAATATTTTAATTCTACTCATGGAGCAAGAAAAGGACTTGCAGATACAGCTCTTAAAACAGCTAATTCAGGTTATCTCACTAGGCGACTTGTTGATGTAGCTCAAGATTGCATAATTACTATTGAAGATTGTGAAACAGAAAAATTCATTACTATGAGAGCTGTAATTGAGGGTGGGGACGTTATTGAACCACTTGGTGATAGAGTTTTAGGTAGAACTGCAGCAGAAGAAATTAAAGATGTTTCCAATAAGATGCCCATATGTTCAAAAGGCGATATTATAGACGAAGAAATGGTGGAATTGATTGAAAAGTCTTCTTTAGATCAAATACTTGTTAGGTCACCTTTGTTATGTGAGTCAAAAGTTGGAATTTGTTGTAGTTGTTATGGAAGAGACTTAGCTAGGGGAACAACTGTAAATATTGGAGAAGCTGTAGGTGTGATAGCAGCTCAATCAATCGGTGAACCTGGAACTCAGCTAACAATGAGAACCTTTCATATTGGTGGAGCAGCTCAAAGAGGTGCTGAGCAAAGTAGTATAGAATCTTCTATAGGAGGAAAGGTTAGACTGGAAGCTGCATCAACAGTGAAGGCTTCTGATGGGAATAATGTTATTCTAAGCCGTTCAGCTGAACTTTTTATTGCTGACGAAAAAGGAAAAGATAGAGCAAGATATAGGTTACAATATGGTGCTAAACTTTTTATAAACGATGGTGATGGGGTTATTCCAGGCCAAAAACTAGTTGAATGGGATCCATATACAACACCAATTATCACAGAAGCCGATGGTGTTGCCAATTATATGGATTTGACCGATGGTGTATCTATGCTTGAAAGCACAGATGAGGTCACTGGTTTCAGTTCAAGTGTTGTATTAGATTGGAAGTCACAACCCGGGGGATCGAATTTAAGGCCTAGAATTACTCTAAGGAATGATAAGGGGGATGTTGTAGTATTATCGAATGGGGTTGAGGCTAGAAGTTTCTTATCACCAGGGGCCATTTTATCTGTTGAAAATGGTCAGAAAGTTAGTGCTGGCGATGTTTTGGCTAGAATTCCTCGAGAAACATCAAAAACTCGTGACATTACAGGTGGTTTACCTAGAGTTGCAGAACTGTTTGAGGCAAGAATTCCAAAAGATGCTGCAATAATTGCTGAAGAAGAGGGTTACATTGAATTTTCTACTGATTACAAAAGTAAAAGAAAGATAAAAATTATACCTTCTGACAAAGAAAAGGACACTGTGGAATTATTGCTTCCAAAGGGAAAGATGTTGACTGTTCAAGAAGGCGATTATGTTCGTAAAGGAGATATGTTATTGGATGGAAATCCAGTGCCGCATGATATTTTAAAAATTCTTGGACTTGAGAAATTGGCAGAATATCTAATTAAAGAAGTTCAAGATGTTTATCGACTTCAAGGAGTTAAAATAGATGATAAGCATATTGAAACAGTTGTAAGGCAAATGCTTCAAAAGAGTGAAATAGATGAAGTTGGGGGTTCAACTTATTTAGTTGGTGAACAAGTTTACACGAAGGATTTATTAGAGGTGAATAAAGAGTTAATATCCAAAAAATTAGAACCTGCAAAAGCTACCCCACTATTGTTGGGTATAACTAAAGCATCATTGCAAACAAAATCTTTTATTTCTGCTGCATCTTTTCAGGAAACTACTAGAGTGCTTACTGAAGCTGCAGTATCAGGGAAGAAAGATACCCTTGATGGTTTAAAAGAAAATGTGATTGTTGGAAGGTTGATACCTGCTGGAACAGGAAGTGTCATGAATAGGCTTAGAAAGATAGCTAATGATAATGATGCACAAATTAAAATTGAAAGAGAGGCCATAGATAAAGAAATAAATGATAAATTAGAAATAGAAGAAAAAAACAATCAAACAAATACTGACTTAACTTAATGAAATGGATTTGGTTTCAACAAATAAATGTTTGACATTTTTTATTTAATAAAATATCATTCGTAAATTGATTTTAGGTGGTAAATAAACTATCTATTTAGACGCTAAAATTAAACTTATTATTGTAAAATTTGGTATTTTAATACCATTGGAGCCTTTTGAATGCCTACAGTTAACCAATTAGTAAGAAAAGGTAGAAAAACCCCTTTTACCAGGACAAAAGTCCCAGCAATGGAGTCCTGTCCGCAAAAAAGAGGTGTTTGTACTAGAGTATACACAACTACACCAAAAAAGCCCAATTCAGCCCTTAGAAAAGTTGCTAGAGTTAGACTTACTAATGGATATGAAGTCACAAGTTATATTCCTGGCGAAGGTCACAACCTTCAAGAACACTCAGTTGTTTTAATTAGGGGTGGAAGAGTAAAAGATCTGCCCGGAGTTAGATACCATATTATAAGAGGATCTCAAGATACCCAAGGTGTAGCAGATAGAAAACAACGCCGATCTAAATACGGCGCAAAACGTCCAAAATAAATTTAGGTTTTAAAATGTCAAGAAGAAGAAAAGCAAATAAAAGAGAAATTTTACCAGATCCTAAATTTGGCGACCTTATTATATCCAAATTCATGGCTTGCTTAATGATGGATGGAAAAAAATATTCTGCTGAAAAAATAGTTTATGGAGCTTTTGATAGGATTAAGGATAAGTCAGGTACTGAGCCCCTTGTAGTTTTTAAGGATGCTTTAGAAAATGTTAAACCTCAAGTTGAGGTAAGAAGTAGAAGGGTTGGAGGTGCTACCTATCAGGTTCCTATGGAGGTTCGATCATCCCGTTCTCAGGCTCTTGCAATAAGATGGTTAATTGATGCCTCTAGAAAAAGAAATGAAAACACGATGATTGAAAGACTTAGTAATGAATTAATGGATGCTGCTAATAGTAGGGGATCTGCTATGAAAAAACGTGAAGACACACATAAGATGGCTGATGCCAATAAAGCATTCGCTCATTATCGATGGTAAGTTTGTAGGAAATTAAAATGGCAAGAACAAGTAATTTACAAAGATATAGAAATTTTGGAATAATGGCTCATATTGATGCCGGGAAAACAACAACTTCTGAAAGAATTCTTTATTACACAGGAAAAAGTTATAAAATTGGAGAAGTCCATGATGGCGCTGCTACAATGGACTGGATGGAACAAGAGCAAGAAAGAGGTATTACGATTACATCTGCTGCTACAACTTGTTTTTGGTTTAACACAGATGATGGGACAAATGCTGATAAGAGGTATGGAGATAATCCTGATGAAGCAAAATTTAAATTAAATATAATTGATACTCCTGGTCATGTTGATTTCACAATTGAAGTCGAAAGATCATTAGCTGTTTTAGATGGTGCAGTTTGTGTTTTAGATGCGAATGCTGGAATTGAGCCTCAAACAGAAACAGTTTGGAGGCAGGCTGATAGATATAAGGTGCCTAGGATAGTATTTGTAAATAAGATGGATAAAATTGGTGCTGATTATTATAATTGTGTCAGCATGGTTAAAGAGAGAACTGGTGCGTTTGCATTGCCTATAAATATTCCTATCGGTTCAGAAGATCAATTCGAAGGAATTGTTAACCTTATAACAATGAAAGAATGGGTATGGAAAAGTGAGGATTTGGGTGCTTCTTGGGAAATAAAGGATATTAGGCCTGAGTTAAAGGATAAGGCTGAAGAATTAAGAGCATTACTAATTGAAACAGCGGTTGAGCAAGATGATGAATGGACTGAAAAATTTCTTGAGGGTGAAGAGCCTGGAGAAGATGACCTTCATGAACTCATAAGAAAAGGTACATTGTCTATGTCGTTTGTTCCTGTTTTATGTGGCTCAGCTTTTAAAAATAAAGGTGTTCAACCTATGCTTAATGCTGTCATTGACTATCTTCCAGGTCCTCTTGACGTTCCACCATATGAAGGATTTAAGCCGGGTGACATTTCTGAAACAAGAAATGTTATTAGAAGGCCATCGGATGATGAGCCTCTCTCTGGATTGGCTTTCAAGATTATGAATGATCCATTTGTTGGTTCTTTAACCTTTGTACGAATTTATTCAGGAGTTCTTAAAAAAGGTGACTCCATTTTAAATTCAACCAAAGGTAAAAAGGAAAGAGTTGGAAGAATGATGGTGATGCATTCTAAGGACCGTGAGGAAATTGATGAAGCTTATGCAGGAGATATTGTTGCAATAGCAGGTTTAAAAGAGACAACTACTGGAGATACTCTTTGTGATATTTCTAATTCAGTAGTTTTAGAAACTATGACTTTTCCTGATCCCGTTATCGAAATTTCTGTTGAGCCAAAATCGAAAAATGATCAGGAAAAAATGTCTGCGGGACTAGCTAGATTAGCCGCCGAGGATCCTTCATTTAAGGTTACCACTGACATAGAGTCAGGCCAAACAATTATGAAGGGCATGGGTGAACTTCACCTTGATATTTTAATTGACAGATTAAAAAGGGAATTCAAAGTTGAAGCTAATATTGGTGCTCCACAAGTTGCTTACAGAGAAACCATTACTAAAGAAGTTGAAATTGATTATACGCACAAGAAACAATCTGGTGGTGCGGGTCAATTTGCCAGAATAAAAATGATTTTTACCCCTGATAAAGAAGATGGTTATAGTTTTAAAAATTCTATTCGCGGAGGCAATGTTCCAACTGAATATATACCTGGTGTAGAAAAAGGTATTAAATTTCAAAAAGATACAGGTATTGTTGCTGGATTTCCAGTTATAGATTTCAAAGCCGAGTTAGTTGATGGGGCAAGTCATGACGTGGATTCATCTGTGCTTGCATTTGAAATTGCAGCAAGGGCTGCGTTCAGAGAAGCTATGACAAAAGCTGCTGCTAGATTATTAGAGCCAATTATGAAAGTTGAAGTTGTTACTCCAGAAGAATATATGGGTGATATAATAGGTGATCTTAACAGTAGAAGAGGTAATGTTGGGGGCATGGATCAAAGAGGAAATGCACGC
>Ga0115011_10003983_pt1 | contig 10016 bp, 9 predicted proteins | sample TroAtlMetagenome_2_FD_88705 | JGI IMG/M metagenome (GOLD analysis project Ga0115011, IMG submission 88705) | Marine eukaryotic phytoplankton communities from Atlantic Ocean - Tropical Atlantic ANT8 Metagenome | ecosystem: Environmental > Aquatic > Marine > Oceanic | place: Tropical Atlantic...
TATAATTGATAGAATTTTTTTCATAATAAATTTATTAGTCTAGCAAGATAAAAAATTAAATTATGAATAAATCTATTTGTAAGATTATTAGGCTATTTATAATTATATTTATTTATGCATCTAGAGGTTATTATTGCATTTGTTATTTCATCTTTAGCCTTAACTATATCCCCAGGTCCAGATATCATATATGTTATTTCTCAAAGTTTTATTAAAGGAAAAAAGGCAGCAATAGTCACTTCAATTGGCCTTACAACAGGACTTTTATTACATACTTTTTTTGTAGTTATTGGGTTTTCACTTCTATTAAGAGAAAATGAAAATATTTTCTTTTTATTAAAACTATTGGGCTCTATGTATTTTGTTTATTTAGCATTTATGGTTTTTATAAATAGAAATAAAGAGATAAAATTTAATTCTGAAGAAACAGAAAATATTGCTTTTTTTAAAAAGGGACTATTAATGAATCTTTTAAATCCAAAAGTTAGTATATTTTTTATTGCTCTCTTTCCAGGATTTATTTTTCATGATAATTTAAGCTCTGAATTACAATTTTTAATTCTTGGAATCATTTTTTGGTTTCAAGCAAACTTAGTTTTTATTATAGTTTCAGTTTTTTCTCAAAAAATTAAAAATCTTATTTCAGGTAAAAAATTTCTTAGTAACGGAAAATTTATTATTGAAATATGTGTTTATATTTTTATTTCTATTTGGATATTGAAATAATAAATCTCCTAACTTTATAGTATGTCATTAATAAAAGTAGTTGAATGTCCAAGAGATGCTATGCAAGGGATAAAAAATTGGATTCCTTCAAAGTATAAGATTTCCTATATACAATCTATTCTTTCCGTTGGTTTTGATGTAGTTGACTTTGGAAGTTTTGTTTCACCACGTGCAGTTCCACAAATGAAGGATACCCATCATGTTTTGGAAGGTTTAGATTTGAGTTCAACAAAATCTAAGCTTTTAGCCATAGTAGCTAACTTACGAGGAGCAAAAGATGCATGTAACTATTCACAAATAAGTTATTTGGGTTATCCATTTTCTATCTCAGAAAACTTTCAAATGAGAAATACAAATAAAAGTATTGAAGAATCTATATCGGAATTAAGTAAGATTATTGAACTAGCTAATAAAAATAAAAAGGAGGTGGTTGTTTATTTATCTATGGGATTTGGTAACCCGTATGGTGATCAGTGGAATTATGAAATAGTAGAGAAATGGATAGATTTATTGTATTTCATGAATATCAAAACTATTTCAATTTCTGATACTGTTGGAGCAGCAAAAATTGAAGACATTAAAACAGTATTTTCAAATACAGTTGTTAAATATCCTACAATTGAGTTTGGTGCACATTTTCATACGAAACCAAATGAGTGGCATGAAAAAATAGATACTGCCTACAAGGCAGGATGCAAAAGATTTGATAGTGCTATTCAGGGATATGGGGGATGCCCAATGGCCAAAGATGAGCTTACGGGCAATTTTCCAACGGAGAAATTAATAACCTATTTTAATTCAAAAAATGTTTCACTAAATATTAATGCTTTACATTTTGAATCTAGCTTTAATGAATCTACTAAACTTTTTTCTCGTTATAAATAATTGATAATCAAGAATTTAATTTTATAGTCCTTATATTTATTTAGAATAATTAAAAATAGCTTTGTTTTTAAATGATTTGTGTGTTATTTTCGTTACAAATTTTAAATGAATAAAATAATATACAACATACTGACCTTATTAATTATTACAAGCTTACAATCGCAAACAAAAAAGAAGAAAGATATTAATTCAATTAAAGAAATGTGTGGGTGTTTTGAAGTAAGATTTGACTTTGCAGAAACATTTATAAATAATGATGATGAAGACTACAAACCATCTAAAAATTATAGCACTACAGCTCTTGAATGGGCTCAAGTAATAGAAGAAAATAAAGACATGATATCTATACAACATATATTAATTTCAGGAACTAATGAAAAACCATATATTATTAAACATTGGAGACAAGATTGGTTATATCAGAATACTAAATTTTATATTTATTATCATGACAACAAATGGAATTATGTTAAAAAAGCTAAAAATCAAGTAAAAGGACAATGGACTCAAAAAGTTTTTCAAGTTGATGATAGTCCTAGATATGAGGGTTCGGGATCTTGGGTTTATGTGGATGGAAAGAGTTATTGGGAAAACACAACTTCTGCTCCACTTCCAAGACGAGAATATAGCAAAAGAAGTGACTATAACACTACAATTAGAGGGAATAGGGTAGAAGTAACTAAAACTGGTTGGATACATGACCAAAATAATAGTAAAGTAATTAGAAAAGAAGGTAAAGAAGATCAAATTTTAGCATATGAAAAAGGATATAATAGTTATGTTAAAGTTAATGATAGTAAATGCACGTCAGCTGCAAAATGGTGGGTTGAAAATAAAGTAAAATGGAATTATGTAAGAAACAAATGGACACAAGTTTTTAATAAAAATAAAACACTTAGCTTAAAAAAACTTGTTGACAATAAACCTCTTTATAGAACTTTATTTTCTAAAGATATTAATCAAAAAAATCAAATTGATTCCGCAATTGAATCCTATATAAATAAATTATAACGACATTAAATATTTTTTTGGAGTAATGTCAAATTTTTTTTTGAAAGCATTTATAAAATGGGATGCTGAACTGTATCCAACTTTTAATGCAACTTCATTTACATTATAATTTCTAGAAGACAACAATTTTTTTGAAACTTCCATTTTATGATTTAAAAGAAATGTGAAAACAGAAGTTCCATAAACTTGTTTAAACCCATTTTTTAATTTATTCAAGCTTATTTCAACTTCATTTGCTAATTCTTGAAGGGTTGGAGGTTCAGTCATTTTTGAAATAATTAAATCTTTTGCCTTTTTAATTTTTTTAATGTTATTATCATCAAGTAAAAAAGGGCATTGTTCATTATCTGTTCCTTTTTTCTTATTAAAATAAAGACTCAATAGTTCAAAAATTTTACCTCTTAAATATAGATTGTACATGCTCATTTTGTTTGATTGCTTAAGCATTTGATTTAAGATCACAGAAATCTTTGGTTCTATTTTTTTATCCCTATAAAATTTGTTGTTAATATTTTCATTATTTAAGAAAGAAATTTGATCAGCATCATCTGAAAAGAAACTATGAAATTTTTTTATTGAAATTAAGGTTGATAATACAATTGAATTTTTGTTTAACAATAAATTTACAGGAAGTGATTTTATAGGATTATATAATAATATTGAATTATCATTTGAAACAGGAAAAATATATGAGCCATCATTAAAAAGGAACTCGGAAGATCCTTTAATACAAAAATGAAACTGAATATAGTCTTTACTAATTTCAAAATTGTAAAGTAACTTTTTATTTAAATGATTGATTTGTTTTAAGAAAATAATTCCCTCTTCAACATGATGATTTTCAGTAATCCCTTTAGCGATACTTTTATTTGACATTATAATTAGTTATTTTATTTATGTATACAACCTAATGAAATTTTTTTTAAACTTATTTTATCTGTAAAAATATTAATAAAATTTGATTTTATTTTATAAATATTTAAAAATTCTTAGAGAGTAATTTTATGTGCTTTTAGCGTTATTTTTTGTAATAGTTGCAAGTTATATTTGCTCTTTTAAAATTTGCTTTATTGAATAATTTATTTTTAATTATTGTTTCATCAATAATTTTTTTCCTCCTTTTTTTAAATCATTCTTATGCTCAGGTTTCTAATTTAGAGGTTGATAGTACTAATGTTCAAACGTTAAAAGAAGTTATTATTTCAGCTACTCGAGTTGAACGTCAACTTTCTTCATTACCACTACCTGCTACTATTATATCCAAAAAAGCTATTTCTAGATCTAATTCTAATACATTAGATCAAATTTTGCAATCCCAAACGGGATTAACTACGGTTCCAGATTTTGGTGGTGGAGAGGGACTTCAAATGCAAGGTTTAGATTCTCAATACACCTTAATTCTTTTAAACGGATCTCCATTAATTGGAAGATCAGCAGGAACTTTTAACCTTAAAAGGATTAATCTTGGAAATATTCGTCAAATTGAAATTGTTAAGGGTGCTTCTTCTAGTCTTTATGGTAGTGAAGCATTAGCTGGTGTTATTAATATTGTAACTGAAAAACCTACTGTTGGTCTTTCTAATTATATAAATTATTCATTAAGTACTCATAACTCAAATGATTTTAGTTATTCCATGAATAATTTATTAAATAATACCGGTTTTGATTTTTTTTTCAATAGAAATTCTAGTGATGGTTATGATTTAAATGAAAATGATGAGTTAATGACAGTTGACCCATTTGTAAATTATACAATAAATGGTTCTCTCACTTATGACTTAAAAGATAAAACTAAATTTTCTTTATCTACTAGGTATTATAATAATGTTCAGGATAATGTGGCTTCATCTTCTTTGAAAGGATTATCAGAAATTGATGAATGGAATACAAATTTTAAAATAAATTATTCTCCAAATTCTAAATGGGATAGTTTTTTAGAATTGTATTTCACCAACTATTTAGCTAAAGAAAATTTAAATAATCTTGATGGAAGTCTATATGATGAAAATTTCTATGATCATTCATTATTTAAACCTGAATTAAGAAACATATATAGAATTTCTAATAATAAAATTATAGTTGGAGGTATAGGTTTAAGTATTGAAAAGTTAAATAGAACTTATTTTGAAGTTAAGCCAATTTTTAAGTCTCCTTACATATATATTCAATATGATTATTATCCAATTGAAGATTTAAATCTAATAATTGGTTCAAGATTTGATTCTCACAATAAATATAAATCTCAATTTAGTCCAAAGTTAGCTTTGAGATATAAAATAAATGAAAAAATATCAACAAAGTTTTCTTTAGGATATGGATATAAAGCACCTGATTTTAGACAATTATATTTTGATTTTACTAATTCTTTAGTCGGATATTCAGTTTTGGGTTATAATGTTGCTGTTGAGTCAATCTCTTTGATGCAAAGTCAAGGTAAAATTTCAAACATAATTTATTCATTAGATGATTTAAAAGGAGAATTAAAAGCAGAAAATTCCATTAGTTTTAATTTAGGATTTAATTACATATTAAATTCAGAGATTTCTTTTGATTTAAACATTTTTAGAAATACAATTAAAGATTTAATTGATACTAGAGTTATTGCAAATAAAACAAATGGTCAAAATGTTTTTAGTTATTATAATGTAAACAATGTATTTACTCATGGTTTAGAATTTAATTCAAAATGGAATCCGTCTAATAGTTTAACTATTAATTCTGGTTTCCAACTTCTTTACGCTAAAGATTCTGATGCAATAAAGTCATTTAATAATGGTGAGGTTTATGCTAGAAAAAATCCCAATTCACCTGCATTTCAATTAAAAAAGAAAGATTATTTCGGTCTTTATAATAGATCTCGAACAATGATTAATATCAATATTAATTATGATTTGTTTCAAGAAAATATTGAACTGAATTTAAAAGGGAAATATCGTTCTAAATATGGGATTATAGACAGCAATTATAACAATTTTTTAGATTCTTACGATGAATTTGTCAATGGTTATGCACTCATTGATTTTACCCTAAATAAAAAAATAAATAAAAAATATAATGTTGGTTTTGGAATAGATAATGTTTTTGATTTTAAAGATTATCAGAACATTACAAATATTTCTGGACGAATATTTTATGCTAAACTCAATCTTAATTTTAATCAATAAATACTTAAACTATGAAAACACTTAAACTTTTATTTTTATCATTTTTAATAATTTCATTATCATCATGTAGTGATGACGATGAACCTTTGTTAGATGTTATTTCTAATAAGGTAACTAATTTTCATGCTCCTCAGGCTGGAGGCATGGGACAACCTATTACAGGAGAATTTGCAAAATTTAGTTTTGCTACTGGATTACAATCTAGTAGTTCAACAGAATGGGATATAGGTTTTAGAGGAACTACTATTATTGTAAATGGTGGCACTGCTACTGGAACTGCAGATGAACCAACTAGAAATGGCCAAGGAGGTGCTTATGTTGCATCAGGGACTATGGCTTCTGTTTTAGATGTTGATACAACTAAATTTAAACAAGATGCGTCTTCTGCATTAGCTATTACTACAGGTAGTGGAAATGGATGGTATACTTACAATGGCCAATCGCATGTTATAAGTCCGACACCAGGTAAAATACTTGTATTTAAAACTCATGATGGGTTATACGCTAAAATAGAAATTTTAAGTTATTATAAAGATTCACCAGCTAGTCCTAATGCCTTTACAGATCCAAGCAGATATTATACATTTAATTATATATATCAGCCAAATAAAGGTCAGACTTCTTTTTAATACTTCTCATTCTTATTAAATCCATTCGTATTATTTAATTAATACGAATGGATTTATTGTTATAATCTTTCTTTTCGCTTTCTTTTAATTAATTGTTTATATATCTTGCAGTTTAGAATTAGTCTAAATAAAAATTAAATGAAAAATATACTTTATTCAATATTAATATCCTCTTTAATATTGAGTTGTGTTACAACTGAAAAAAAATCAAATGAAGTAAACTTATATAGCCAAAGACATTACTCTGTTGATAAACTTCAGTATGAAAATTTTACAAAATTAACTGGCATAAAAGTTAATGTAATTAAAGCTAATGCAGATCAGTTAATTGAACGATTAAAAAATGAAGGAGAAAATAGTCCTGCAGATTTGTTTATTACTGTAGATGCAGGAAAACTTCAAAAAGCTGCTGATTTAGATTTACTTCAAAAAATTTCTAATTCTAAAATAGATAATAATGTATCGGATGATTTAAAAGATCAAAATGGATTTTGGATTCCAATAACATATAGAGCTAGAATACTTGTATATAGTAATGATAGAGTTGAAAAGAGTGATTTGACTACTTATGAAGATTTAGTAAATGAAAAATGGAAAGGAAGAATCCTGGTTAGGTCTTCTTCTAATGCTTATAATCAAGCTTTAATGTCTTCAATTGTAGCAAATCTTGGGAGTGATGCTGCTTCTGATTGGTCAGAAGGTATAGTTAAGAATTTTGCAAGAGATCCAAAGGGTAGCGATCGAGATCAGGTTAAAGCTATTGCTGCCGGTCAAGGTGATATAGCTATTGTAAATTCCTATTATATTGGACTTCTTTTATCTTCTGAAAAAGAGGAGGAATTAAATGCTGGAAAATCTGTATCTGTATTTTTTCCAAATCAAGGTAATGGTCAAAGAGGAAGTCATATAAATGTCTCTGGAATTGGTATGGCTAAAAATTCTCCAAATAAGGATAATGCTATTAAATTAATGGAATATTTAACCAGTGAAGAAGCTCAAAACACATATGTAAATAATAGTTATGAATATGCAGCTAACCCAAATGTTAAACCATCAGAGATTGTTCAGAATTGGGGTGCTTTTAAAAGAGATAAACTAGATTTAAACATGTTAGGTAAATTTAGAGAGGAAGCTATTCGTATTTTTGATAAAACAGGTTGGAAATAAAAAAGATATTTTTTTTTGAAAATAAAAGATGGATTATTGGAAGTGTATTTGTTGCAATTTTATTATTGCTTCCAATTTTCACTCTTTTTTATAAACTTTTTTCTTTAGAAGGAAACTCTTTTCATTACTTATGGAATACCATACTTTTAGATTATACTCTTAACACTTTTTATTTAATTTTAATTACTTCTTTTTTTTCACTTTTATTTGGAATTATTCCAGCATGGATTATAAGTAATTATAATTTTAAAGGAAGACTTTTATTAGATGTTTTATTATATCTTCCTCTAGCTATTCCATCTTATATAATGGCGTTTACTTATAGTGATATTTTAAGTTATACTGGCCCTATTCAAAGTTTTTTAAGAAAATATTTTTATGAAACTTCTATAATCTTTAATCAAGATTACCTCCAAATAGAAATTTTAGGAATTATTTTGGCTTTAGCTTTATATCCATACATATATACAGCATCTAGGGTTTCTTTTAGTTTATTAGGTGCCAATTATATCAATATTTCTAAAAATCTAGGTTTGTCTACATTTAGAACCTTTGTAAAAGTAATTTTACCATTATCTAGACCTGCAATTTTTTCGGGTTTATTCCTTGTTTTAATGGAGGTTTTAAATGAGTATGGTGCTGTGAAATATTTTGGTGTTAACACCTTTACAACTGGAATTTTTAGAACATGGTTTTCTCTTGGAGATATTGGAACAGCAATTCAACTTTCGATTATACTATTAATTTAGTTTTTTTCTTCTTTTATATTGAAAAATATTATAATTCAAAAACTAAATTTTATTATGGAATCAATACCAGAATTCAAACATTATCTTCTTTAAAAGGTAAAAATGAATTTTTTGCGATATCTAATTGTTTTATCCCATTTTTATTTGGGTTTTTAATTCCATTTATTTTTATTTTAAATAATGTGTTTGCTTCATTTAAATTTATTGATTTCATGGATTTGTTGGAATTAACATTTAATTCGGTTTCTGTTTCAACTATATCTGCTTTATTAATTGTTTTGATTGCATTATTCTTTCTTTTTGTAGAAAAATTTTCTAAATCAAGAGTTAACTATTTTATAAGTCAATCCATTTCTATGGGATATGCAATTCCTGGAGCAGTAATTGGATTGGGTTTAATTATGTTGTTCTCTTTTATTGATGATCTGTTTACTTCCTTTACTTTTTTAGGTTCTTTTTTCCTTTTAATATATGCATACACTATTAGATTTTTAGCTGTAGGGAAATCTCCAATTAAGTCAAGTTTAGAAAAACATCCAGATTCATATGATGATACCGCAAAAAATTTAGGTTTAGGTCCATTAAAACTTCTTCAAAAAATACATTTACCTATCAATAAGTTTGCATTGATGACAGCTTTTATTGTTACTTTTATTGATCTTATGAAAGAGCTGCCTATTACGTTAATTTTAAGCCCCTTTAATTTTGATACTTTGGCAACTCAGACTTATGAATTTGCTATTGAAGAAATGATACCATTATCTGCGATATATTCTTTAATGATTATTGTTATTGGTAGTGTATTTTTATTGATTTTAAAAAATGTAATAAATAAACAGATCAATGTATCTTGAAGTAAAAAATTTAGTCAAATATTACAAAGAGGATTCTCTGATTATTAAGAATTTGAACTTTTCTGTTAAAAAAGGTGAAATAATATCTTTTTTAGGAGAAAGTGGTTCAGGAAAAACAACTTTTTTAAAGTGTATTTCTGGTTTAGAAAAGATTAATTCAGGAATAATTTCACTAAACAACAAGATTTTAAATAATGGAAGTGTTTTTGTAAAACCTCAAGAAAGAAAAATAGGATTCGTATTCCAAGATTATCCTCTTTTTCCTCATTTAAACTTAAAGGAAAATATAACCTTTAATTTAAAAGATAAATACTTTAAGAAATTTGATTATATGATTTCTTTGACCGGTTTGCAGGATTTATTAAATAGGTATCCTCACGAGTTATCTGGAGGAGAACAGCAAAGAGGATGTATTGCAAGGGCACTTATTAGAGAACCCGATTTGTTATTACTTGATGAACCTTTCAGCAATATAGATTCTAATATAAAGCTTTCAATAAGAGATGAGATTTATAAAATTATTAAAGAGACGAAGACAACAACTATTTTAGTTACACATGATATTAATGATTCTTTGAATATAGCTGATAGAATTTTAATATTTAAAGCAGGGGTTTTACAGCAATACGATGATCCAATTAATATGTATTGTGAACCTGCTAATTGTTACTGTGCCAAAATATTAGGAGATTTAAATCAGATTGAAATTGATAATAAAACATATTACATAAGACCAGAAAATATTAAAATTGTAAAGAAATCTAGCAATAAAATTCTTGTTGATAAATGTTTTTTTCAAGGAAAGGAATACAAAATTAAAGGAAAATTAAA
>Ga0115011_10003987_pt1 | contig 10011 bp, 2 predicted proteins | sample TroAtlMetagenome_2_FD_88705 | JGI IMG/M metagenome (GOLD analysis project Ga0115011, IMG submission 88705) | Marine eukaryotic phytoplankton communities from Atlantic Ocean - Tropical Atlantic ANT8 Metagenome | ecosystem: Environmental > Aquatic > Marine > Oceanic | place: Tropical Atlantic...
ATTGGCAGCATTTGGTCCCGCTCGAATTCTTCGATGTCGATGGATGGATTTATTTCGAAAATATGCAAGAGTATGCGAAATTCTTCGAGATATTCAGAATGCGATCAGAGGATAAGGCGTTCGACGAATGGCAACAGTACTTCAATTACAAGAACTTCAAGAAAGCCAAATCAAAGCCAAACGTTCCGTCGACGCCCCCGAAAGGTCGCGGTCGCGGCCAAGGATATGGAAGGTGTGATCGCAGCTCACCATCAAGCGGTAAGGGAAAGAAAGGCGGCAAGGGCAAAACATCGCGAGTGGAGTCACCGACAGATGAACCTCCTGTGCCCAGAGGCAAGGGCAGTGGAAACGCTTCCGTCAGTGGCAGAACTGCCTCGGGTGGACCTATTCCCTTGTTTCCTTCATTTGACCCGGCGAGGCCGCAGAATATACAAAGTGATGCGAACGGTTCCGACGGTGGTGCGTCTATGCGTTCGTATGGTGGAAATAGTGACAGGCGCTCGACGGCGTCGTTCAGAGGTATGATTGCAGCTGGTCAGCCAGTTGTGCTCGGACCGTCTACCATCTCCAACATGGATCCTGAGAATCGCTCGCAGCCTGAATCAATCAATGAGGGTGTGATCGGTTCAGTGGAGGGACAAAACAATTCCCCGGATGTAGGTCGCAATAGAGCTTCATGGGATGCGATTTACTCACATTTGGCGGGAGGCCGTGTTCACATTCCAGCCCATGTATTATCGAGTGGAGCAGTCCCGCGTGTCATGGACGATGACGAGTTGTTCGGAAACGATCACTACGCTGAAATGCAGCAGGACAGCTATGGTCTCGATGTTGAACAGCATGAATTCTCGGAAGGCGAATACACAGATGGTCTTCGCCACCGCCGCGTGAACCCGGAAGAGGATTGAGGTCCCTAATGTTATGTTATTAAATGTCGCGGCTCCGCTGGCTGGTACAGTGGATCAGTCTTCGGAGCACTAGGTTATCAGCTTCTATTACTCTCGAGTCATTTGGTGTTGTAAAACGAATGCTTACGGCGAGGTTGTGCTCTTCTCAGCTATGGTTGAAAATGCTTCGCCGGTTCGTGCAGCCAGGGGTGTTTCTTGGTGGTTGAGCGTGGTTCTCGTGCAGCCCTAGGGATTGCTTCCTTGTTGACAGCGTTCGTCAATTAGCCGTTCTTCAAATTCTTCCATTGGACGTCTGGTGCGGCCTATGGATGATGTCTGTGATTGTTGAAGATTTCGCTTGCATTTGGCATTCTATGGATTCTTTGATCGAAGCTACAATGGTGACGTAAATATTCATATTAGCAAGTTTGTTTCCTGTAGACAAATCGGTGCACATGCACCTGTACCAGTCGAAGAAATCAAGGTTTTACAACTGGACGTGGATTACCTGTTCCAAACTCAGTTGTCAGTCTACCTTTTGGGGGAAGCACTTGCACCGTCAATTCTATTATGGCGAGGTTCTGATTACGAGAACCCCAGAAAGAGTCGACGGCATATCTGGTTTCATTTTCTTTCGGTCTATCATGGGGGTATTACCGATGACACGGAGATGAAGTCTTTTATGGTGTTTGCTTTGATTCGAGATAATAGCGAATGGTCCAGTGCGGACGAAACCTGAGCCGTTATGTATTCACCACATTGACGATGGCGACAATGTACAGTATGGCCTTTTGCCACAATGGTTTGACCGATGATGACAGACATATTGCCGTTTCACACGAAGTTATGACATGCAGCTCAATGCGCATTCTGTCACCATAGAGCTATACGCACTTTTATTTCGTTAGTCGCTCCGAACAACGCTACTAGGGAGTTTCATTTCTAGGTAGGCGCAATTCTTCCGCTATAAACGTGGGGGGTGCAGATGATTGTGCGTACATAGGTCAAATCTTAGCCATAGTCTCAGCGGTGCGTAATACATATCGTAGTAGTGTGAGTCTCCGGTGGAACTGCCCAGGACGATGATCACCATTGGCCCAGTGGCAGACCTGCCTCGGGGCGTAGTATATTGTAACGTACTATGCTCCGCTTTGGCTCAAGATACCCTTGACCTGAAACTCTTAGCGAAGTAGTATTGCATTGCCATCAGTTCAACACTACACGCGAGCATACAGCAAGTTACTTGTATCCTACTTTGCACAGTGCACAGGTAAGGACAAACGTTGTTGTGTGTGTCACAGCAGATTGGGAAAAGAATTGCAGACGGCGAGAGCATACGCTATCCTCTACCTTCTGATTGTGTGAGACTGGAGACGGGTTGGAAGTGTGTTATTGCTACATTGTTGAGTCGACGTTTACATCGATTGTTAGTCTGACGACACGATACATTGCAAAGGGAGAAAGTTCACCACTTGAATCGTTAGCACTTACCTACCGTCTGCAGGTTATCAGCCGTAATAGGTTGATAGGTTGTATACTCTTGAAGAATACCCATTGCTTGACCACACGGTCAAAGAAAACCACAAATCGTAACGATGTCGGATTCATCATCGTTCCCATCATCTTTGAAAACACGTGAGTCGTTGGAAATATCATCTTCATCCACCGACACTGGACCGCCGCCGCAGACCAGGGGGCGGGCGCGCAATTTGTCCGAAGGACCGATTGCATCAAAGCCAACAGCCAGTCGAGAGCGTCTACACAACTTGCCGACTGGAAGTAAAGCCAATTCAAGACCACCAACTTTGTCGAGAAAGAAGTCAGAGTCAGAAACGCAGGTTGCGAGTGTGACACGTAATCTCACCGCTACCTTCGATGACATCATTGGTTCGAACGTTCTGACAAATCCAGGAATGTCACCCGACGAAATTCTAAATCAATGGCTTGCCGAACATGCAGCGAAGGAACGAGAAAATGGTTCGGAAGCGAGTATCGATCGTGGCAGAAATATTGGAGATCAGCCGATGCCATTGGAAAATGACGTGAACGCTGCCGAGATACAAGACGACCGCATTGTGGTTGATGGCAACGTTCAGGATGGCAGTGGCAGCCCTGCCTCGGTCATCCCAGACGAAGTTCAGGAGCAATCGGAAAGCACCGGAGGAACACCAGAGTCAGTTCAAACGTTTGGTTCTTTCCAAGTGGTGCAGCCGAATTCTTCATATTCGCTCAATTCGACGACGGGAAGTGTTGCGGTTTCAGAGAGTCGACATCACAGGATGAACACGCCTCCGGAAGAAGATTGCACACGGTACCCGTACGACAACCTACCGGGAGTCGACATGTCTCCTCGCGTAGGCAATCCGAATATTCCATCAGTATCTCGATCACAAGTTGAAGCGGAGGACGAGACAATGTCACCACGAAGATCAACGAAGCGCATTGTTGGCCCCGCTGAAGAGGAAAGTTTCTCCCATTCCGAGCCGAGGCTCGGTCGACCACCTCGACCATCATATTCACCACGGAGGACAGTTTCGGAGTCGCGCTATGGTGCGTCCGAAGAAGCCCATGAAACCTTTCAGATTCCGAAGCGCAAGAAGAGCAACGACGCACCTGCCTCAGGGCCGGCGTCCGATGAAACAGTTCACCTGCGCAGTGAGATCGCGAGGTTGCAGGCGGTAAATAATTCCTTCGTGAATAACCATCAAGGGGAGTTGAGACGATTGCAGTGCATATATGAGAAGCGAATTACGGACTTGAACGATCGTCACGATGCAACCCAGAAACAAAGGTACGAGGAACGGGAAGCTTTGATCGAGGACCTTGACCACACGAAACAGAGTTACGATAACGAAGTTGTGACCTTGAAAGTGTTGTCTCAGAACCAATCAGCAGAACTCGAGGCTAAGGAGCTTGAACTCGCGCAGATACGAGAAAACCATGAAGAGTTTCGAGCGCAAGTCTTGAAAGATTGGACGCAAAAGGAAGCTGAATTCGAAGCTCACCTCCGGAAGAAAACGGGCGAGCATATCCAAGCCATGAAGAACAAGGACGTGCGTATGAACGACGTCGAAAGACAGCTTCACACTTTACGCGACCAGGCCAATCAGGAATTGCAGATACGAGCAGAGCAACTTCAACGCCTTACAAATGAGCGCGCGTCGGAGAAGAAATCATTCGAGGCACTCGTCAAGGCGCAGGAAGACGCCCGCAATAATGATGGAGATTTGCATCGAGAAGGGGTGAAAACACTGATACAGCGCGGTGACGAGCTCGCCGACGCACTTGACCTTTCTCGCAAGGAGAGCGACAGATTGAAGTATGACCTCATCGCGGCCAACGACAACTTGAAGAGGATACAAGATCGAGAGAAGTTGGCCGACGAGTCCTACCGCGCAGATATGCAGCAAAAGGGGGCTCGTGTTGCTGAACTCGAAAGTCTACTTGAAGAATCGCGGAGAGAGATTAATCAACGCGACAGAGAACAAGCTTGCGGAGACAGTAAGAATCGAATTGAGGGATCCGAAGTTGCAAGAGCCAAAGACAAGATTTCGCGACTTGAGAGCGACATTGAAAGACACAAATCTCAAGCGGCATCGATTGCATCGGAATCTCACGATCGAGCAAAGGAAATCAGTCGATACAAGCAGCTTTTGGCGGACTTGCAAGTTAAGTACAAGGATCTCGAGACCGCAAAGATTAAGGGTGAAGACTTCGCTCGATCGCTTCAGCTCGACGTTGAGATATTCAAACGGAATCATGCGGAAGCCGAAAACGAGCTCGCGAAGGCGAACATCGAGATCGAAGGCAAAGACGACACGATCGAACAGTTTCGCGCCCAGCAAGACGATTATGACAAGCTGAGCATTGAAGTCGTTGAGCTAAGGAAGAAGCATCCGGATGTTCGCGTACGTTTCGACAGCGAACTCGGTGAGGTGTCACCGGCTGAAGGCGAACAGCTAAAGGGTGGTAGGATCAAGGTAGGCGATAAGATGTATGTCCAGGAGTCTACGCTCAAAGAACTCGTGGCACGTTTCCAAGAAGCCAACAAGCAGAGCCACGAGAAGATCAAGAAGGAGTGCATCGACTCGACGAACGAGGTCACGAAGAAGTTGGACAAAGTTATAGCGCGCAAAGAGAAAATGAAAGAGAGGATGAAAGCACTCATTGAAAGGTTGAGGAGTCCTGTCGCGACGGCGGCGGCCTCGCTCACCGAAGCTAATGTGAAGGTGCTTGCCGCGAAGACAGGAGGGACGAGTCGAGAGAATGGTGACCGCAACCCCAATCGTATGCCCAAAACAGCGGATGACCCGCCGAGTGGAGACGATGACCCAGATTCATCGTCATCGGAATCATCATCGTCAGGATCGGACGAAGGGTCGGATCGCGATGACGAAGAATGGAATGAGGACGACTACATCGACGACATTCTGAAGAAAAACCCACCGGGCGGAGGAGACGGAGATGGCGACGATGGGGAGGGCGGAAAGGGTCCGCGAAAGGGGAAGAAGGGAGATCCTCCAGGTGCTCCCAACCCCGATGACGGAACCGGTCGAAGGGACGATGACAAGAATAAGATCAGCGACAAACGGCCGAAGATAGTCACGATCCCAAAGTTCCCCGAAACATTTCTTGAGTTGCAGGCATGGATCGGGAAGCTGGCTACGAGTCTTGTGTCGGCTTCCGTCTATGACGATCAAAAGGAGATTGATTGGATCCTCGAATGCAACTCGTTCACTCTTGAGCAATTACACGACCCAATCTTCACTTTGGCATTGGGGAAGAGTGCATCAATAGCATACCGCGAAAGGTTTGCACCTCTCGATGCGCTCATTGCTCAGGGAATGAAGTCTGAAGAAAAGGGAAAGAAGTTTTTGATGCCATCGGAATTATATCGACAAGTTCTCAAAATGGATGATGAATACATCAGAGAAGGAAAGATCGTTTCAGGGCGACAGCTAGTGAAGTTATGCTTGGAATGGTTCAAGACAGAACGTTTCAGTTCCACTTACCGCTCTCATGAATACCTTAAGTGCTTGAGTTGGCATGGTGACAATCGAGTCGAAGAATTCCTATCCAATTGGGATCTTGTTTTACGGAATCTCGACGTTCATTGTGACGATAAAAATCTTAGGGAGATCCTACACTCTAAGATGAAGTACTCTCAGCGCTTTAAGGGCGATCTCGAACATTATGAGCGCGAGAAGATGAAGAGCCAAGAAGCAGGGGTGTTGCGTGAAGATTATTCATACACCTATCTGCGAAGTTGCCTAAAACGATATGTCCTCACGAAACGAGAAGAAGACGCTGACGCAGCGAAGAAGTTAGCGCTGAAGAAAAAGACAGGTAATTCACCTTTCATTCCCGGAGTTCCCGCGGCGAAGAATGGCAAGAAGATCGTGGCGACGCCGGCGAAAAGCTTCCCTGGTGGCAACTCTACCACCGGAGGCGGCAACTCCTCTAAGAGATCGAAATCTCAGGCACCGAAAAACTCCTTCAGTGGCAGACCTGCCTCGGGAGGGGGTAACTCCAGCAAACGGTCAAAGTCCCAAGGAGGCCAGCCCAGCGCAACCAAGCGCGGGGCATCCGTGCCCGCAGCTCCAGCTCCTTTCAAGAACAAGAACGGTAAAGGCGGAAGAAGCCAATCAAGAAACAAGAAGACTGGAGGTAAAGGAGGTTCGAAGCTTTGCTACTACTATGCCCGAAACGTCAAAGGTCTCGGGCCAGCTTGTACGTTCGGCAACGCTTGTAAGAACCAACACAGGAATTTCACTCAGGCCGAATGGGAATCAATCGTGAAAACTGGTACGAAGAGATCCTCGAAAGCTCGATCTAAGAGTGGCGGAAAAGGAAAGTCGAAAGGGTCTCGCGGACGATCAAAATCCAAGGGCGGTGGCAAAGGAAGCCGTCAATCTTCTGCGAACTCTGCGGCTAGCGCCAAATCCAATGGAGGAGGAGGAAAGGGAAGTGGTTGGTTCCAATGCGAGGCTGAAGCCAGTGAGTTTCAAGCCATCAAGGGCAAGTGGGTGCCCCGATTCTGCTACAGCTATGCTGGGAGTAATGGAGCCAAGTGTGCGTACAATGAGAAGTACGGCAAGGGTAAATGTACATTTAAGCATATTCTCATGAAGGACCTCGTGAGTCAGGCTCGCGATTCGCCGCCTTGATGGTCCGTCGGTGGCGAGAGCGGTGAGTCCCGCTTTGCCATGACGACGCCCGTATCATTCGAAGACTACAACAGATTCTCACCCTTGGCGGACGCCGGTGATGATGAGTCAGTTGGTGGCCCGAACGAGATTGTTCTTCGAGGGGAAGGTCACGAGATGGGAAACGAAACGACGGAGACTGAACGGTCACAATCATCGTCGAGTTGGGAACCTATCTATAATGTCGAGTGTGGGAGTGGTGATGGTGAATCGGATGCATGTACGATAATTCGCTCGAAGTGCAGTCCCTGTGGTACTGGGGATGATTGGATTCTCAATGGGGGAAGATGTTTTGGCCGATGCTGTCTTGATGAATCATCTTTCAAGAAAGTTTTTGCTTGCCCCGCACGAATCGAGCATTATAGTTCTTTAAGTGTTCCCGCTTCGACGGAAACCAAATCTCAGAAAAACTATAAAAACCCTCTCCATCAGGTTGTAAAGAAGCCGGACGGCAAGAGGAAGAGGAAGAGGAAAGGGACCAGTGGCATAACTGCTTTGGGCATGGACCATGCGGCGATTCCTGGTTCCGCCGAATCCTATAAAAAGAGTATTGGCGATACTGCTCACCGATCATGTTTGAGGAAGTCATCTACCTCGAAGAACGCAACGAAAAGAGTGTCCTGGAGAGAGGTGTTGGTAACACATGTTCACAACGTTCCCGCACCATTCGCAGAAGACTTCAGGCCCGTTAGCAAGGCTACGGAGCAGTTCACCACGAGTCGCATTCAGGTGAACACTCCACTCGGTTACGAGAAGTGCATGCGTGCACAAGCCAGCGCTATTCGTAAAGCTCATGAGTTGTACAAGTTCGTATATGGAGGCAGGGTGCTTGCGCCCGTTCTTTGGCTTCCATACAGTGCAATGTTCTTTCCTCTCTCCGAAACGGATGCGAGGGCGAACTATCATTCACTAAGCGACGAAAGATTTAGTCACGACGAAGTGATCAGGGGAGATGCAATCAACCTTATCGGAGGAGCATGGGGAAGGTACAAGCATCTGGGGCTCGTACCGACTCTAGCCGAGCGAAAAGCTTCCGCCCTCGGGTTGCCGAGGCCGGGAGAGGACATCGGTATTGATCAGTTCCTTGCCGTTGCCCATGACCGTCAAGATGGGAGTCAAGGAGGTTGCTCAGAAGTGGGGAACGCGGAGTTTCATGTGAACAATGCGTGTACGTACGGAAAGGCAACTCCCTCACTCGTATCGGGAAAATCATCCATCGACGAGGGGTCGATGCTTGGGAGATTAAACACCTCTCAGGCCACAGCTTTGAAAACCATCGGCGATCAGTTGCTGAACGAAGATTTTGATCCAGCGAAAGTCGCCTATGTGTTGATTGAATGCTGCTGCTCGAACAAAAGTAAGCTGTGCGATCAGCGGTTTGCGGATCGCAACGGAAAGAAGGTGGTCCTAATAAGAATCACCGAAGACTTGCGGTTCGACACGAAGGAGGGATTGGAACTCGCGATGAGAATTGTTGAAAAGTATTCCAGAGTACCGATCTTTTTGTGGGGGAGCATTCCCTGCACAGCCGGAACGCCACTGCAGGCCATTAACAGGGCGATCAATCCGAATTTTAGCGCTAGAATGAGTTTCCTTCGTCGTCAGTTTAGATTATTGTTCAAGAATTTCCGCAGTCTGGCCTTCTATGCTACTCAACAAGGGGCGAGAATTGGATATGAATGGCCACAACACAATCGCCTGTGGAACGAGTCTATGGTGAGACGATTTATGAAAGATCTCAACATGAACAAGGTTAACTTCAATGGATGTATGGTTGGACTGGTATCTCGCAAGGGAAGACCAATGTCAAAGCCGTGGAGTTTCCGGACTAACGTGGACGAATTGGTTAAGTCGTTCACAGGGCTATCGTGTGATCATTCGCACGATCACGACGAATGTCGTGGCGCTGATGCGAAGCTGTCGTCCTTCTACACTTGGCGAATGGTAGAGAAGATTCATGATTCCTTCGAGCGGAATTCAAGGAAGGGGTTGCTCGTTGCGGAACCAGACCCAGGCAGCGCTTCGGCGACTGCAGCCGCCTCGAGTGATAAGGTGGGAGAAGTTTGTGCTGGTGATGACGTCTATGACGGAGTTATTTCAAGTGCGGACATGCATCCTATCTGTCCTTGTCCTGCGATCAACCAGGACCTGTCCCACGACAATCAAATATGTACAGCGAAAAGCCAAAACGTCGTGCGAGTCAGGAGAAAGTTCGTGAAGCCTATTCAGGAGACCGAGGGGTCTCCCGATGAAGCTGTGAATCTATCTGCTAGTGTTGATAATGAATTGGGGCGAGGTGTCCGTGTATGTCAAGATGCAGGTGGTGGAAGAGGTGATGAGACCGCATCGGATGACGACGGGGACACTGCTGAGGCAATCGTCCGTGCTTGTGAGGCTTCTCTTTCCCGAAGGGCGTGCTCCGCTAAGAAAAGACCCATCAACATGTTTGACGTTGATTCGGAGTGGATGTGCGATTCTGGGGCAGGGGAGGATCTCGTCTCTTATAGGCTGTTGAAGAAGCGTAAACTGTTGGATCATCTCAAAAGGAGTGCTTTGTGTCGGTTTACCACAGCCAATGGCGAGGTGCCCTCCGATATTACTTTGGATGCGGACACGGGACGCGATGATCTCAAGTTCGGCCTCGACGCGTATGTACTGCCCAACACCCCGTCGGTCATGTCGATGGGCAAGATGGTTGGCAACGGATATTCGTTCATATGGTTGTCGGGGAAAGATCCATGTTTTATCACACCCAGTGGTTCTTTGATCCCCCTAGTAGTGAAGGGGAACGTGCCTTACTTGCAGTCAATTGAGGAGTTATCGGTAGATCCTAATCGAGACCCGGGGAACGAATGGGAGGCATTCGGACTTCAGAAGAGGAAAAACCGTATAGAATTCGAGGTTCCGGACGCAAGGAA
>Ga0115011_10003988_pt1 | contig 10011 bp, 9 predicted proteins | sample TroAtlMetagenome_2_FD_88705 | JGI IMG/M metagenome (GOLD analysis project Ga0115011, IMG submission 88705) | Marine eukaryotic phytoplankton communities from Atlantic Ocean - Tropical Atlantic ANT8 Metagenome | ecosystem: Environmental > Aquatic > Marine > Oceanic | place: Tropical Atlantic...
ACGGCATCGTTCCTTCAGGCATTGCCGAGACATCACCTGCGTAGACTTCGTTCAGGTTTCTCGCTCCTTTTTCGTACAGTGTTTCTTCTTCGCTCATTATTTTCTCCTATTGTGTTTCAACGGTGTAGGCGTTATAGACGTTTGGCATGGCATCGTGAATGCCTTGAAGAAATTCAAGCATCCCGTCTCTGGGCCAACCAATGTCCATCGCGAGAGAAAGGTCTTTTTGGCTGATTCCGACCTGAGTCAACATTTTTTCTTTGAGCTCTCCAGTGAAATACTCACTGGGAATATCGAGCAGCAGGCTGAATTGTTCTGTGAGCGTTCCGAGTTGACCCATGTGTTTCCATGCTTTAAATAAGGCTTTCGGATCTCCCCCAGTTGACGTCATCAGGTCATGCGATGTGGTTGCTGCCGCGAATTGGGCGTAGGTCATGACATTCACGGCGATCTTGAGGGCGGCTCCGGAACCAATAGGGCCCGCTGAGATAATTTCATCAGCGTAAATGTTGATGAGGCCAACCGCTTCCGCGGGGATTTCTTCCAATCCACCAACGAGTACGGTTTGTGCTCCGATTCTGGCTTGAGTAGCTCCACCTGCAACACATACGTCAAAAACCTGCACACCCCATTCAGCGGCAAGGTTACGAGCTTCAATGATGGTGTCTGGGAGGACCGTTGAGTGGATGAGGATCGTGAGGCCTTCATGTGCTCCACCGCAGATGCCGTCGGGTCCTTCAAGGACGGCGCTGATGTGCTCTGCTGCGGGAACACAGATGCTAAGAACGTCACTTTCGGCTGCCACTTCAGCTGGGTTTGCTGCAGCATGCGCCCCTAGGGAAACTGCAGTTTCAACTGCTTTCGGATTGATGTCAAAGACGGTAACTGTGTCGCTGTTTGCGACCAGGTTCTCGGCCATGGCTGAACCCATATCTCCAAGCCCGATGTAGCCGTATCGTGTCATAGGGTTCTCTTCCCCGGTGTGAATGTTATTGGGAGTTCTGTCCAGCCGGTGACGTTACTTGAATGGAAACGTACTTTCTCATCATGATTTACTTCATAGTCTGGTAGGCGGCGGTGGATTTCTTCTATAGCGATTTTCCCTTCCATGCGGGCCAGAGCTGCGCCGAGACAAAAATGGGCGCCGTAACCGAACGAAAGGTGACGGTCGGGGTTCCGGTGAATATCGAATTGCCCTGCCGTTGGGCCGAATTCTCGTTCGTCGTGGTTTGCGGCTCCGATAAGAAGCAGAACCGAGTCGCCTTTCTTCAACGTGTTTCCGTGCAGGTCCAGGTCTGTTGTCATGGTCCGGTGCATGTACTGGGTGGAGTTGTGGTAGCGGACGACTTCTTCCACTACCGCAGGTGCGAGCGCCGGGTTCTGCACGATTTGGTTTCTTTGTTCGGGGTGCCGTGAAAGAAGCTCTATGGCGTTTGCGATCATTTTTGTTGTGGTTTCATGACCAGCTATGACGAAAAGGATGCAAAATCCAAGGAGTTCTTCTTCGGTTAGAGAACGCCCATCAACTTCAAGTGTCAGGAGGTCATCAATGATTCCTTTTCGAGGGTTTTCCCTTCTTTTGGGAAGGTCGTCGATGAAATATTGCAGCATCGCGAACATTCCTTCAGCTGCTTCTTGTGGGATTTCTATTTTTCCATCTTCTCGAATAAGGATTGTGTCTGAATATGAACGGAGTTCAGCCCGATCTTGTTCGGGGATGTCTAAGAAGGCGCTGATGACGTCCATAGGGAACGGGCTAGAGAGTTCATTGACGAGGTTCGCTTCACCTTTTTCTATGATTTGGTCAAGATAGTGGGTGAAGATGTTTCGGATTTCTTCTTCCATTTGGGCGACCCGTCTACCGGTAAAGATGCGGTTTACGAGCTTGCGGAAACTGGTATGGTCGGGTGGGTCCATTTCGATCAGTTGTTGAAAGCCGGCACGTTCGGTGGTTCCCCTTCTTCTGCTTTCAAGAGCAACTCCTCCTGTTGATGAGAATGTTTCAAAGTCACGAAATGCGTTTTGGACGTCTTCGAATCGGCTTAGTACCCAGAAGGACAGTTCTTGGTTCCAGTATGTGGGGGCTTCTTCTCTGAGGCGCCGGTAGATCTCATACGGATCGTCATGAAGAGCAAATGCGTATGGGTTGTATTCCAGTTCAGTTGCGGCCATGAGTGTCTACGCTAGTAGCGACCATAGAACATGACAACAAGAGCGATCTGGACTATGTTGCGCGTCGAGGAAATGATTGATGGCCAGAAGAAAGGTGTAGATGTGAGATTCGAATCGAAAACAGCGATCGTTACGGGCGCCGGAGGAGGAATCGGCGAAGCGTATGCTCGGGCCCTTCATGGGGAAGGCGCAAATGTCGTGATAGCGGAGCTCGATGAGGAAAACGGCCGTCGGGTCGCCGACGATTTGGGAGATCGAGCAATGTTTGTTCATGCTGATGTCGGTGATCCAGAAAGCACCGATGCTATGGCCGCCGCAACCGTCGACCAGTTCGGAGGTATCGACCATTTGGTCAATAATGCTGCCATATTTGGGGAGATGGAGCTCGCTGGGTTAACCAATGTTGACTACGACTACTTGGATCGTTTTATGAAAGTGAATCTTCTCGGCGCCCTTCATGCTTCGCGTTCCTCGATGGGGGCTATGCGAGACGGCGGCGGCGGATCTATTGTGAACCAGTCTTCAACGGCGGCATGGATGGGGATAAGCGGTTTTTATGGCCTCGCGAAAGCCTCGTTGAATTTCTTAACTGCGTCTCTGGCCCACGAACTCGCTCATTTCAATATTCGTGTCAACGCGATTGCTCCGGGTCCTACCGATACTGCAGCACTCAATAAGCAGGTACCGGCTGAATTTAAAGAACCGCTCATACAGAGCCTTGCTATTAAACGCCTTGGAACACCCGACGATCATTGCGGGCCTGTACTGTTTTTGCTTTCCGATGAAGCCAGCTGGGTTACGGGGCATGTTTTGGCGGTCGATGGGGGCCAGATTACAAGGATCTGACATGATGAAATGTGGAGGTCGTTATGTGGCATGAAGAGCGATTATTTATCGGAGGGGAACTCTGCGATGCCCGGAACGGGTCAACGTTTGAGAATATAAATCCCGCTACGGAAGAAATACTTGGGGTAAGTGCTGACGCTGGCGAAGAAGATTTCGATCATGCTGTGGCCGCGGCCCGCTCCGCTTTTGATACAAGTGCATGGTCAACTGATTTGGATTTTCGTCTGCATTGTTTAGATCAGCTTCATCAGGCTCTTGTCGGCCATGTCGATGAACTGACAGAAATCACGATCGCTGAAGTGGGCGCCACCCGCATGGCATGTGCAACGATTCAGGTGGTCGAGCCTTTAAAATTTATTCCTTTTTACCGTACCGTCGCACGCGATTATGCATGGACAAAAGATCTTGGAGAAGCTGAAACGCTCGGTGGGAAATGTGTTCGCTGGTATGAAAAGGAACCGGTGGGGGTTCTGGCTGCGATAACTCCTTGGAATGTTCCCAATCAGATTAATTTGGCGAAAATTGTTCCCGCTTTAGCTGCCGGCTGCACTGTCGTTTTAAAACCAGCACCCGATACGCCTTGGACCGGTCTAGCTTTGGGGAAAATCGTTGCTGAATATACTGATATCCCTGCTGGGGTCGTCAACATCGTGACGGCATCGAACCCTGCCAGTGGCGCCTACCTGACTGCTGATCCGCGCGTAGATATGGTCAGTTTTACCGGATCGACGGCGACAGGGAAAAAGGTGATGGAGGCAGCCAGCGCCAATGTCACAAAAGTCTTCTTAGAGCTTGGCGGAAAATCCGCCCTGGTCGCCCTTGATGATCTGGATGATTTTGGGATGGTCGCGGCAACAGCGGCGTTCGGAATGGCGACCGTCAGCGGGCAGGGCTGTGCGCTCTCGACGAGGGTCCTTCTTCCCGAGTCACGCTACGAGGAAGGCATCGAAGCCATAGCGTCGATGATGGCAGCCGTTCCCCCCGGTGACCCGACCGATGCGGCGACGATGATGGGGCCACTCATTAACGCCCGCCAACGCGACCGTGTCGAATCATATGTCCAGTCAGCTGTCGATGATGGTGCACGTATTGTTTGCGGCGGTGCACGCCCTGATCATCTCGAGAAGGGGTTTTATTACGAACCAACGTTGATTGGCGGTGTTGATAATGCGATGCGGGTCGCGCAGGAAGAAATTTTCGGCCCTGTGCTTGTCGCTATCCCCTATAGGGACGATGATGAAGCCATTACGATCGCGAATGATTCTATTTATGGCCTTTCCGGCGCGGTTTTCGGTGATGAAGAACGAGCTATGCGGGTCGCGAAGCAGATACGGACAGGCACGATGTCCATTAATGGGGGTGTCTGGTACGGGACCGATGTTCCATTTGGTGGATATAAACAGTCAGGCATCGGACGTGAAATGGGAATCGCTGGTTTCGAAGAACACCTCGAAACGAAGGCCTTCTCGAAGCCTGTTTAATGCATCTCTCCTTTTCGAGAAGTAAGAATTTCAATAACCAGCGTCGGCGTGTAAGACTATGAGGACCAGTTGAACAGAAAGTAGTGTCCTGTGCTGACCTTATTTGATGATTATCCAATCCATCAGACACCAGATCCGATAAATGTTCCCGCATCGTCTGACCGGGATGTCTATGAACGGTACTGGTTCAATGGGTATGCGAAAACCGGTGACATGTTCATTGGCATAGGTACCGCCCTATACCCACATCTCGGTATTCGGGATTGTGGAATAAGTATCGTTGTCGATGGCGTCCAGCACGCGTTCCACGCATCATCACGGGCCGGTGATGAACCAACGGACATGACGATCGGGCCATTCAATCTCACAATTCGTGAACCGATGCGTTCATGTTCTATCACAGTCTCTGATAATGAAACGGGGTGGGCTGGGGAATTGGTCTTCGAAGGTCGCACAGCGAACATCGAAGAGCCACGGCATACGTTCGGCCGGGGAATTCGCAAGGTAATGGACACAACTCGGTTTACCCAGTTGGGCCGGTGGAGCGGATGGTTGGAATTCCACGGGAATCGTTATGAATTCGACCGGGAGACAACGCTGGGCACCAAAGACCGTTCCTGGGGGATCCGCCCCCTCGCGGGCGGCGACCGCCGCGGAGCTCCTGCGCTTCCTCGAGCAAATGGGCTTTTCTTTCTTTGGGCTCCTCTGCATTTCGATGACTTCTGCGCCCATTACCAGTTGTTCGAGGACACGAAAGGGAGGACGCTATTTAATGTTGGGGCCCTCCTTCCCGTCTACAGCGACATTGATTCTCTACCCGGGGTAGAAGATCCGACTGTCACGCACTGCCGCAACCTCGAGCATCAGCTTACGTTCGCCGCAGATAGCCGTATGATCGAATCCGTCCAACTCGCCATGACCACAATTACCGATGGCCGGCGTGTCGAAATTGATTTTGAGAAGATTTTCACGTTCAGGATGAAAGGGATTGGGTACAGTCATCCAGAGTGGGGTCATGGCATGTGGAAAGACGATATTGCGGTTGGAAGCGAGCAGTGGAATCTCGCCGATGTGGATGATTCCGCTTTTGAGAACCAGCATGTCCAGCATTTTATGAGAGTCACTATTGATGGAAAGCAAGGAATAGGGGCACTGGAACAAAATCTGCTGGGGCCATATGAACCCTACGGATTAGAGGGAGCGATCAGCCCTCCCTCGTAAGGTCACTGAACAGTTGGACAGAAGTCTTTGCTGTCGGTGAGGAGATAACACTGGAACAGCCTGAAAAACTCTCCCCAACCGACGAGCAAAGAGAAATTTGGGTTAGGAGGGAACCACCCAAATTTTCGTGATCGTATTTATCTGATTGTCATGAACAAGCTCCTATGTGGGGGGAGGAACGATCCGGTGTTATGTAACCCAGCTGAGAAGAACTTGCTGGTTCGGTCGTTCCCTGCTCTAGTGCCATCATGGAGACAGTGAACGGTGTCATGGAGTCCGATTTCTGTTTCCTGAAGTGTCCTTTTTTTCATTTTTTTGAGGCAGAAATCTCCGTCAGGGATTCTGAGACTATCCCCCACATTGATGGTTCTGACGGTACGGGTATTTGTTGTACCATCTCGAAGATAATGGGTACCCAGTTGGGATTTTAAGTTCGCTATTTGGGAGTTGTGATGGGACTTATTCGTCGAGGTGCTAAGACGTGTAGCTTTTGCAGGTTCCTCAGTTAATCTTGCCCCACCCCAGTCAATGACATGAGGGGAAGCCGCAGCGATTCCGGCAGAGCTTATGAGAAGCCCAAAAGCGACCATCAAGGTTGCAGCTATTTTTGCCGTGTTGTTCATTTCTTCCTCTTCTCATCAGGAGAGAAAAACTTCTCTCTGTCTCAAGAGGGAGACGACTACGCACAGCTTTTATTACACCCATAGAGGAAAAAATTTATTGCGGGAAAATATAGAACCTAGAAAAATTCCTCGAAAAAGAGCAACGCCTCTTCCTCCGGGGGGACAGAGGAAGAGGCGAAAAGCTTCTTTGCACTTGCGGGGGTGCAAAAACAATTGTTACCGAAAATAGGGCGAATAGGCCAACAATGTGACACCATTCACACCTCGTGTATTAGACCTTGAGAAGGTTCGCTGCGTTTGTCCGAAGGAAAGGCTCCCACACATGGTCGCGAAACGGTACATCTGAAAACTCTTCGAAAATTCGATCGAGTTCAAGGGCGAAAGGGAAATACCCTCCGTAGATTATTTTGTCAGCTCCTCGGGAGTTGGCATACTCGATGATCGCTTCTGGATAATGCTTCGGGGAGAAGGCGGATGTCGAGTAGAACAAGTTCGGCCATTTCAGCATAAGTTTCACTGCGAGACTTTCATCGGGTTCACCGCCGTGGCGCATTACGACCTTGAGGTCCGGAAAGTCATAACACACAATATCGAAAAGGCTTACATGTTGGCTTTTCCCCGGCACCCTAGGACCTGGGACTCCAGTATTTATAAAAATAGGTAGATCCAGATCTACGCACGCCGCGTATACCGGATACATCTTTGCATCATCTATCGCTACTTCTGGAAAATTTCCGGCAGGAAAAACAGAAACCGCTTTTGTGTCATGCTCAGCATGTTCAGAACGAATCTTATGTACTGCTCCCATAACATCGTTTACATCAACATAAGAGCAGAGAATGAACCGCTCTGGATAATCTCTAGCTGCATTAAGCGCATGATCACCCATGAGAGTCACTAATCCCATGCCAACTCCATTCGCATCCATAGCTTCAAGTGTCCGCTGTATAGCGCTCCCCTGTTGGTCGTTCTTCGGTATATCTTTAAACATGTAGTCAGCAACATGCTGCTCACCTTGGTCATCTTCGCGGACAGACGGGGGGACATAATGGTCACCATTTACGTCTTTAAACCCGATCATGGTATCGATGACGGAAATATTATTCGGGAGAACCATTCTTGAAGGATAGTTCTCTATGAGAAGAGGGAAAATTATTGAAGGAGGGTTTTATGCAGTTATTTCTTTTCTGCCGTAATCTGACACTATGACAACAACACTGGACCGCCCGCAAGGTTGTCTCCGACCTATACCTATCGAACAAGTCGTTGAGGACCCTGAAGCTATTCGAGAGATCGCAAGACGGAACGGGCCTTACTTTATGCCGGCTCGATACCTGATCAGTGGGGAAACTGCTGCAGATGCCAGAAAGCGGACTCCGCAGGTGGTTAAAGATGCGCCTTCATACCTGATTGGGCCTACCTGGAGGGGTGACTGGGCGTTCAATGGGGAGGTTCTTATCGATGACTCCGCTTCACTTTTGCATCATCAAGGGTTTGTAACGGCGGCGAAGGAAATGTTCGAAAGCGAAATCGTAGTTCCCGAACAGGTCTATGTGAATCTTTCCACCCCTATGAATGGTCACCCATTCTCGCACGTTGATATCCCTGAGTTCATTGGAGTGAACCGGCAGAACGCTCCAGGATGGTTCCTCCAAGCTATGGGTTCTTCACGCCTATTTGAAGATGCCCGTATTTCTATTGCGACAGCGGTCGCTTGGTTTCATCATGGTGAGCGCGGCTTTTTCCGCTATTGGCCGAATGGTCGTGAATCCGAGAGCATCCGCCATGAGAACATGTGGAACACCGCAGTTGTAGGTGATAATGACTTTATGCACCATCTGGTTGAGCGAGTCGGGCCACAAGGTATGGGGCCACCAAAGGGAATGTCTATCAATACTGAACTTGATCACGATGGGAACCGGTGGAACGTTATTGAAGCCGGAGAGATTTTAACGTCGTACAGCGACGAATATGTCCGCCTTTCTCTGTCATGGAAAGCAAAAATATACGCTGATCAGAAAAGTCTTGACGATGCCCAAAACGAAGTCGGGGCGATTAATATCGCTGAGGCGATCGGGCGCTTCAATAATGAACTCGGAGAATCATTTACCAGTCTTACCGATGAACGGCTTCAGACTGCACTGACTGAACGGTGGAGCGGGTACGTCGCTTAGGTAGAACGTTTCCTATTCTTCACTTGGTAACACACCCACTGATGTGAGTGCCTCAGAGTTGCTTCCTTTCCCTGTTGGGGTGAAGTTAATGGGCATGGTTATTGGTGAGCGGACAAAGTTTCCGATTTCCTGTGGCGGTTCTCCGCTTGTGAACTCAATGTCCTCCATAGCGTCGAGAAGTTGATTCATTCCGCGTTCCACTTCATACATTGCCAGTATCGACCCGACGCAGAAGTGGCGTCCAAGGGCAAACGTCATATGGTTGGCTCCACCACCAAATGCCTTGTCAACGTTGAGGTCCGTCCTAAAAATATTGAAATCATCGGGGTCTTTAAAAACACGGGGATCACGGTTAGCGGCAGCGCACATTGCGGTCACTGTTGATCCGGCAGGTATTTTTACTCCTTGAAATTCAACATCTTCATCTGGTTCACGCATAACCATCAATACTGGTGGTGTATGACGCAGTGTTTCCGCGAATGCTGCTCGGATGAGGCTGCGGTCCTCTCGGACTGCCTGCATTTGTTCAGGATGTTGGATCAATTGAAGAAACATATTCGCCATTGATTTGTCAGTAGTTTCTGCAGCTGCCACGAGGACAAAACTCACAAAACATTTGATTTCGTAATCGTCCATCTTTTCCCCGCCGATATCAGCGTGAACGATGGTACTCAATAGGTCTTCACCGGGGTTAGCTCGCCGTTCTTCAATGATTGGGTACATATATTCCGCGAGTTCGTCACGTGTTCGGATTCCTTGTGCCGCTATTTCCTCATCTCCGCTGATATTGGAAAAAAAGGCGATAATGGACTTGTACCAATTGTAAAAAACGGGTTCATCTTTTTGATCTAGGCCGAGCATTTCGGTGATCACATTGACGGGGAAACGCTCTGTATAGGCCTTAACGAAATCCACCTGACCGTCGCCTGACCACATATCAATCAGCTCTTGGCTGCAACGGTCGATCACCGGAACGAATTTCGTTCGCAGGTCCTCTCCGCGTAAAGCCGGATTGATGATAGCTCGCATCCGACGGTGGTCGCTTCCTTCAACCTGGAGAATAGTTTTTCCGTGGACGGGTTCCAGTTGCCAAGCATAATTTTTGGTGGTGAAGACAGGGCTCTTTAAGGCTTGTTCAACATCAGCATGGCGGGAAATGATCCAATGTCCGAGTCCTTCGTGGTAATAAATTGGATGTTCTTCAAGCATTTCATGCAGGAACGGATTCGGGTCCCTCTCATACTCGGGTGACATAATATCTGGGTAGGACATGGCTTCTCCCTCTCTAGGCGTTAAGGAAAAAATACTTAAAAACTAAAAGTTTGTAAAGAAATTTCGGCTTCACAATGGCCCGTGGTGAAAGAGGGTTTTTGTATGGGGCGGCGGTTAATTATTGCTCTTCGATTTCGATTGCAAACTCAGGGCACCTTTTGGAAACTTCTAGAGCTTTCTTTTCAAGTTCTGGTGGGAGATCTCCTTCGATTATTGGTATCG
>Ga0115011_10003990_pt1 | contig 10009 bp, 8 predicted proteins | sample TroAtlMetagenome_2_FD_88705 | JGI IMG/M metagenome (GOLD analysis project Ga0115011, IMG submission 88705) | Marine eukaryotic phytoplankton communities from Atlantic Ocean - Tropical Atlantic ANT8 Metagenome | ecosystem: Environmental > Aquatic > Marine > Oceanic | place: Tropical Atlantic...
AAATGACTTGTGATAATGATAAAAGGAATAATTAGAAGAAAAAGGGTTATCCTAGAAGCTTAGCTGAAGTGGAATCAGAATTAATTTAATTTATTCGCGGTAATTTCTATCGGCTGCACTATTAACTTTTTTGTATTGGGGTATCTCTTTTAATTAACATTGGATGATTGCGATTCAATAATCATGCCATTTTTGTTATTTTTAATAAATGCAAGCAGCCGTAATTTGATCATTTCTTCGGGGTTCAATTTGGTGATGTCAAATGGAATACTATTGATGTCGATTGGTATTTCCGGGGGAAGATCTCCGGCGGATTCAATGACCGATTTGATTGCAGGAGCAAGCGATTGTGCAAATCTTTTTCCAAGATATAACATATGGTTTGCCTCTGTATTTAATCCTTTAGATAGTTGCTTATATTCTTCTGTGGAAGTTAGCCTCGGAGCATTTCCTTGATGAGTGGAAATAATATTTTTGGCTAATTCTTCACTGCTTGCCAGAATGAAATGATTGTCCAATTTAAATATGGTTGGTGAAACAGGGAATGGGAAAGGTGATGCTTCTGTGAATACTAATGATTTCGTTCCATTGATAGTTTGTTCTTCCATTGGGGCATCTTGTGCCTCAAGCGCTTGAAAAATCATGTCAGGGACTTTATCGTTTAGGATTTTGATTGCTATAGCTAATCCTGGATTGGGTATTTCCCCCCCGAGTTCAGGCGGTAAATATGTCTTTTCCTTTTTATCAAGTGTAATGAATAAACTGAATTGATTTCCAAGAGATTCAAGTGAGGCAGGGGTTTGAAGCATTAGGCTAGCGATTGACATTGCTACTTTTACTTGTTCCTCAATTTCAGGATTATCAGTGGCGGAAGCTAATTCTGGAAACCAATCAAATAGCACTTTAGCATTAAATTCGTTTGAAATTGCAAGCACGGTATCCTCGGGAAGTAATTTAAATAATTCCAATTGACGAGGTTCCTTAGATCCAAGAATTGACCAAATTTTGCCATCGGATTTAGATTCTTCATGATGTACAGCGATCTTTTGTCGAAATAAATTTGGTTCGATCTCGACTCGACTCATGCCAATGCCGCTGATATCCATAATGCCACTTTGGTTAAGGGCGGTTTTACCCGCTTTAATTATATCGTTAATAGATTCCGTTGTTTCAATACTCTGAGTGATATCATTTAGATATTGGTCTGCAGTGGAAATGATCTGCTCAGTACTGAGATAGATGAACATATCACCACTTTTATCAAGATTCGCTGTTACTTTATCAAAGCTATTCGGAACAGCAGATTTGGGGGCATCACTGCTAGCGACTGAGTTATTCTCTCCGTTTTTCTCACGTTTACTGCATCCAGTAAATGCGATCGCTAGACAGGTCGAGATTGTGATGATTAATATTTTTTTGATTTTCATTTTTAGAAGTCTTCGAACATTCCGGAGTTGTTGAATTCTTGAAGCGAGTTGCCAACTATGATGGCTATGCTGGCTAAGGTGTGAACCATGTATTCTCCAAATAAGTTAACAGATGAGTGGGTTTCGATCATGACTCCGTCCTTCTCGGATTTAACGAGAGACACCATTCCTTTCATCTGCTTTGTGTAATCCAGATAAATTTGCATGGTGCTTTTTAACTCCTCTGGTAGTTGCCCCATGCTCAATTCATTGATTTTCATGCCCCATTCATTTGCCTTGGAACTTGTAAAGATTATACCGTTGGCCTTTAGGTCGATCCCCTTTGTCACAGCTTTAAATTCATCTGTGTCTTTGAGGCGCCCTTTATCGTTTTTAGCCTCGATGATGCTTTTCCCCATTGCAGTCGATGAGGCTAAAACCATGTAATCGTCAATCTGAAAGTAGCACGGTGAGATATCAAGTCCCGGAATCGGGATTGGCATGGGTAGAGGGATGGAGTTTAGAGTGACAAGTCCGACCTTGGTTTTTTGTGGTGGTGCAAACCCTCCGGCCATGGCGTCGTTCATCATGGTAAGTATTTTATCGTCCTTTGCGCGCAGCAACAAAGCAAAGGAGAAGGAGTCCATGACAATGTCCTCTTCCATCTGAAACATGAAACCTGGCAGAGTTAATTCTTTATTTGGATCCAGCGTCATCAAAAAGCCAACTTCACCGTCGTACGAGTTGAGAATATCCCGAACCTCGGTGGGCATGTCCGCGGTGAGGGTTTGCCCGTTGTTGAGTTTCTCAGAAATACGGTCGATCCAGTTCAACAGGGCGTTGATGTTGAGGTCGGTGTGGGCGAGGAAGCCGGTGTCCTTAGGGGCCAAATCGAGGACGGCCAGATCATGCGGCGTATCGCCAAGCATTTTCCATATTAGACCCTCGCGCTCTTGACTGTTTCGATGTGCGTACATTTTGCTCCGCCAAAGATCCTCCTTTAATGCGAAACTGCTCATTCCCACTCCTCCGATCTGGTTCAGGCCGCTCTCATCGAAGGCCGGCTTGATGGCATCAACGAGACCACCAATCATCGGCCCGAACAGCGGGTTGTTGATGAGCGAGTTTTCTCCGCCTTCCCGGTTCATTTCCAGCATGCTCTCGATAATTTGATCGAGCTGCTTCATGGCCTTGGCCGTGTTCATGTAGGCGTACAGATGGCCGTTCGGGTCGAGCTTGGCTGTGACCGCCTCGAAGCTGGTCTTTTCCGCGGATTGAGCAGGGGTGACCGGGAGCGTCAACGCCCCTGCTGCGCAGAGTGTTGCGATGGTGGTTTTTAGTTTTTTCATTAGAAAAATTCGATTTACTTTCGACACAATACAGGACGGCCAATAAATGTCAACAAATATATATAAAAATACAGATCAGAGATCTCTGAGATAACAATCGAAAATCCTGTGGCCCATATGGAGTGCGCTGGCAGAGCGAAGCGGCGACGGCGCTTTCCCGGTTTGTTGGATTGGTCGCAACCGGGCGCTGAGAACCGGAACACGTTGAGCCGCTCAAAAGCGGTGTCGCGCTACGCTTGCCGCCGCAATCCAAACCGCCGCCTGGCCAAGCGCTTGGTCAGTTTTCTCCTTGGCCAAGCGGGAGGCCGAATTGGGCGACCTGACTGTTAAACGTGTGCTTCAACTCAAGCGGTTTTTCCGCCACTTGGCCAAGCGCGACCGGAATCTCGAAAAGCACTCCGGAAACCTGGCATGCCCCTTCGTCCTTGCAGAAATAAGCGATCGCCTCCACACGAACGAGCCCATCCTTAGCGCCGTCTTTCAGTTGCACGGGGATGGAGATCGGGGCGTCGCCGGTGAGTGCGCCGCTCGCCTTGGCTTCGTCGACTGTGACCGGAGCCGCCTCATCCGCGATGACCTGCCAACGGCTGCCGGCTGCCTCGGTGTATTTGTGATTGGCTGGCAGCTTGAGGCTGAGGGTCAGTGCTCCGTCCTTGTCCTTGGACAGGCGCAGTGGCTTGGTGCGAATGGTCGGCGTACCCGGGAGGTCGGCCAGTCGTACGCTGCGGGGCGCGATCGGTTCCTTCGCGGAGGGGATGCCGCTGAGCTTGAGGGTGCGAACCTCCAGTGTGTCGAGATCGACCACGCGGATGACGTGGTTGTTTGTGTCGGCGACGTAAAGTGTCTTCGCATCTGGGCCAAGCGCAAAACCGGACGGCTCGGAAAACTGGGCCTCAAGCGCCTTGCCATCCTTCAACCCCGGCTTGCCGGAGCCGATCCAGCGTTTGACCTCGTTGGCCTTTGGGTCGAGCAGCTTGAGGCGGTGGTTGTAGGTGTCGGCCACGATGACTTTCTTTTCCTTCTCCCACCACTGCACACCGAGGACGTGCTGCATCCGGGCCTTTTCGCCGACGCCATCAATGTCGCCGAACGCGAACAGATTGCGGGGCCGGGCATCCTCTCCGCCGGCGATGGTGCGGGTCGCGCCGGTCGAGAGGCTGATCGCCCGGACGGTGCTGCTCTCGCTGTCCGCGATGAACAGTTCGCCCGCGCCAACGGTGAGTCCGGACGGCTGCGCCCAGGCGGCCTGAAATGGATCGGGGTGGTTGAGGTTTTGCTCGGAGCCGTTGCCGCTGAAGTTGTGGGCGATTTTCTTTTCAAGATTGTACGCCCAAATCTGGTGTGTCCCGGCCATGGCGATGAACACCTGGCCGCTCTCGACGTACACGTCCCACGGGGTGCTGATGACCTGTTCGCGTCCGCCTCGTCCGCCGTTGTAGTCACGCCCCTGTGTGCCGTTGCCGACCAATGTGGTCACGGTCTTGGTTTTGGTGTCGACCACGCGCAGGGCGTGGTTTTCCGCGTCGGCCACGTACAGGTTGTCCCCGTGCAGCGCGAGTCCCTGCAACCGGAAAAACCGGGCCTTGTCGTAGGTTCCGTCGACCAGTCCGATTCGGCCGGTGCCGATCGTTTCGATGGATTTTCCGTCGAGATCGGTTACGACGATGCGGTGGTTGTTTGAGTCGCTGATGTAAAGCCGCCTGGCCTTGGAATCGATGGCGAGTTTGCCGGGGTAGCGCAACGGGGTGGAGACGACAGCCTTGTCCTTCTCGGGCGACATCGGCACCGGGTCGTGCCGGAACAATTCCTTCGGGTAAAACTCGAGTGCTGCCGTGATGCAGGCATCGAGCACCTCCTTGTTGCCCTCGCCGGAGACCAGCAGCATGAGGTTGCCCTTGGGGCCGACCACGGCGAGAGATGGCCAACTACGCACGCCGACCTGACGCCACATTCGCATCTCGTCGTCGTTCACGACCGGATGGGCGATCTCGTAGCGCAGGACCGCGTCGCGAATGTTCTCGGAGACCTTTTCGTTTTCAAATTTGGCCGAGTGCACACCGACGAATGCCACCGGATACCCGGCGTAGCGTTCCTCCAACTCGACGAGGTCGGGGAGAATGTGGATGCAGTTGATGCAACAATATGTCCAGAAATCGAGCACCACAATTTTGCCGGCGAGTTGTTTGCTGAATGACAGCGGTGGGGAGTTGAACCAGTCCTTGCCCTCCGGAAACTCCGGCGCCTTGAGGGCTTCCGCTCGTTGGTCGACTCGCTCGATGTGCGCTCGGAGTTGCTGGAGTAGTTCCGGGAAACGCTCGCTGCGCGGCGGCAGGTCGGCCGCTTGGCCAAGCGGCGTGAACAACGCGCAAATAAACAGGGCAACGGCCAGCTTGGCCAAGCGTGAAATCGAAAAAAACAAAAGTTGAGTCACGCGCACAAACTGCCGCCCACCCGGAGAGGTTGCAAGTGCACAGTGCTGTGGTGAATTCCCGACGCTCGTCGAGCGGATTGGTTTTGTTATAACAGGAGGCCGGGCAATATTGTGCCCACGTTTTAATACTGAGTTAACACGGAAAAAGATTGGCGTTCAGGAAAGTAGCGGAGAATCGGTTCGGCGAAAAAAAAGCCCCCGCCCAGTTTTTTACACTGAACGAGGGCCAACCCGATGAAAACACACCGCACTTAGTGTTAAGTACGATGAAATGACCTATACGCTCCTGCGTGGGGTGGGTTTCAATTTTTTTGATTTTTTTTGAGTGGCAATTTTGAGTGGCAAAAATATGGAGTAAAACGCCTGTCATTGACTGTGCTCGTTTGCCTGCCTAGGCTGCACGCCGACGATGAAACTGGTCATTTTAGCAGCAGGCTATGCCACTCGCCTGTATCCACTTACGTTAAATCAGCCCAAGCCACTTTTGCCGGTTGCAGGCAAGCCGATGGTTGATCATGTCCTCAAGTGCCTCGCACCGATCGAGGCCATCGATCACGTTTATGTCGTTACCAATGAGAAGTTTGCGGGGCATTTTGAGGAGTGGGCGAAAAACCGTGATACCTCCCAGTTTTCTGCACCGGTGACGGTGGTGAACGATCACTCGACTGATGACACCAATAAACTCGGGGCGATTGGCGATTTGCACCTAGTTTTGAAGAGTCAAAACGTTGAGGACGACGTGATTGTGGTTGCCGGGGACAATTTGTTCAGCGAGGGACTGGGCGACTACGGTCGGATGTGTGCCGAGACCAACGCCCCGGTGCTCGGTGTATACGACGTCGGGAGCCTCGAGGAGGCGACCAAGTACGGTGTGGTCGAGCCCAACGACGATGGGCACATCGTCAGTTTTGAGGAAAAACCGGCTGAGCCAAAGTCCACCCTCATCGGCATTGCGCTGTATCATTACCCCAAGGCGGTGCTGCCGTTGATCGACCAGTACATCGCCGACGGGAACAATCCGGATCAACCCGGCCGCCTGATCCAGTGGCTATATCCGCAGATGCCGGTTTACACGTGGAGAGTGCCCGGCACGTGGTACGACATCGGCTCCAAGGAAACCCTCGAGGAGGCCGATCAGATTTTCTCCAAAGCGCAGTCTTAAAATGAAACGATTCCTTTTCCTTCTGTTGGCCATGGCGCTATTGCCCGCGCTTGGCCAGGCGCAAAACAACAAGGCCAAGCGCCCGAACCCGATGACTCCGATAGAGGATGTGGCCGGTCTGCCGCGCGTGCTGTTGATCGGTGACTCCATCTCGATCGGTTACACGCTGCCGACGCGCGAGCTGCTCAAGGGAAAGGTGAACCTGCACCGCATCCCGACCAATGGCGGCCCGACGATCAAGGGTCTGCGGCACATCGAATCGTGGCTCGGGAAGAAAAAATGGGACGTCATCCATTTCAACTGGGGCCTGCACGACCTGAAGCACATGGGGCCGAACGGAGAGAACCTGTTCCCAAAGGAAAAAGGGGGCAAGGTGCAGGTGTCGCTCGAAGATTATGAAAAGAATCTCGACCGCCTTGTGCAGCGATTGAAGAAAACCGGGGGCAGGCTGATTTGGCGCAACACGACCCCGGTGCCGCCCGGCTCGAAGGGCCGCTACGTGGGCGACTCGATCAGGTACAACGCCGCCGCGGAACGGGTGATGATCCGCCATGGCGTTCCGACGCACGACCTGTTCACAATGAGCCGAGAGCGCATGAAGGAAATCATGCTCCCGGCCAATGTCCACTACACCAAGGACGGCTCCAAGGCGCTGGCCAAGAGCGTGGCCAAGGTCATCCTTCAGGCATTGAAATAATCGCTTGGCCAAGCGCAGGTAGGGACGGCTGTTCCAGCCGCCCTCCCAAAAAAGACTGCCCAAGCGGGTGGCGGTGTTTTACATTTCGCCGATGAGCCTTTTGTTTCGTTTTACATTATTGGTCGCGCTGTGCCCGGGGTGGTCGGTTGCTTCACAGGCCGGAAACTGGCCGTCGTGGCGGGGAGACCTCGCCGGAACCGGCATCGTGCGTGATGGGGAACTCCCGCTGAAGTGGGACATGAAAAAGAACGTCCGCTGGCGTGTGCCGCTGCCGGACCGGGGCAACAGCACACCGATCGTCTGGGGCGACAAGGTGTTCATCACACAGGCAACGGAGTCCGACAAGCAGCGTTCCGTGATGTGTTTCGACAAGAAAAACGGCGCGCTGCTCTGGCAAAAGGGCGTGAATTACACCAAGCCGGAACAGACCCATAAAACGAATCCCTACTGCTCCGGGTCGCCGGTGACTGATGGGCGAGTGGTGGTGGCCAACTACGCCTCCGCCGGTGTGGCCGCCTACGACCTCGATGGTGAGGAGCTTTGGCATCGCGACCTCGGCCCGCAGGAACACGTCTGGGGGAATGGCACCTCGCCGGTTTTGTTTGGGGACATTTGCATCCTGTACCACGGCCCCGGCCCGAACTCGACGCTGTACGGGCTCGACAAGTTGAGCGGGCGCAAACTTTGGAAACGCAAAATCGAGGAGAAGGATGATGCCAAGCGCGTCGATGGTTTTCGTGGTCGCAACGGTGGCATTAACGGGGCGTTCACCACACCGATCGTGGTTGAGGCAAACGGCCACCACGAGGTGATCCTCAGCGGGGCAAACATCCTTTGGGCTTTCAACCCGGAAGACGGCAGGGAGCTTTGGAAGTGCAGCGGGTTGAATCCATTGGTGTACACGTCGCCGGTTTACGATGGCAACGTCGTGCTCTCGATGGGCGGCTACTTCGGTGCGTCGATCGCGGTCAAACCGGGCGGCAAGGGGGATGTCACGGCCAAGCGCTTGTGGCATGATCCCCGGTCGAAGAAAAACCGGCTAGGCACTGCGGTCATCCGGAATGGCTATGCGTTTTTTGCGAACATGTCCGGCTTCGCGGAGTGCGTGGATATTAAGACCGGCAAGGTGGTGTTCGAGGAGCGTCTGCCATCGACCGCCAACAACGCCGCCTCGTGGGCCTCGCCGATACTCGTGGGAGACCGCGTCTACGTGACCAATCAGTCCGGCGACACAAACGTGTTTCGAGCGGGGCCGAAGTTTGAGTTGCTGGCGACCAATTCGGTGGGCGAATATTCCAACTCCACGCTGGCGGCCTCGGACGGCGCGATTTTTCTGCGCACACACAAGAGTCTCTGGTGCATTGCCGAGTGATCACCGCGCTTGGCCAAGCAGGACGTGAGCCGCAGCCTTGAACCCAAGGTGCCGCGGCGACTATAATGGGGCATGGACTTTTTTGTTCTGGCAGCGGTGCCAGCGACCGAGGCGAAGACCGCCTGGCAGTTGTTGCAGCAGGGCGGCCCGATGGTATGGGTGTTGTTGCTCGTCTCGGCGTTTGCCATTACTGCGTTCCTTGAGCGGCTGCTCTATTATCATCGTGCGCAAATCAACGCCTCCGAGTTCATGGCTGGCGTGCGGACGGTGTTGAAGAACGACAACGTGGTGGAGGCGGTGGCCATCTGCGATGCTACCCCTGGGCCGGTCGCCCGCCTTGCCAAGCTGGGCATTCTGAACCGCGACCAATCGCACGAGCGATTGCGAGAGATGATCGATGACCACAGCCGGGCCGAGGTGCCGCGCCTCGAGAAGCGCCTGAACATGCTCGGCACCATCGCGCAGATTGCGCCGCTGCTTGGCCTGCTCGGGACGGTGCTCGGGTTCATCGAGATTTTTCACGGCGTCGACCTTGCGGGTGGCAACTGGGTGCTCGCCGAAGACCTGGCCGGTGGCATTTGGCAGGGACTGATCTGCATGGCGCTGGGCCTGGCCATAGCGGTCCCGTGCACCATCGCGTTCAACTACCTCGTGGCACGGAAGGATGACATCGCGTTGGACATCGAGAAATCAACCTCTGATCTGCTCACCATTTTGACATTTGAACTGACGCCATCGAAGGTTGGATCTTCGCGGGGCACCGCAGTTCGCAAGGCGGCAAAAACAGCCAAGCCGAAGGAAAAGTGAAGTACCCGGGCAACATCAAGCCGCTGCATGGCGGCATCAACGCAGCGCCGTTCATCGGCGTGCTTTTCCTGATGGTGCCGATGCTGCTGTTCCACACGTTTTTCGTGTTCAAGCCGGGGGTCGAAGTAAACCTGTCGCTGCCGGTTTCCGACCAGAAAACCGGAGTCACTGATCCGTCACTGTCCGTCGCGGTTGATGCAGATGGCGTGATGTATTTTCATAATCGTCAGGTACTCCCGCTGGTGTTTTCCCGAACAGTCGAGGAGGCTGAGGAGGGGACTCCACTGGCAGACTGGGTGATCAATCGTGTTGAGGAATTGGACAGTAACCTGGTGATCCGGTTGGTCGAGCAGGGGCGTGTGTTGCTGAACAGTAAACCGGCCGAGACCGAGACCCAGTTGAAGGCGGGGCACCAGATTGAGCTGGATGTGCCGGCGACCGAGTTGCTGCGCCGGCGAGTGGAAAAGGCAATCGAGCAGGGTGGGCTGGAGCCGGACAAGATCTCGCTCCTTATTCAGGCCGATAAGGCGGTACGGCACGAGACGATCATCGCCTTGTGCGCCATGGCCGGAGAGGTGGGGGTCAACCGGGTGCTGTTGGCGACGCGTCCCACCGATTTTTCACGGCCGCCCGAGCCGGAAAACTGATCGTGCGATGGACGAACCGGCAACAGGCACACCAACTGTAAACGGCATCTCAGGCCGGACGATTGTCCTGTTAGCCGTGCTGATCTTCATCGGGCACATCGGCGTGTTGGCCTGGCTTGGCAGTGGGGCCCTTCCCGC
>Ga0115011_10003991_pt1 | contig 10006 bp, 8 predicted proteins | sample TroAtlMetagenome_2_FD_88705 | JGI IMG/M metagenome (GOLD analysis project Ga0115011, IMG submission 88705) | Marine eukaryotic phytoplankton communities from Atlantic Ocean - Tropical Atlantic ANT8 Metagenome | ecosystem: Environmental > Aquatic > Marine > Oceanic | place: Tropical Atlantic...
AGTATCAAGAGGCGCGCGCCAATTTTGTCAAGACTCAGGACTATGGGAAAGCTTACAGGCTTTCGATCGAGTCCGCGCATCAGCTCATTTTAAAACTATTGCAGCATTGGATAACTCTCCCGGAAGATGCTGTTGATGAGCCTGATATTCGCCGCGAAATCAGAGCCGTTTACAAAAAAACAGCGGGCAATCCACTTACGGAAATGCACAACCAAGCAAAGTCATTCATGGCTCGTGCGGTTTGGCCTCTGCTTGCCACGAAAGAACCAAATCAGGAACAAGCATCATTTGTTGCGGAGTTGGTGAAGCCACAGATTGGAGTTCGTATCAACGATAAGGCAGTTAAGCGCGGAAAACCCACGGAACCTTTCGGTTGGAACGTGCAGGCTGCTTACGCTTTGGCATTGATTCGTAGTGGAAAAGCAGAACAAGCCCATGAAGAAATTGACCTTCTCCATGCGAAAGCAAGAATAAATAGCAAGGTAAACCCTGAAGGTAAGCTTGATTATGGTCCTGCCGCAGGTGAGGGGCGCTATCGCAACTATAAGGACTATCTTCAACTGTGTGAGGTTCTGCGAGCATTGCAGGCCTTGATTTTAGATGAGCGGGTCGCTGCCACAAAACATCTTGAAATGGCGAAGAAGCTTCGCGCGACTTTCTCGGTGGAGGCGATTCCATTAGTTGCTGAAGTTGAGCAGTTTTTAAATATGAAAACCGAGTGATTGTCCAAACAGTTACCGTGCTTGTTTAGTGAAGATAATGAAGAAGAGCTTGATCCTTAATTTGTTTTCAATCCGTACATTGAGAGAGCTGTTTTTTTTGGGCAGTCTCGCGCTGTTCGTCTCGTCATGTGATCAGTCAAAGGTCAGATTTGGCAAGGATCGTGCCTTTCCGGGATTGAATTACACAGGGGATGGAGAGTTTACCGACCACGGTCGCAGGTCTGGAATTTTCCGCTTCGCTCTGGACTTAGGGCAGGTGAACTTGAAGGAAGCGGTTGATGAACTTCATGAACTAAAGGGGCTTCCGGAAGTGGGGTTCGTGTGCTACCTGCGGGTTGATCACCCACTCCCCCCCCTAGGAGGTGCGGAGGGTGAGTTCAAGGCGGGCGACCTTGTGGTTGAAATGACGCTCAGTGATGAGGATAACAACGAGGTCTTTTCCGAGAGTGCGCCTCTTAGCCGCTGGACATGGTCGGGTTCGGTCGGTGCACTTCAGAGTGACCTTTATATGGCGAGAACCATGTTTACGCCTGAAGAGGGAAAATCCTATAAGATTTCCCTAAAGGTTCCAAAAGGGCATCCCGAGGCTCCTACGGGCAGATTGTTGCTTATGGGTGGAGGTTGGAAGGCTTTCAACTAATCATCTGATCTATGAAGGCATCCGGTAGAGTTTCTTTTCTGGCTCTGGCCTTTCTTTTTGCTTTTTCTTCCTGCAAGAATGCCAAGCCAAGCCTGCAGTGGACCAACGAGAAGATAGGTCCAGCTTTTACGCTGGCCTCTGATCTGAATAAAGCCACCAGCTGTGAAGTGCTCAGGGTAGATGACGCTTATCCGAATGAGAGAGAAGCGAAGAATAGTGAAGATCTGCACGGCTATGCCATTTTATCGAAGGCGGTTGCTGTGAGAGCAAAATCACGGCGCACATTATCGGCGATTTTATCCAATCCGAAAACCTACATTCAATACGAGGAACCTCCGGATTGTAGTTTTCGTCCGGGGATCGCGTTCCGTTTTGCTGATGGAAGCATTCAGGTTGATCTTCTGATCTGTTTTAGTTGCAGTGAGTTGCGCTACTATTTGAATGATGAGATTGTCGGAACAAGTTTTTTCCGGTCTTCGGAGCTGCGCGGTCTGGTCAAGGCACTGTTCCCGGATGACAAGAAAATCCAATCATTGAAGTGAGTGGGGGATCACTTCAAGCCTCATTTAGTTGTTGCTTTTTGTAGCTCTGACTTCTTCTGATACTTCAACGTATGATTGATATAAAAAAACGTCTGACCGCTTTCATTGTGTTCGCTTTAGCTTTGGGATCGGCAGATGTTCGAGCCGCACAGGCACCGCTGACTCAAAAGCAGCTTGAATCACAATCGGAATTAATAGTTACCGGCAAGGTGATGGCTATTGCCTCCCGCGTACAGAAATCCCGGGTTGAACGGGCTTTTGGTATTCACCGTGACAGGATATATACCCTCACGATCAAGGTGGCAGATATCGCCAAGTTAACTAAGGGCAGTGGAGTGAAGGTCAGGCAAGAAATTCAAGTTTTGGCGTGGCGACCTGTGGTGCGTATTCCTAGATTGCCGGGGTTTCAGGGGCACGGTCTTATTCCTGGGACAAACGATACCGTAACGGTTTATTTGAAGTGGAATAAGGCAGGAAAATTCTGGGCGCCAATTCATCCCAATGGGATCGAAATTACAAAGCGAGGCAAGTGATCAAGTTAAGATGCTGAAGCAATTTTCCGGCATTACACTGGCTCGGGGGGAAGTCAGGATTGTGATCCTTGATCACGATGAATTAGCGGCTTTGGGTTGCTTAACTCTCGCAGTCCTCGATCAAAGAGGAAATATTTGGCCGGTTACCGGATTTGGGCAGGAGAAATAAAGATGGGTCGCAGAACAGGTTCGCCAGCGTTTATCCTCACCGCATTTCTGCTGGTGGTCGGGATATTCATCCTTGCTTCCAATGCGCGAGACTTCGGGGCAGTATTGATCTTTGTGCCGTTTGCTCTGGGACCTCTCGTGGTGTCGCTGTTCCTGGCGTTATTTGCTCTAAGGAGGGCATGCCAGATTACCCTGATCATTGGGTCTGTCCTCTATGCAGCATGGTTTGGCTACCTCTACATAGGAGCATTCTACCTGCATCCAAGTCCACAGAGCGGGATCATTCTCTTATTTATAGGAGTTTACTCTCTTCCTGGGATGCTTCCCGTATGGGGACTGACGTTGGGACTAATGAGTAGTGCAAAACACCCCCCGAGCAAACAAGACGGTTGTTCCAGCCGGTAAGGGTTTGTTATGTTCCCGCGTTCGGGCCGGATGAGGGTAACTGACGTCGTCATGAGAGGAAAAATGAGCTAAAAATGGTTATCCGAACGATTGTTCTAAGAATTGATCCGTCGCCTACGTTAGCTTATTAAAAGCATTAATAATTCAACCGTTTACCACTGGATGCCCCAGTGATAAAACCGATCTCGAGTCATTCACCTACCAATCAAAATGAAGAACGCGTTATTCACTTTCCTTATGTTTATAATGACCATTCCTGCTTATGGGCTGGAGAGGGATTATGTCAGTCGTGCCAAACTCACTAAGGAACAGGAGAAGCAGGTAATTGCGCTGGCAGAAAAGTGCGGGATCAAGAAAGTCTTAAAGATATCTACTCACAACATGTATCCATCCCCGTTTAGAGGGATCCGAGTACAGGGTGCCGAGCAGACCAAAGGTCGTGAAGTGTCTTATCAGGTTTTGGGTATGAGTCACAGTGTTTGGCTGGACCCGGGGGCCAAGCCGGGTAAGGGCGATATCAGAATGGGTAACCTCTGGGCAGGCAAGCCTTACGTGCGCAAGCAAACCATCCTAAAGGTTGGAAAGAAAGAATACAGAGTTGGTTCAATTCGTGATATGACGGCGGAGGAATGTGAGAAGATCCTTGGAAAGTTGCTAAAAGGAGAGTATCGGCATGCCCCTGCTGTTCAGGGCAGAATGCTTGAGCAGGTTGGATGGGACAAGCCTAGTAGTTTCTCAAGGCGTGGGGATCTCATCTCGGTAGGATTCCTGCACAAGGCCAAAGACGCGGGTTTCTTTGACCTTCAGATCAAGATGACGGGTGGAGAAATAAAGATTGAGCAAATGTTTCAGGCGATTCCCTGATTACTTTGTTGGTTCCGGTATTGGGATGGAGTGATTTTTTCAATACGCGTAAAAACCTTGTAGAGATGGTCAGCGTTACGGAACCCACATTCCCTAGCAACGGTTTTCAGAGGGGAGGTTGACTCGATCAGGTGACGTTTCACCCTGGCAACCCTTAGTCGCGTGATTTCTCCTGCCACACTTTTGTTGAGCGATTGGTGAAACTGGCGTTCAAGGCTACGTCGGTTGATCCCGGTTTTATTTGCGACATCATTGACCTTGATTGGTTTGTGGGCATTTTCTGAAATGAATCGCAAGGCTCGCGAAACAACCGGGTGATCAGCCGCGTAGGAGTCTGTAGACTGGCGGGGGATAATGGTATTGGGCGGTATTAATATTGGGTTGCTGGGACATTTTTCTCCCAGCATGATTTGATCGAGTAGCTTTGCAGCACGGTAACCTACTTTCTCAAAGTTTAGGTCGATACTGGTAAGTGTGGGGCTAGGTGAGGCACATATCGTTTCTTCATTAGAGCTTCCGATAATGCCAAGATCTTCCGGAATACTCAGACCTTTTGCGCGACAAACATCAATCAGGTAGCGGCAATAGAGGTCATTCACCACAAAAATACCCACTGGAGGGCGAAGAGTGGTCAGCCATTTCTCCATCCCTAGAATAAGGTTTTTCCATCCTTTTGTAGTTGTGGTTGCACCCTTACGTAAAAAACGAAAGGGTGAGCAATCTAATCCCTCTTTATTGAGGCGATTACGAAAACCGGATAGCTGGCATACTGCATCCTTGTCACGGGAGAATCCTAAGTAACCAAAACGCTTGAATCCGCGATTTAACAAATGCTCGGCGGCCATTTTTCCAGAAACATCAAATTCAGGAAATACACTAGGTAGCCCCTTGACGGGAGAGTTCATCCAAAGGTTTACCAGTGGCACGTTCATTCGATCAGCTGTTTTGGCCAACGATGTTGTGGTTCGCGCTAGAATACCATCGAAGGGAGGTGCCCCATTTTCTGTTTCCAAGAAGCTTGCTGTTGACGGAGTGATGGAGCATTCCCATCCCGCTTTGTCAGCGTAGCGTTGGCACCCAGCATAAGTTTCCAAGTGACGCTTAAATCCCCATTCCATTTCCAAGGCTATCGCAACGCGTTTTGCTTTCTGCTGCTTCATTGATGGCAGTGAAACTCTTCGCTTTGCTTATGGCAAATACTTAGTGTCGCAAAAAAGCTTTAAATATACGCAAAAAGGATACCCTATTATTTTGCTGAATATCCAGAATGACTTTAAATAAATGAATCACAAATAGAAAAAGTAATGACGAGGTTGAATCATTTTGTAAAAGTCCTTTTGTCAGTTTTTACACTGGCAGCAATCAATTTTAATCTCTCGGCAGGAGAATTGCCTCGTCCAGACGGCAAAGATGCAGACATGAGTAAACCGGTGCAGGTCTACATCCTTCTAGGCCAGTCGAATATGCTTGGTTTCGGAAAGATTAAGGGAGGGGAAGGTTCACTTGAGTATGCGGTTAAGGAAAAAGGACTCTATTCTTATCTGGTGGATGCGTCCGGCAAATGGACTGAGCGTAAGGACGTTCGCAATGTCCGCGTGATGGGGAGCGGGACGGGAGGCATGAAGCAGCTTAATAACGAATGGATGACGATAGCGGGACGGGCGATTGGACCGGAAATCGGTATTGGGCACTACGTTGGCCAAGTTACCGATGCTCCTGTAATGATTCTCAAGAGTTGTATTGGAAACCGTGCCCTTGGCTGGGACCTCCTGCCCCCCGGGAGCGAGAGCTTCGAGTTTACCGACAAAAAGGGGGTGACCTGGGTGCATCCCGGATACAAGGGCAGTCCTGAGCGTTGGAAAAAGGGTGAGGAGCCAAAGAAGATCGGCTGGTATGCCGGCATGCAGTATGATGGCGATATTGCCCGCGCCAAGAAAGTCCTTGCCGAACTCGACAAGTATTACCCAGGAGCCAAAAAATACGAGGTAGCCGGTTTTTTCTGGTGGCAGGGAGACCGTGACAGTCGCAGTGCAGCACTTTCAAGTCGGTATGAAAATAATTTGGCGCATCTCATCAAGACCTTGCGCAAGGAATTTGATTGCCCTAATGCGAAATTTGTCTGCGCCTCCCTAGGCCAGACGAAGGAAGGCGCTACTGATGGTGGTGGTCAGATTCTTGATGCAATGAAAGCAGTGGACGGTAAGTCCGGAAAATATTCTGAATTTAAGGGAAATGTTGCCAGTGTTTATACGCACCCGCTTTCCAAGGGGGGCAGTTCTGGGGGTCACTATGGGGGAAATGCGGAAACCTACATGAATGTGGGTGAAGCCATGGGTAAGGCTATGGTTGAGCTCTTGAAGCAGAAATAGCTTAGCGAAAAATCCGGAGCGTCTATGCGGTTCGGGGCATTTTTGATCAGTATGGTAAAGATTTTCAGGAAGATTGGATGATTCCGCTCCTGATTATAGACCGGCAGATTCGTGGGGTTTCTGCCGGTCTTCTTTTTTTGGGGCGAACAATTTTGAGTGAAGGTACTCATTGTGAAAGATAAAGACTATATGAAAGACAAAGAGCATAGAACCGTCCTGCTGGCTTCTGCTGTTGTGTTGCTGGCTGGTGGGGTTTCTATCGGTATGGGAGGCTTGATTCAGGCACTTTCCCGGTATCGGGGGTTGGGTTACGAAACGTCAGCCAATATAATTGGTTATATACTGCTTACAGTTGGAGCAATCACCTTTCTGATTACATATTCTAGATACTATAAAAATAGCCAGTGAAGCGACACAAAATGAATCAGTTCCCTTTTTATAAAGCAAGTTGCCTTATGCGTGTGATCTCTCTGCTTGCTGCCGCATTATTCACTATTCAGAGCCAAGCTTTTGAACCTTCCGGGAAGCCTGTCAGGGTATTTATTCTTTCCGGCCAGTCGAACATGGTGGGAGCCGGAAAAGTGGACGGTGGCAGCAGTCGCTGGGGGGCACAATTTATCGATCCAGTAGTTTCTGTATACAAGGGGGACTATGAGCAGGGCGCGAACTATGATGCAATGGAGCCTATCAAGACCTTGCGGCTCAAATCATTTGGTGGTACGGAACCCACGCGCTATCCGGGTGGTGGTGCTCAGGTGACGAGGGGATATATCCAAGTCAAGGAAAGTGGAATTTACGAGTTTCGCCCCGGTTATGGTGGCTCCATGGATAACATCATGGAGGTCGCTGGCAAGGTGGTGCACCGAAAAGAGGTTGGTCAGGATCCTGTTCGAAACGAGGTCAGGCTTGAAGCTGGCAAGAAGGTTGCTTTCAAAATTACCTACTTGACCAAGGATGCCAATGGCTTGGGATGGATTGTCAGGATGGACGTGCCCGGGACTCTGTCGACTCTGGTGAAGCACAAGGGGCTGTATCCTTACTTAATGAATGATCTTCATCAGTGGGTGGCACGTGATGATGTGTGGTATAGAGGTGTTATTGCTGCAGCTGGAAGCAGGTGGCTGGGTGTAAAGGATGGTCGTATTGGTCCGGAGCTGGGATTCGGACACGTTATAGGAAATTACCATGATGAACCAGTCTTGATTCTTAAGGCCTCACAGGGGAATCGTTCGTTATCATGGGATTTTCTCCCGCCTGGCAGTACAAGATTCGAGTATGGAGGAAAGATTTACGCCGGTTACAAGGAGTCTCCCTTGTCATGGGAAAAGGGCACGGATCCGCAGCCAATTAGCTGGTATGCCGGCAAGCAGTATGATGATTGCTTTGGGGCTGCTCATGAAGTGCTCAAAAACTTTGACCAAGAGTTTCCTCACTGGAAGGGTCGGGGTTACAAGATCGCCGGGTTTGCCTGGTGGCAGGGTGACAAGGATCGTTATAATGACGCGCATGCTTTTCAATACGAGAAGAATCTTGTTCACCTGATCAAGACATTGCGACAAGAGTTCAAAGCCCCTGGTGCCAAGTTTGTCGTTGCGACCCTTGGTCAAACCGCGAAGGATGCACCGTCTGGTAACGAGAAGCGGATCCTGGACGCTCAGCTCGCTGTCGACGGCACATCAGATCGGTACCCAGCGTTCAAGGGAAATGTTGCCACTGTTTACACGCATCCTCTCAGTCAGGGCGGAGCTTCCAACAGTCATTACGATGGAAATGCCCAAACCTATATGGACATTGGATCTGCTATGGGGGACGCCATGGTTGAACTGTTGAAAAAAGAATGAAGCAGGCAATGTGCATATTTATAAAGCTCTCCAAAAGGCTGTAAAATCCCTATTTTACCAGTAGAAAAGGTTTGGGATGAAACGCTTTATTCGCTTGGCTCTGAGCCTTTTTCTTGGAGCCTTGTCCTTGTTCTCTATTGTCGGTTTTATGGCAAGCTTCGAGCCGCTTGAGCTACGTATCCGCGTGATCTGGCGGGTGGTTTACATTGTGATTTTTGTTGCCTCAATGGCTGGTCTATTAAGAATTAATTTGTGTGGAAGAAAATAACCGTGTCGACAATTAATAAATGTTATGAAGTTCAAGAATGACCGCGCATCTATGCTCACTGCCATCTTGGTATTGAAAGCCAAATTCATATTTTTTGTGAGTAGCGCCATGGCTACCGATGTGCCTGCCTTTTTGCCGGCGCCTGATGCAACTCCGCCATCTGATGGCAAGGTCAAGGTCTACATTCTGGCGGGACAATCCAATATGGTCGGATTTGGTTACCTGCAGGGTGCCAGACCGGTTTACCCGAGTATTTATCTCTCTGCGGATCCCAAGATCAAGGTCGGTCGCATGCCGGTTGGCGCATCGGCACTGCTTAAACATGGAGTTTATCAGGGGGATGACCCGGATTCGCCCCGGGGCGGTCGGGCGTTTATTTACCCAGTGGGTTTTCAGGATGGCAAGGATTTCAGTGATGTGACGCCCGCCAAAGAGGGCACGGTGCAACTGGGCACGGTGGATGTCGAATTGCCGTCTATTAAAGGGCCTCAAACGGTGGTTGTGAAGGCCTTCATCGACGTGCCTATGAGTGGGAAACACGAGGTTCATGTGGGTTTTGGTGCAAGCACCCACGCCATTGCTACTATTGAGGGTAAAGAAGTATACCGTAAGGAACCAGGAAAGGATGGGGTTGTGACTACCCTGTTCCTCGAGGAGGGAAGGCGCTATCCTTTGACCATTACCTATATGAAGGGAGGTTCTGCCGCCTTGTGGCTCAAACATGTTGACCTTAAGGGGCGTGGTGATCTGGCTTCCTTGAACCAGAAGGGGAAATATACCTGGTTTGCCGATAAGGATGGCAAATGGACAGTTCGCAATGACGTTACCTACTGGGAGACACGTATTTCCAAGGAAGGGAGTGGTGGTCCACTATCCACCACATCCAATGGCAAATTCATCGGGCCTGAAGTCCCATTCGGCTACGTAATGGGAACCTATCACAATGAACCGGTTTTACTCATTGAGTCTTCTATGGGCAACCGGGCTCTGAGTTTTGATTTTAGGCCACCCTCAAGTGGCAAGACCGAGGAAGAGAAGGCCAACAAGTTCTGTGGATTGGAGTATGACTTGATGGTTGATGGGGTGCACAAGACTCTCAAGGACATCGATAATATTGTACCCAACTACAAGGGGCAAGGATACGAGATGGCCGGATTTGTCTGGTTTCAGGGACATAAGGACAAGAATGTTCCGAAGACAGTGTATTCACAACACCTTGCAAATTTGATCAAAGACTTGCGCAAAGAGTTCAAGACACCAAAGATGCCGGCGGTCGTGGCCACGGTGGGGTTCGGCGGAATGGATATGGATCCTGGGCACTTCATGACATGGGAGGCTCAGATGGAGGTAGGTGATGCAAAACAGTATCCTGAATTTTCGGGTAATGTTGCCAGCGTGGATACCCGATCGTTCTGGCGTTCTCGGGCAGAATCCCCTACCAACACCGGTTACCACTATAATCATAATGCCGAGACCTATATTCTGACCGGTGATGCACTTGGGCGTGCCATGGTGCGCCTGCAGGGCGGTAAGGCGGAAGATTTGAAAATCAGCAAAGGGTCAAAGCGCCATCCTGATGTTACGACGATCTTTTCTGATTCGGTTACAGGAATATTTAACAAACGAGGACCGCACTATCCGCCGGAGTATTACA
>Ga0115011_10003992_pt1 | contig 10006 bp, 12 predicted proteins | sample TroAtlMetagenome_2_FD_88705 | JGI IMG/M metagenome (GOLD analysis project Ga0115011, IMG submission 88705) | Marine eukaryotic phytoplankton communities from Atlantic Ocean - Tropical Atlantic ANT8 Metagenome | ecosystem: Environmental > Aquatic > Marine > Oceanic | place: Tropical Atlantic...
TATGATATGAATGTAGGAGAGATCAAATGGCAGGTCGCGGGATCCACTGATGAGAGTGTCATTGGGAATTCCGCATCGATGGTTTCCGGAGAGCTTCTTTATTACAAAAACTCATCCTTACAAACACTCAACGTGTTTGACAAAGTAGACGGGTCCTTATTACGCTCGATTCCTTTGGGTGGAAGACCAACAGGAGTCCCAATGACCTACGAGATAAATGGGAAGCAGATGGTGGTCATTGCTCTCGGAAGGCAGGATGAACTCATGGAATTAGTGGGTCTTTCCTTGTCCCAGTGATTATTGATCGGGTACCCCCGCTCTTTTTTAGTCCCTTATCCGCAGTATCCCTAGAGGTTAAGTGGCTTCCATAAAGCGAACGTTTAAATGTAAGTAAGCGTTTTCATTTGGGTGCTTTGACCAGATTTCTTGCCATGCTTCAGATGACATGGTCTTCGGGAATTGTTGTTCTCGAACCTCTCGGCTATCCCATTTGATGATCCAGGTGACATTAGGCTGACCATTTTTGGATACGATCGGGTTTGAGCCAGAGACCTCGGGTGGCTCCCCTTCATCCATCCAAAAATCGATAACCTCTAGATTTGATTTTAACCAAGGTGCCGCCAGTTCTTTTGCCCACGTCTTATAGGCGTCAAACCACTCGGATTCGATCGTGTAGTCTCTTATCTCGTAGATGCTCTTTGACATGTTAAAATCCTCTTTTTGCGTCACATATAAGATACGTTATTTGAGCGCCCTCTCATAATTGTATTACTGGGATTTTAATTTGTTTTGGATCGAGAGGATTGAATAATCGAATAGGTATCATTGGCGATGTCCATGCTGAAGCTGAACGACTGGAGCTTGCCATTGAGTTTTTTTTAAAAACTCAAATGGATCTTATCGTCTGTACCGGTGACATCGCTGATGGTAGAGGCGATATCAATAAGAGCTGTGAATTATTGAGGGCGCACTCAGTATTATGCGTTCGCGGTAATCATGATCGATGGTTATTAAATGACCAGGTTAGAGACATTCCTGAAGCTCACGATAAAAAGGACTTGAGCCAAGAGGCTCTGTTCTACTTGGAAAGGTTGGCCGTTCAAGAGCGAGTAGATGTGCCTGACGGAGAAATGCTCCTATGCCATGGTGTGCTAGATCGTGATATGGATAAGATCTGGCCTGGCACCGATAGAACCAGAATAGAGAGATCCGAAGCGTTGGATGACTTGTTTCTCGATTGCCCTCCGCGAATCATCGTCAACGGGCACATGCATTACCGTACGATTATTGACTTTGAAGACTGCATACTGATTAACGCGGGTACTTTAAAAGGAAACTATCCCGTAATTACAGTTTTAGATTTTGGCGCAGACGTGGTTATTGGTTACTCGATCAAAGATGACGCAGTCGAACAAGTAGGAACAGCTTCTTTATCTAACAGACTCGAAAGGAAAGTGTGGGCCAATACCCAGGATTTTGATGGAGTATGGCAGCCAGTAACTTTTAGTTGAATGTTGTTTTCCTCGATCGACGATTGACGATTGACGATTGACGATTATGGGCTCAGTGGGCGTGTTTAGCTTTTTTCGTATCTGCTGTGTTTTCCTCTACCCATATTTCCACAGGGACCGAACCCGCTTTGCTGAAGATGAGTTCAATGGTGAACTTGTCTCCTAATTTAAGCGGATTTTTTAGACCTTCGAGCATGACGTGGTTTCCACCGGGCTGAAACTCTACCACCGAGTCTGCCGGTATTGCTTTTCCGTCGAGTAACTCGCGCATCCTGACAATATCACCATCATGAATGACGTCATGAAGCGAGGCGGAATCGGCAATATTACTGGGCACTTGCACTTTTATCAGCTTATCCGCAGAGGCTCCAGAGTTCTTAATGTTGAAGTAAGCAACTCCATATTGGCTGATTGGTGGTGTGGGTTTTGACCATGGATGATCTATTGTCATGTTGTTTTGAGAAAAGTCGTGCCCTACGGAGGAAGAAGCGATAAGGCTTGATAACAACAATAGCGTCAGTTTAGTTAGGTACATCTTTTTTATCCCTTAACTGCTTTTAAAAATGTCAAAGTTTGAATTGCATAAGGATACAGTAAAGAAGGGTGGGTCGACATGGTTGCGGATCCAGATGTCTGCCTCAATCGCTCAAGTTGGATCTAAGGCTGAATACTCTAGTTGTTGATGGCTACAGACTTGATTTGCATCCACACGGTCTGTCCTGCTTCTAGGCCCAAAATGTCTACTGATTTTCGCGTGACCAAGGCCCGAAATTTTGTGGTTTTGGCCGATAGGAGAATTTGCTGGAAAGCTGGATTGTTGTCTTCTAGGATCTCAATGACTTCGGCTTCTACTTTGTTCAGGATGCTGGTGTCTTCTTGTTTTGTGTAAGCGATGCTGATGTCCCTGGCAAGAATAGAAAGCCTTACTTTAGAGCCAATTTCTAGCAAAGCATTTGCGACTCTGAGACTACCGCCTTGGAACTCGACTTCGCTCAGGCCGTATTTTGCATCTCGATTGACTACCGTTGCCTCTATCACAGCACCAATGTCAGGCCAGAGTGTGTTGTTTGTAGAAAATTCAGTTAATGCCGTCATTAAAGGTTTGTTCGTGACGATGATTCCATTCTTGATAACCATTAAGTGGTCAGCGATTTCTAATACCTCATTAATTGAGTGCGTGACATAAAGGATGGGGATGCTAAAAACTTCGTTTATGTTCTTGATGGTTTTGAGTAAATCTTTTTGCCTTGACTTGTCGAGAGAGGACAAGGGTTCGTCCATCAGCAGGAGCCTAGGATTACTGAGTATGGCTCTTGCGATGGCGACAAGTTGTTGTTCTCCACCCGACAGCTGATTGGGCAGCTTGTCTCTCAGTGAGTCGATGCCTAATTGACTAAAGATAGATTCTGGGTCTAACGACTGTTCCGCGGAGGCTCTTCGTTGAATCGCAAATTGTATATTTTGTTCACTAGTCAGGTGCGGAAATAAGTTTTTGGTTTGAAAGACATACCCGATGCGTCGTTTGTGAGAGGGTAGAAAACTATCCGATGTTTGCCATGTTTCTTCTTTAAAGCGTATCCAACCTTTTATTTGTTTTTCTAGACCGGCTATAGACCTAAGTAAACTGGTTTTGCCGGAGCCAGAGGGGCCAAAAATGGCGGTAATGCCATCGCCAGGAATCTCAAAGTCTGCGTGGAGCTCGAATTTTTGATGACTCTCCCCTTTGCGTATGAGTTGAAAGTTAGCTGACAGAGACAACTTCAGTCTCGCTTTGGCCAAGGAGCAACGAGGCTTCCCAGGGATCGATTTTGGACGGCGTATAGTGGTAGGAGGATCGCAAGGGAAAAGATCAACATAATCGCTGACAATTTATTTGCAGATTCATAGTCTAATGATTCGACATAAGTATATATTTGCGTAGAGACGACTTGTGTTTCACCAGGAATATTGCCGCCAATCATGAGCACTACGCCAAATTCGCCGATGGTGTGGGCGAATCCTAAAATCGCGGCCACAAAAAATCCTTGTTTTGATAGAGGCAGTACTACGCTGAAAAATCTGTCTAGTGACCCAGCTCCCAATGTCGTAGCAGCCTCCAGTGATTGTTCGTCCAGATCTGAAAATGCGTTTTGGAGTGGTTGTATGACAAAAGGTAGTGAATAGATCATAGAAGCGATGACCAGACCCGTAAAAGTGAATGGAAGTGGTCCGACCCCTAAAAATATCAACAGCTCAGCCGCTGGGCTTTGAGGTCCTAAGGCGACAAGGAGATAAAATCCGATCACCGTTGGTGGTAGAACGAGCGGGAGGGTGGTGATTGCTCCGATTGGGGCCCTAAGAAAAGAGTTAGTTCGCGCAAGCCACCACGCTAAAGGGGTTCCAAGCAAAACCAGTAGCACGGTCACAGTCGTTGCCAAACGAATAGTCAACATGATAGCGGTTAGGTCTGAATCGGAAAGTCCCACTTAGATCGGTCTCTTATGTGCCGCTAGCGATACCATAACCGTAATGCATTATGATGGCCTTGGCTTCATTTGATTTGATAAATTCGAGAAATTGAATCGCAATTTTTGAGTTATCGGCTTTGTTGATTAGAACGACATCCTGTTTGATTGGTTGATAGAGTGAGCTGGGTATGTTCCAGGTCGAACCTCTGGGTTCTTCATTTTGAGAGGCTGATATAAATCCTAGCTGAGCGTTACCCGAGGAAGTATAGAGATAGGTCTGAGCAATATTCTGTCCCTGGACTTGCCTGCCTCGATATTTTTCATAGAGTCTCAGAGACCTAAGTACCGACACGGCGGCTTCCCCGTACGGAGCGACTTCTGGATTGGCTAATGCGAGTTTTGTAAAAGAGCCGGCGAGTAATAACTCATGAGGGTCGATGTTATTTTTGGATGACCAAAGCACTAGCCTGCCAATTGCGTAGGTGTGCTGATGTTTTTTGGAGGCCAGATTGGCTGCAACCAGTGATGATGGTTTTTCTTGGTCAGCGGAGAAAAATAATTCAAAGGGCGCGCCGTTGACGATCTGAGCATGGAGGCTGCCTGAAGATCCGACGGATAGCTTTATTGGGGTCGACGATTTAATTGCAAACAGGTCGATCAGTTTTTTCATGGGTGATACAAAGTTTGAGGCGACAGCGATATTTAGAGTGGATTTGGAATTGCCATGGACCAACTTTGGGAGCCCACCTAGCAGAAGATAGCAGAGGATTAAGAAATGGAGGTGGACCGTGTGGCCTTTAGTCAATGATCTTGAGCCTGTGTAGCGATTATTGAGATTTCAGGCCAGCTAAAATATGTTGTATATCGGCGCGACGAAAATCGTTTTTGGTCCGCTCAAAAGCTGAAGGATCTAGCTGCGCTAAAGCTTGGGTCTTTTGAATGCTTCTAGGCATTAGCTCTTCAGGATCGCTCACTTCGTCTAGAAAACCTGCTTGTACGGCCCCCTCAGGATCATACATATTGGCTGTGATCGCTGCGTTGGTTAAGTATTGATTGGCAATCCTTGATTTGGCGAGCATTAGAGCAAAAGGAGGAAGTGTCATGCCGATGGCCACTTCGTTTAGGCCTATTTTGTAATCTCCTACTACACCCAAACGATAATCTGCAGCGAGCAATAAGAATCCTCCGAGCGCGACCCCATGACCCCCAGTGGCCATTACAATTGGCTTGGGGAATCCATAGATTCTCATGAGTAATTTGGTGCCCACATTAATCATTGATTGAATAGACGCGGCATCTCCTGAACGAATAACGTTTAAATCAAATCCGCCCGATAACAGGCCCGGCCTGCCGGTGATGAGTACTGCTCGTGATTCTTCTTCAGCCCTATCGAGGGCTTCATTTACTTCCGCGATCATCTCAGAGCCCATAGCGTTAGCCTTTCCATCATCCATCCGAATAATGGATATCTCGTCTAGCTTCTCATAAGTCAGGCGTGTCATAGGCTGTGGCTCAATTCACCGTCTGGTCGTTTGCTTCTTAAGATATGGTGGAGGCGGCGGGAATTGAACCCGCGTCCGCTGACTCTCTGCTATTGGCTCTACATGCTTAGATTCCGTCTATTAATTTAGCTTCTTACGACCCGACGGTCAGGGTGTAGTCTGCGAGCTCTTTTAGTTTTAACAGTTCAGCCTCGAGCAAGTCCTCGCTGCGATCCTGCTGCTTTGCCGTCGATTTCTCCTAGCAGGAAACGGATCATCGACGTAAGCGGGTTTTTTAGGCCGCTAGTGCGTAGTTTTCGTCGTTGGCAACTATAAAAGTTACTGCGATTGTTTTACGAGAGTCACAACCCTCTCGGCATGCACCGCAAGTTTCGATGTCCTCGTCGAAACCATGTCGCCCCCAAAATGTATAGCGATTACGGTTGTTGCTTGATTCCTTTTGATGTTTAGTTGACCAGATGATATCACGGTTTAATAGTCAGTAATTGTTTGGTCTGAGGAAGTTCTTGTCTTGGTTTTTAATCAAATGGTGATTAATGGACGCCGGTTTGTGTTTTTGGCCTGGCTTTGGGGGCTCTGTTCTTACAGTCACGCTGTTGGTCCGGTGCAAGATTTATCGAAGGCCGAGGCGCTTGTTACCCAAGGTGAGTGGGGTTTAGCGCGACGATATTTAGAACCGGCTATCTATTCTCCTCACATCACGAATCAGCTGCGTTCAAGATTCTATTACGTCAGAGCTTATAGCTTTTTTGAAGAGCGCCTTTATGTCTCTGCGAAAAAGGATTTTCATCGTGCCTTGGAATTTGATAGCTCGAACTGGGATGCAGTCTATTCTCTTGGGAGGATTTACTATTACGGTAAAGGCGCTGACCAGGATTTTGAGCTCGGGGTCTCTTTTTTTCGTCAGGCCGCTGAATTTGATCATCGGGATGCCAAGTTTTATATAGGATATGCGACTGTTCACGGTCGTGGAATCGAGAAAAATGAGGCAGAAGGGCTATCGATACTTGCTGCGCTTTCGAAAGAAGAGCACGTGTTATCGATGCTGCATCTTGCCAATTATTACAGAGGCAAAACTGAATCTGGCGATCAAGTAAGCTCTTCGCGTGTTGTCGATCTGTATCTTCGAGCATTATCCATGGGTTCTGCCGACGCGGCTCTTGCGCTGGGATTTATGTATAAGAATGGAGAGCTTGTTGCCATTAATGCGCAGTTATCTTACGACTACTTTGTTCGGGCCGTGGCTCTTGGAAACCGCCAGGCTTTGCTCCACTTGGCTTATGCGCATATGACCGGTAGCGGCGCAGAGCAAAGTTATCGTTTGGCGAAAGGCTACTATCTCGAAGCCGCAGAGCACAATTTGGAAGGAGGGTTTTTAGGCTTGGGCCACCTGTATGAGTTTGGCCTAGGTTTGCCGGTTAATAAGGCGGCTGCGGAATCATTTTATCAACTGGCTTCAAATGGCCAAGATTCAAAAGTGAAAGTTTTCCGGGAACCGATAACCACTAATCATCTTTAGGTACTCTAGTGCGAAGGAGGCGAACACGGTGGCATCTAAACAGCTATTCTGGTAAAAATACCCCGCTTTTATTGATGCCTAATCCATAAGTTAAAGAGATTAATAGCTTGAGTATTGAAAAAAGACGGTCTGAAATTGTTGAAAGTGCTATTGATGAACTAGTTCAGCAAGGAAAAAATTCCTTTAAGCCTGGTGATATAGCGGATTTTTTGCGTGACAAAAATGATCCAATCAGCGTTTGGCAGTTGAGAGCAGAATTTAGTTTATTGGAAGAAAAAGGCGCAATTTCCTTTGATGCGGATACCGCTTTATGGACGCGTAGTCAGCCGTCGAACATGAAAAGCGCGATATAGCTTGAAGACTTCCTTCGACCTGTCGGCTTTGCCGCAGATCTCTAATCCAGGGAGCATCGTTATCTTGAAGAGCAAGTGGTATCCAGAATTTGTGGATAGCCTTTCTTCGACGTGTATAAACGTGCTCAATCAATGTGGTTATCAGGAGATTGAAGAACATGTTTTGCCCGGCTCGCTTGAAATTCCTTTAGCTGCTAGAGATATTCTTAGCGAAGATACATCCAATCGTGTTGATGCGATTATATGTTTCGGGGTTATTGTGAAAGGCGACACTCTTCATTTCGAGTTAATCAGTCAAGAGTCTATGAGGGGCCTTGGCATGGTGATGCATGAATTTAGGCGGCCGATCATCGTGGAAATTCTACCCGTTTATGAGATTGAACAAGCCAAACAACGTTCGTCGAATGACGAGTTTAACAAAGGGATTGAGGCTGCAGTGGCAGCTATAGAAATGATAGCGTGGAGACGAGGCTTACTGACTCAATAAGCTGAATGCTTCATAAGTCTTTCCTTTTGACGCTGCCAATCCTGATCTTTTTTCGTTTGTCTTTTGTCTTGTGACTGCTTGCCTCGGGCCAGTGCGATCTCTAATTTAATATGGTTATTTTTCCAATACACGTTGATTGGTACGCAGGTGTAACCCTTTTGTTGGGTGGCCGAATGGATTTGAGTGAGCTCTCGTGTATGAAGAAGAAGTTTTCGCCTGCGTTGAGGCTCGGTGACCACGTGAGTCGACGCGCTGTTAAGTGGTGATATGTTAGCGCCTTCTAGAAATGCTTCACCTCTATGTAAAACCACATAGCTTTCTGCAATCTGGATGCGGCCATCCCTAATACTTTTAACTTCCCAACCCAATAATGCCAGGCCAGCTTCAAATCGGTCTTCAAGAAAATACTCATGACGAGCCTTTCTGTTGGACGCGATTGCTGAAGAATCGGTTTTTTTGCCTTTTTTCGTTTTGCCCGACATTTGAGTGATGCTAGTTTGCTAGTTTTGATAATAGTCCTTTGCGTATCTTACTGATAGGTTAGGTTCGCTGTACAATTAAGGCACCTAATCAGGAGCAACCAAAATGGCAAATGATTTCTCAGGCAAGCGAGAAATGTGGTCTAACCGCTGGTTGTTTGTGTTGGCTGCTGCTGGTTCTGCAGTGGGGCTGGGTAATATCTGGAAATTTCCCTATATAGCAGGCGAAAATGGCGGAGGGGCCTTCGTTTTAATTTATCTTTCGTGCATAGCCCTAGTGGGTGTCCCGATCATGATGTCTGAGATTTTGCTTGGAAGATCAGGGCGCTCAAGTCCAATCACCTCTATGGAGAAATTGGCTGAAGTATCCAAAGCCTCCAGGTATTGGGCGTTCATCGGATGGTTAGGGGTTCTGGCAGGCTTTCTCATCCTATCTTATTACGCGGTGATTGCTGGTTGGGCTCTGAATTATATCTGGCTGTCTGGTTCGGGCGGATTTTCTAATATTGGAGCTTCTGGAGCTGAAGACATCTTCAATAATTTTCTTTCGAATCCTTGGCAGCTTTTATTTTGGCACTCGTTGTTCATGATTTTTACGGTCTTGATTGTGGGGAGAGGTATTGGGAAGGGTCTCGAGACAGCTGTGCGCTGGTTTATGCCGCTGCTTTTCATTTTGCTAGTTATTTTGTTGATTTATGGTTTTCAGTCTGGCGGTTTCACTCAAGCTGTTAACTTTATGTTTGATTTTAAAATGGACGTGGTCACAACAGAGACCTGGCTGATCGCGATGGGGCAGGCTTTTTTCACCTTGAGTTTGGGCATGGGCGCGATGATGGCCTACGGTTCTTACGTACCAGACAGCGCCAACATTGGTAGTACGGTGATCATCATTGCCTTGTTGGATAGTTTCGTTGCTGTAGCTTCTGGTTTGGCAATTTTCCCGATTGTTTTTGCTAACGGGCTCGAGCCTGGCCAGGGTCCAGGTTTGATGTTTGTCACCGTTCCCTTAGCTTTTGGTCAAATGTCATTCGGGTCGCTCTTTGGTACATTATTTTTCTTGTTGGTGAGTTTTGCGGCGATTACCTCAGCGATTTCGTTGACCGAACCAGCAATATCTTACTTAGTCGAAAAATATAATGCGCAAAGGAGTCGAGTGGCTATTAGCCTTGGGGTTTTTTGTTGGGTATTAGGGATAGGAACTGTTTTGTCCTTTAATCATTGGGCGGACTTGACTTTGTTTGGTCGGACATTTTTTGATTCGGTTGATTATTTGTCTCAAAACATAATGCTTCCCCTTGGTGGGTTGCTCATTGCTTTATTTGCGGCCTGGAAAATTCCAGGCGAATTGATCTTAGAGCAACTGGGTATCAGTGGACGCTATGGCCTGTATGCCTGGAGAATTGTAGCCGGGATTATCGCTCCTCTTTGCGTGGCACTTGTTTTTATAAACACACTTTTCCCTGAGGTTTTCGAGGCCATCAATCGCGCTCAAAAGGGTTAATGCCCAAGATCACACGTACTGCTATTTTGGATGCTCCTGTAACGAGAGCTTATAGGGTGGTTAGCGATGTCGAACAATATCCTGATTTCTTGCCGGGGTGCCAGGGTGTCACTATTCTTGATCACGATGTCCGCCAAACCGTGATCAGAGTCGACGTATCGTGGTCGGGTTTTTCGGATTCGTTTGTTACCAAAAACCGATCTATAA
>Ga0115011_10003993_pt1 | contig 10005 bp, 6 predicted proteins | sample TroAtlMetagenome_2_FD_88705 | JGI IMG/M metagenome (GOLD analysis project Ga0115011, IMG submission 88705) | Marine eukaryotic phytoplankton communities from Atlantic Ocean - Tropical Atlantic ANT8 Metagenome | ecosystem: Environmental > Aquatic > Marine > Oceanic | place: Tropical Atlantic...
GCATCCAAGATGCTGGAGAACTGGGCCAAGATTGCGGTGGTGGCGAGTGTCTTGGCTGCCCCGCTGGGACAGCGTGTGCTGATGGCGGCGACTGCCTGAGCCAAAACTGTGGTCGGTTCAGTAACACATGTGAAGCCCCCACGTGTTTCGATGGCTTGAAGAACGCCGACGAAACGGACGTGGACTGCGGTGGTGTCGACTGCTTCAACCTCTGTGGTGATGGCCGTCAATGCGAACTCGACAACCAATGCCAAAACGGACTCTGCGCAGCCGACGAAGAGGGCGTGCTCCGGTGTGTTGCCCCCGGGTGCGACGATGGGCGCGTCAATGGCCAAGAATCCGATGTGGACTGCGGCGGGAACTGCGATCCGTGCGGAGACAACCAACTCTGTAACTTCGGCAACGACTGCGAGAGCGGCTCCTGCCAATTCAACGCGGATCTGGGTGCCCAGGCTTGCGTCGGCGCCCGGTGTGACGACTTTGCCCAAAATGGCGACGAATCGGACACCGATTGCGGCGGTGAGGACTGTGATCCCTGCGAGGACGCCAGCCGCTGCAACGACGGTGACGATTGTCAAAGCGGCGTCTGTGAGAACGGGCTCTGCCAAGTTCCGAGCTGCGACGATGGTGTATTCAACGGTGCAGAGACAGATCTCGACTGCGGGGCTGGTGGCGATTGCCCTGGCTGCGAAGTGGGAGAACGCTGTGGTGAACCCGCTGATTGCTTGAGCGGTATCTGCGTCGATGGTGCCGCTGGGCGCGTTTGTCAGGAGCCCGGCTGTAACGACCAGGTCCAAAACGGTGACGAGACCGATGTGGATTGTGGGGGCGAATGCCGAGTCTGTGACATCAACCAAGGATGTGCCTTGGGCAGCGATTGTATTAGCGGTGTTTGCGGTCAAAACGATCTCTGCGCCGCCCCGGCCTGCGACGACGGGGTTCTCAACGGAGACGAAGCCGATGTGGACTGCGGTGGCAATGACTGCAACGCCTGTGCGCCCGGTGGGGATTGTCGGGGCAATGACGACTGCGACAGCGGAGTGTGTACCGACAACATCTGTGCGGCCCCTGCCTGTGATGACGGCGTGACCAACGGTGACGAATCAGACACCGACTGCGGTGGTGACACCTGTGCCCCATGCGCCAATGGCGGCGTTTGCGGGGCCGGAGAGGACTGCACCAGCGGGGTCTGTGACGGCGGTCGCTGTGCGGTACCCGCCTGCGACGACGGGGTCCAGAATGCCGATGAGACGGACGTCGACTGCGGCGGCAGTTGTAACCCGTGTAACGCCGGTGCCGCCTGTGCCGTCCCGGACGATTGCTCAGCCGCGGTCTGTACGGACAACGTCTGCCAACCGGCTCGATGCGACGACACTGTCCTCAATGGTGACGAAGCCAACGTCGACTGCGGCGGCAATGCATGTAACGGCTGCCCCGACGGGGATGATTGTCGGGATGCTGACGACTGCGAATCCGCCTTTTGTGAAAACAATGTGTGTGCTCAACCACCACGGTGTGACGAAGGTGGGGACGGCGGAGACAATATCCTCAACGGGCAAGAGTCCGACGTAGATTGCGGGGGGCCTGGCTGCGATCTCTGTGCCGATGGATTGAGCTGTAATGTTGCCGGTGACTGTCTCTCGACCCATTGCGAAAACGGCGTGTGTCTCCAGCCGCCGACCTGCGTCGATGGCCGTGAAAATGGCGATGAGACCGATGTCGACTGCGGTGGCGCCGACTGTCCCGAGTGCGAGGAGGGTGCCAAGTGCGACGCAGGCAATGATTGTGAAAGTGATGTGTGTGCCGGTGGGGTCTGTGTCGGTGCAGCCTGTAACGACGGGGTGCTCAATGGGGACGAAACCGATCTGGACTGCGGCGGTAGCTGCGGGGTGTGCGCAGCTGGTCGACGCTGTGACCTCGCCACAGAGTGTGCCAGCGGGGTGTGTACCAACGGTGTCTGCCAAGCCCCAGCATGCGATGACACCATAGAGAACGGTCTCGAGTCCGATGTGGACTGTGGCGGTAATTGTAACGCCTGTCCCGACGGCGGGGCCTGCGGCGCCGGTGCCGATTGCCTGAGCGGCGTCTGTCAGAATGACGTCTGCCAAGTCCCCGCCTGCGACGATGGGGCCCGGAACGGCGACGAGACCGACGTGGATTGCGGCGGCCCGTGTGACGTCTGTGCAGACGGCCAGGGATGTGACATCGGCGGCGACTGCGTCAGTGGTGTCTGCCAGGGCGATGTCTGCCAGGCACCGGCATGTGACGACAATGTCGAGAACGGTCAGGAAACCGACTTGGACTGTGGCGGCGTTTGTGGACCCTGCGGTAATGGTGATGCCTGCCAGCTCCCAGGAGATTGCGCGAGCAGCGTGTGCGAAAACAATCTCTGCCAAGTACCGGCCTGCGACGATGAGGTCCAAAACGGGGATGAATCTGACGTGGACTGTGGCGGTGGCTGCGATGCCTGCCCCAACGGTGCCCAATGCGTCGAGAACGACGACTGCGAGAGTGGGGCCTGCCGACGCAACGAATGCGGAGATCCCGTCGAGGTGGAAGAAGTCGTCTGTCCGCCAGGCTGGAATCCGACCATCATCAATGATCATCCCGATGGGCCTGCGTGGACATTGGACGGCGACAACAACTTTGCTCAAAACGGACTCACCAGCGGCTCGTGTGGCGGTGGCCCAAACTCCCAGCCTGATGTCTACGCGTTCACAGCGCCCGAAGACGGGGAGTATGCGGTCACAATGGAGTCGTTCAATGACTTCATGTGGATCCCCATGCCCGTACTGCACGTGCGGGATATCTGTAACGATCTCAATACCGAATTGGCCTGTGGCGAGCGACGGATCGATCCCAAGGTGGTCGAACTCATGGTGGCCATGAATGCCGGCCAGACGGTGTACATCTTCGCCGACGGGGTCGGCGAGTTCGGTTTCCCGACCATGGGCCAATATCGATTAACCATCTCCGGCTTCTCCGCTGCAGACGTGGTCGAAGCGGAGTCCTTCATGAACCGCGGCACCGGCGCCATGGCCATCGATGCGACGGCCATCAAGGGCTCGGCAAATCCGTCGAGCTTCCGCTACCAAGTGCTGGCCCAAGACGGCTCACTGATGGCCATCAACGGAGACGATGGTCCGTTCTTGCCTGGCGGAAACTTCGCCGCCCAAGACGTCAATGGCGAAGATGGCTTCGTGGGCGATGTGGCCTTTAACCCCGCCCTGACCGCCGCTCAGCGCCTCGCCGCCCACTCCCTGCGAATGGAAATCGTAGACCTTGCCGGTGCGGCCTCCGACCCCGTTGACTTGGTCATCCAAGACGCGGTGCCGACCGCACTTGGCGAGCTCTGTGATGCAGACAACGCCCGTACGGCGTGCCCTCCGGGTGCGGCCTGTTTCTGGAATAACGATATTTTGGACATCGATGACGACGGCAACGGGGTTAATCGATGCCATCAGGTGGCGGCAGAGTGTCCGGCAGCCTGGGAGGTCTTTGATCTCAACACCCATCCGAATGGGAATAACCGGTGGCTCTACCGGACCGGTGACCTGACGCGTAACGATCTGGAAGAACACGGAATCGGCACCTGTCTAGAGGCGGTGAGAGATGCAACGGGCTTCAACGCTGTCTTCGAGTTCACCGCGCCCTCGACGGGGCGGTATCGTTTCCAGACGACGCCCCGAAACGGGTTCAACGAACCGGATGCAGACGTAATTTTGTGGGCGCGTTCCCACTGTGGCGTCGAAGCCGCCAACGCCGAGTTGGCCTGTGTAGACAACCTCGCCGGCTCACCCCAGGAAACCATCGAGTTCGAACTGGAGCGGGACGATACGGCCTACATCTTCGTGGACTCGGTCCAACCGCAAGGGCGCTGTCGCTACCAGTTGTCGGCTCGACGACTGTAACCGCCCGGCGACCGTGTGCCGAGACGCGTATTTGGAGGGGTAGAGATCCCCACCGCGCAAGTGGTGGGGTGAGGTTTAACGCGCGTGGTCGAGAAGCCAGCGGAGCAGGTGGGGCCATACCTCCTGCTCGGCTCGATTGCCCAAGACCAAATCGATGTGTCCGTAGTCGTGGACACAGCCCATGGCCTTCCCAAAGGAGAGGTATTTCTTGTCCGGTCCGGCCAAGCGGTCATAGACCAGACGGATGTCTTCGGGGGGCGTCAACTGATCGTAATCGCCGGCCATGATGAGCGCTGGCACCTCGATCTTATTGAGGAACTGAGTGTAGTCGATCCGGCCCGAGCCATCCCAAAAGCCGCCCTCGACATACCAATCGGCCAATTGAGCCAGAAGGCTCATGGGCAAATCAGCAGGACTCTTCCACACCAGACGCATCATGGCGCGGGTATCCACGTTCCGTGGGTTCGCGATCAAACGCCCGACGGTCTCCTTGAAAGCGGGCATAAAAAGCGCCGTCAGCTTGCCTGCATTTTCGTATCGTGCGCGCGGAAAGACCTTGGTGATCCAGCGAAACGCGGCTGCGCGATCGAGGAGATGGTGACCCAACTTGGAGAAAGACGGGCTGGCAAAGGTCGACAATGTGTGGAGTTGGTCGCCTCCATGCACGATAGCGTAGGCATAGGCGATCATGCCGCCCATGCTGTGTCCTACCCAGTGGACCTGAGCATCGCCCGTGGTTCGGCGGATTTCATCGAGCGCTGCGGGCACGTCCCGTTTCACGTAATCGTCGAAGCCCCAGTCGTACTCGAGGTCATTCTTTCGGTTCGGCCGCGACGATTTCCCGGCCCCTCGGAGTTCGATCACCCAGGCATCAAAGCCCTTCTCCGAGAGCCATTTGGCCAGGGAAAGTTTACCTGGTGCATCCAGATTGAATCGGTTGGCGCCGAGACCATGGCACAGAAAAACCGGCGGATGATGTGGTCGCCACTGACCCACTGGGGGGTAACGGTAGAGCGCCAACGTCCACCCATCATCGGTGACGACCGAGTGTCTCTCGGGTTTACGGCGGTGGAGTTTTGCGGCGACAGCCATTGAACGACCCTACCAAGAACCCGCCTTGGCGGACACTTCGCGGACAAGTCCTGCACTTCAGCACAGACCCCGCATCCTCCAAGAGTCCACCGGGCTGGTCAGTTCGAAATAGATTCTCCATGATGCTCGTCGGCACTCAATCCAAGCCGTGGAGTTGTTCATGCGTGACCTCAATCGCCGGGTCGTCATCCTTACCGGCGCCTCGAGGGGCCTGGGCCGACACATCGCTCGCGCCCTCGCGGCCAAAGGGGCTCAATTGGCCATCGCGGCTCGTAATGCCGAGATGCTCGAAGAGGTCGCGGAGGGGTTACGTGCCCAGGGCGCGACGGTTGAGGTCATCCCCACGGACGTGACCGACAAAGCCCAATTGGATCATCTCTACGAGGAGACTGTTCGCCGTCTCGGACCCGTCGACATCCTCATCAACAACGCGGCCCTCGAGCGAGTTACTCGCTATTCCACATGTAATTTCGAGGACATCGAAGCGGATTTGAACGTCAACGTCCGGGCGGTGATGTACCTGACCCGCTTGGTGCTGCCAGAGATGCTGCAACGCAACCGCGGACACATCGTCAACCTGGCCTCCTTGGCTGCCCTGGGAGGCTACGCCCATGGGGAGAGCTATGTTGCGACGAAACATGCGGTGCTGGGATTCACCCGCGCCCTACGGGCGTCTATGCAAAGTGAAGAGCGAAACGTAAGCGCGTCAGCCGTTTGCCCCGGCTATGTGAGCGAAACCGGGATGTTTGCCCGTAAGGTCACCACCCACGGGAGCCAAGCCCCCGGGATTATGGGCACCTCATCGCCCGACGCCGTGGCCAAGGCCGTGCTCAAAGCGATCCAAACGGACGCAGCCGAGGTCGTGGTCAACCCACGCCCGGTCCGTCCCATGGTGGCCTTCGCGCTCCTTTTTCCCCGCGCCGGTGAATGGTTGGCCCGCAAGATCGGAATCAGCGGTGTCAGCCAACGAATCCTCGATCACGAGGATCCCTGACCCCCGTGTAAAACGGGCTCCTCACCTCCCCTTTCATTCAACCCAATCTGAACGGACCATCGCCGGCCTTGCCAACGGGATCTGAGCGTCCGATGCTACGCACCGGTGAAGAGGAGAGGAGTGCGTCATGGTCATCTTCGATGTCGCGACATCATTCTTGGTGGCCGGCGCCATTGGCCACCGTAGCAAGGGCACTCGCCCAGATTTGGCATTGATCGCGGGGACCCTCGGAATCGGTGCTGCGGGGATGGCTTTCTTAGAGCTCTACCCCGATTGGGACTGGCAATACCTGATCGATTCCAGCGCGGTTCCCACGGGCTTCTCCGGCCTATTCTTACTGGCCTTGGGGCTGGCCGCTTTGGCCGGCCATGCCGTGGGCGCACGCAGTCTAAAGGCGATGTGGGTCAGCTTGGGTATCTTCTTGCTCTATGTGGCTTGGGGTATCCCGCGGACGGTGTACGTGGGGACCCGCGCCGAATATCTGGCGGACACCGCGGCGTTCTTACCCACCCCTTTCTTGGTACACCTCGCGCTCATTGGGACCCCGTCGGCGGCGGTGATGGCTTGGTGCATCCTCCGCGCCAAACCCAAGGCCGCGTGACGAGAACCTGAGAGACACCATGGACTACAATCGTCCCCGTTACCGACCGGGCGGCAGTGGGCACGTCGAGAGCTACTTTTGGCGTGCCAACCACCCCACTGAACCCAAGGCGATCTGGCTTAAGGCTACGATTCTCCTGCCCACCACGGGCGAGTCGCCGGTGGCCGAAGTGTGGTGCTGTACCTTTAACCTGGATACCGAGCGCTACAGTGGGCAAAAGACCACGCACGCCCTCGAAGACTGCACCTTTGCAGGGACGCCGTTACGAATCACCACCACCCACTGCAACTTTGAGTTCGACACCCAAGAGGGTGCGGGTACCGGCACCATCACCGGGGATGACGGACCCGTCTCGTGGGCCCTGCGCTGGCGCGCCGTCGACGGTCCATTGGGTGCACCGCTGTCCATCTTCCCTTTCGATTGGATGGTCAACGGCAAGCTTCCGAAGAACAAGACGGTGACCCCCAGCCCCACCCTCGTCTTCGATGGCACCGTCACCCTCGATGGTACGACCCACTCCATCGATGGATGGTGGGGAATGCAGGGCCATAACTGGGGCCGCTTCCACGCGCCCGAATACGCTTGGGGTCAGTGCATTTTCCCGGGCGCCGATCAGCAACCGGAGTGCATGGTGGAGGGCTTCACTGCTCGAACTCGCATCGGTGGCTGGCTCACGCCCCGCCTGACAGCCGTTTGGGTGCGACGGGGCGCGGACACATACCGCTTCAACCGGATTCGCGACCTGTGGAAGCACGAGGTTGTGCTGGATTATCCTCGCTGGCGCGTAGACGCCAAAGGCCCCGCCGGCGAGCTCGAGTTAGAGATGATGGCGAAGCCCGAGGAGGTCGTTTGCCTGGGCTACTACAATCCAGACGGTGCCCTCTCCTACTGCCTCAACAGTAAGCTCGCACACGCTCGATTGGTCGTCCGGCCTGCTCAGGGAGACCCCTTCGAGTACACCTCGTCTCATGGGGCTGCGCTGGAGTTCTTGAGCCCCATCCTGCCCGATGGTCTCGAGGTCGTCTGATGGCCACCCCATCCGTCTTCCAGGTCGACACCGAGGATGGCTGGTCGCTTGCCGTTGAGCACCTGCCCGCCCAAGGAGAGGTCCGAGGTGCGGCGCTGCTGATGCACGCCATGATGGTCGACCGGCGGTCAATGCTCCGCGCCGGATTCGGCCCCTTCTTGGCCAGCCAAGGGTGGAATGTGTACGCCGCAGACTTTCGTGGACGGGGAGGCTCGGGCAAACCACCCCGTGAGGGGACCCGCTGGAGTTATGACGATCTGGTCTTCAGAGATCTCCCCGCCTTGGTGGCGGGGGTGAGGGCGCACGCCGGCGAACAGTTCCTCTACCTCATCGGGCACTCCCTGGGTGGACACACAGGCCTCGCAGCCGCGGGATCTCACGCCTTTGAACTGCCCCCCGACGGCTATGTTTTGCTCTCGGTCAATATGTGGCGCCCGGGCTTGGAGCCCGATTGGAAGCGCCGCGCTCTAAAGCGCCTCCAACTCGAACTCTTTGCCGGGATGACCTGGCCCCGAGGGTACTTCCCTTCTCGCCGCTTACGCATGGGTCCCTGCGACGAACCGCGGCCATATGTTTTGGACTTAGCCCGCTGTTGGCGACGCGATTCGTGGTCCTCGGCCGATGGTGTCCACGATTACGATGCGTCCATGAAGCAGGTCGCCGGCCCCGTGCTGGCGGTCATCGGCAAGGGCGACACCTTGATGGCCCATCCGGTCGCTGCGCGAAACTGGACCGAGCAACTGGGGCCTGAGCGCGCTGATTTTTGGGTCGTCGGCCGCGGCGACCATCAACTCGATTTCGATCCCGATCACATGACTGTGGTCACCGCCGAAGCGTCCCGCCCGCTGTGGGACGCCATCACCAATTGGATGCGCCGCCATGGACGGCGCCATGGAGCGACGGCATGAGCCCTCCCTTTTCGTGTCTGCTGTACACAGTAGAAGACTATGTCTGCACCATCACTCTCAACCGGCCCGAGAAGCGCAATGCGCTCTCCGCCCAACTGGTCAACGAACTGATCTACGCCCTGGAGACCGCTGGGGAAGATGACGGCGTGCGCGCAGTCGTCCTCACAGGGGCCGGCAAAGCCTTCTGTGCCGGTGGCGATCTCTCGCAAATGAGCGGTGGCGGTAAAGGGGGCGGCAGTGAAATTCCGTACCGGGGCGGCTTTGTCGAGCTCAACGAGGCCTTTCGGTCCATCAACAAACCGGTGATCGCCAAAATCCGCCGCTACGCGCTCGCTGGCGGCCTGGGCTTGGTGTGCAATTGCCACTTCGCGTTTGCCGAAGACACGGCCACCTTCGGTACGCCGGAGATTCACCGCGGTCTCTTTCCCATGATGATTATGGCCAGCATCTTTCGAACGGTGCCGCGCCGGCAGGGACTGGAGTTGATCCTGGGTGGAGAGCGAGTATCCGCTACCGACGCCCAGGCGATGGGGCTCATCAGTCACAGTGTGCCAGCCGACGATCTCGACGCGGCTGTCCATGCCTTCGCCCAGAGTCTGGTGGACCGACCACCTGCGGTGATGAAGCTCGGACTAGAGGCCTATCACACCCAATCCGATATGGAGTACAGCGCAGCCCTCCCCTATCTCAACGAGATGTTGATGAAGTGTCTGAGCACCAAGGACGCACAGAAAGGCCTGATGGCGTTCATGACCAAGCAAAAGCCCGACTGGCGCAGTTGAAGACACCGTCTCCAACGCTCGACTACGATATCGCGGTCGTAGGCTCCGGGTTCGGTGGCAGTGTGGCCGCCCTCCGCCTAAGCCAAAAAGGCTATCGGGTGGTCGTCATCGAGGCCGGTCGCCGCTGGCGACGCCAAGACTTCCCCAAGACCAATTGGAATTTACCCAAGATGTTTTGGGCCCCGGCTCTCGGCTGGTTGGGGCTCCAGCGGATGACCCTCTTGCCCGACGCGCTGGTGCTCGCCGGCGCTGGTGTGGGAGGCGGGAGTTTGGTCTACGGGAACACCCTCTTCGAGCCTGCAGATGACTTTTTCGAGCGCCCAGTCGTGAAACAGGTCGGCGGGGCCGACGGCCTCAAACCGTATTACGCACTGGCGCGCAAGATGATGGGGGTAGTGGCCAACCCGTACTTGACGCCCATGGACGAACACGTGCGCCAGACAGCCGGCGAATTCGGTCGGGCCGACACCTTCACCCCGAGTCCCATCGCCGTGTATTGCGGCGCCCCCGATGACGAGGCAAAAGACCCCTATTTCTTGGGCGAGGGCCCGTCTCGCAGTGGGTGCATTCAGTGTGGGGGCTGCTTTTTGGGCTGTCGTCATGGGGCCAAGAACACCCTCGATCAAAACTACCTCTTCTTTGCCGAAAAGCTTGGCTGCGAGATCATCTCTGAACGCACGGTTCGGCGTA
>Ga0115011_10004000_pt1 | contig 9998 bp, 12 predicted proteins | sample TroAtlMetagenome_2_FD_88705 | JGI IMG/M metagenome (GOLD analysis project Ga0115011, IMG submission 88705) | Marine eukaryotic phytoplankton communities from Atlantic Ocean - Tropical Atlantic ANT8 Metagenome | ecosystem: Environmental > Aquatic > Marine > Oceanic | place: Tropical Atlantic...
ATAGTCTGCCCATCTCTTCTCTTCATTGACAGCCTTATCAAACATTGCATACAACCACTCCTCTTCCTCCTTCATGATTTGTTTCATCTCAGGGTCATCACCAGAAGCCCACTTGTTTAGAATGTTCTGAGTGATGGCGAGGTGTTGGTTTTCATCTCTTGCGATGAGGGAAATAATCTTTGCAGAACCCTCCATAAGTTTGAGTTCACCAAATGCAAAACTACAAGCAAAACTAACATAGAACCTAATACCCTCAAGAATATTAACGTTCGCAACAGCTCTGAATAATTTTCTTTTGACATCTTTAATGTGATAGTCTCTTGATGGTGAACCTAAGAAGTCAGTAGACCACATATCACCAGTACCCCACTGTTGTGCAACATGGATAAAGTCATCATAAGATTCAGTTACACTCTTTGCCCTCTCCAAAATCCTAGAATCTGTAATGATATGGTCAAAGATATCACTAGGGTCAGAGTAGATATTTTTGATGATGTAAGTATAAGAACGACTATGAATCATCTCCATAAATCCCCACACTTCCATACAGGCTTCTAGTTCAGGAAGAGAACAGTAAGGAATAAATGCCATACCAGGACCACGACCCTGAATAGAGTCAAGCATAATCTGATACTTCAGGTTAGAAGTATAGATATGCTTCTGTTCTGGTCTCAGTGTTTGATAATCTGCCCTGTCCTTCTGTAGAGATACTTCTTCTGGTCTCCAGAAGTAACCCAACTGCTGTGTTGTAAGTTTATCAAAGACTGGATACTTATATGAGTCGTATCTTTGAATCCCTAAGGGTTTTCCAAAAAACATTGGTTGTTTCTTAGAATCATGAACTTCAGTATTAAATACTGTCATTCCTTTCACTGTATTCATTGTATTATTAGCACCCACTGATGAAACTTTAAACTGCGCAGGATTCACACTCTCCCTCCTCTACCGATTCTAATTCGTTTAATAGATTATTAAGTTCAGACTTCTCCTCAACAACCTCATCCGTTTTAATGTCGTAGGTGTTCTGGTAGTAAGAAGTCTTCCAACCATACTTATATGTAGTAAGGAGATCATTTGCCATTTGAGAAACAGGAACTTCATTGTTAGGATAGTTCTCTGGATTGTAACTCCAATTACCAGAGATTGCCTGGTCAAAGAACTTCTGCATTACAGATACAACATTGATATACCCTGTGTTATCTTTCATTTCCCACAGAAGTGTATAGTTATTCTTCAATGATTGATAAGATGGAACAATTTGCTTAAGGGGTCCCTTCTTTGACTTCTTAATGGACAGATAGTCTCTAGGTGGTTCGATTCCATTGGTTGCGTTTGACACAACGGAACTGCTCTCCGAAGGCATCTGTGCGGACAGTGTTGAGTGCCTAAGACCGTAGGTGTTGATAGATACTCTAAGACCTTCCCAATCATGTTCTAACTCCTGGTTTGAAATCTCATCAACTTCTTTTTTATATGTATCAATTGGTAGAATACCATCGGCATACTTAGTCCTACCAAAGTATTCACAGTGTCCCTTCTCTTCTGCAAGTTTGTTAGAAGACTTCAGTAGATAATACTGAAAGGATTCAGAGAGACCATGAACTGCGTCCCATGCCTCCTGTGAGTTGTAATCATACCCCAGTTTAGCCAGATAATGTGCCAGACCAATATAACCTACCCCAAGGGACCTACGGGCCTTTGTAGCCACTTCTGCGGCCTTTACAGGGTAGTCCTGATAGTCTATCAACTCCTCCAGACCCCTGACTGCCAGGTCACACAGGTCTTCCAGTTCCTCATCAGATTTAATCTTACCTACATTGATAGCAGACAGGATACAAAGGGCAATCTCACCTGGCATATCCTCATCAATATGATTGATAGGGTCTGTCGGAAGTGTAATCTCTTGGCACAGGTTACTCATATTCACCTTGTCTTTGAAGGATGAGTGAGAGTTACAGTGGTCAATGTTCATGATGTAGATACGACCTGTCTCTGCCCTCTCCTTTAGAAGGTCCAGAATAAGCTCCTGGGCACCAATTGCCTTTTGAGGCACATCTGGGTCGCCCTCGTAAGCTCTGTATAAATCATCAAATCCAGGAGTACCAAAAGCATCATACAGTCCTGGCACATCATGTGGTGAGAAGAGTGTGATGTGTTCGTTGTTGATGAACCTTTCGTAGAAGAGTTTGGAGAGTTGGATGGAGTAGTCAAGTTTTCTTACACGATTATCTTCAGTTCCTTTGTTGTTCTTGAGGACTAGAATGTCTTCTATTTCTTGGTGCCAGATAGGAAAGTGAACTGTAGCAGAACCACCTCTGATACCGTTTTGTGTGCAACATCGTACAGTGCTTTCAAACTTTTTGAGGAAGGGGACCACACCTGTGTGTTGTACCTCGCCACCTCTAATTTTAGTATTGATGCCGCGAATTCTGCCTGCGTTAATACCGATACCAGCCCTTTGTGCGACATATTTACCAATAGCCATATCGCTGCTAAAGATACTATCGAGGGTGTCATCAACATCAACGAGAACACAAGATGCAAATTGACGGAGTGGCGTCCGAACTCCTGCCATGATCGGTGTTGGGATGTTGATTCTGTGTTTGGAGATTGCGTCGTAGTATCTCTTGACATATGAAAGTCTCGTTTCCTTGGGATAATCACGGAAGATTGTCAATGCAATCATAATGTACATGAACTGAGGAGTCTCATGGACAACACCCTTACTCCTGTCCTGCACTAGGTATTTATCTACAACCTGCCTCAATCCAGCATAAGTGAACATGAAGTCACGGTCATGATCCATAAAGGTTTCTACCTTTAGGATTTCCTCTAAAGAATACTTACTAAAAATATCTTTATCATAAAGATTATCATAAGCAAGTTTAGTGATATGGTCTGTCAGATTTGGTAATTCATGCATCTTACCAAACATACTCTTTCTCAAAGAGAACAGAAGAAGTCTGGCAGCAACAAACTGATAGTTGGGGTGGTCCAAATCAATCAGGTCACTAGCAGACTTGATAAGGATCTCCTGAATTTCTTCAGTTGTAATGCCATCATAGAATTGAATACCAGATGTCATCTCAACTTGACTTGCAGATACACCAGCGAGACCCTTACAGGCCTCATCAACCATCTTGTGCATCTTATCAAGATCTAACTTTTCAATGTTACCATTCCTTTTAGTAACTTTCAATCCGTTGCTCATATCTTTTTCCAGGTTGTGAATTTTAGTTTTGCTTGTAGTCCAGTGTATACATTTGATTCTACTATCTCTTGAACGTTATGTCCAGATAGAACCATATCATTTATATCTTTTTCTCTGATATTGGTGGGCCAGATGACAACTCTGTCTCCTCGTTCAATGCAACGTTCAATTCGACCAACAATCTCTTTATTGCGGGGCTCGTTATCATATACAAAAACTTTATCGCTTCTCTCAAGATCACTAATTTCACCGTCACTACCACACATAGCCACACTATTGTTGATGAAAGTGCTGTCAAAGGGTCCTTCAACCACATAGACTGGTAGTCTTTTATCGATTGTATCAAGTCCATAAACTTTAGGGGCATCGTCGTCCAACATGATGGTTAAGTATTTAATAGGGTTTGACGAGAGGGCTCTTCCCTGAACTCCTATAAGTGTGTTATTCCTGATAAGAGGAATGACAATACGTTCTTCACCATAATTAGTAGATTTGAATGTATCTGGTTTGATACTATTCACAAACTCCATAAAGTTTCTGGCAAAGTAAAACTCTCCACGAAATATTGCTCTAGACTCTAAGTAATTTTTAGATCTAGATTCAAGAAATGCACTTGGTAAGTTGATCACAATCTTCTCCTTGAACTCTGGTTTAGATGTCTCAACTTTTTTAAAAATATCTTCAGGAGTTTCTGCAGGAAAGTTTTTACCAGTCTTCCCGTCTTTGAACTTCTCAAAGATATATTGTTTATGTGTTTCAGAATCTACATCCTTTAAAAAATTATTAAAAGACATACTAACACCACAGTTATGACACTTGTAGTTAGTGTTATTTTTGACACGATAGAGGTAACCTCTAGCCTTGTTCTTTTGTTTCTGACTGTCACCACAAATTGGACACCGAAAGTTATAAAGGTTTGGTTTTACCTTTTTGAACTTTGGAAGTCTGGAGGATATCAGATTGATGTACTTTACATCAATAAAATCCATATCACCTACTGACGGTTCTCACTATTGTAGAGACAACTGGAGGGTTTGTCAAGAAATTGGGTACGGCTGTCACAACCTTCAACCCAATACTCAATACAGCGAGACCACCCACTGCCATCCATACACGTTTTTCTAATTCACGTATTCTTTGCAATACGAGCTCATGATCTCCGTCCATTTTGTCACGGAGTTTGTCAATTTTCTCAAACAATACAATGTCAATTTGATCTTGTTTTGATATGCGTTCTTCGTGAACCGCAAGCATCCGACTCACAGTTGTATTTACTTCACTCAATTTTTCTATTGCAGCATCAATCCGAAGAACTATAGGTAATAAATCTTCAACCTTTTGTTCAAGTACTGCAACCTTTATTCTATGATCTTCCATTAGACTTGAAGTACGGATTGAACTCCAATGCTTTCTTCATAGCCTTTTTGGATTCTCTTTTGTCCTTTCTCTTCATCATATCCGTAATGGCCTTCTTCACAAACTTATTTCGACCATCAAGTTTAAATTCTCTGTCTGGTTTTTTACGCTTCTCTATGGGCATCTTCATAACAGGGTCATAACCAGCAACAGGACCCCTAGGATTGGCAGACCCACTAAACCCTCCAGATCCACCAGGAGGATTTGCTACCATTCCTTCCTCATTAACACTAAACTCACTATACATTGCAGAACGAAATGCGTCTACAAACCTATCAATCTTGTCTTTATCCATTGGAGATTCCATTAAGAGAGTCTAAACACTTCTGATCTATTTCAATCTCATGTATATAAGATCGAGGATACTCAGGAAGTTTATCTAAAAATACAACAAATGTTTTAATACATTCCCACAAATTTTTATCAATCTTATAAAACAACATAGGTGTTGTTGCTTCACCAAAGATATTATAAAGAATAATAAAGTGATTAATAAGAAGGTGAACCTTAAGTTCACCTGTACTCTTATAACGTTTAAGTAACCTTTTAATGTATCTAAATCGACTTAGATCTTTATCAAAGTCATCTCTAGTAACTGCTTGAGGATTCTCATAATGTTTAATAGCGAAGAGGAGAAAATTATCCTCATTCAATTCAGCAAACAACATTTATCATACGGGGGGATAGTTAGTGTTACCAGTCTGGATACCGGACATAGCAACAAAGGTTTCAGACTTGACCCTTGCATTACCATTACAGTCGGTATATGTGGTAACGCCAACCCAACCAGCAGAGATCACTTGATACGAAGTACCAAGTGCGGCATCAACACCAGCCGTAGCAACACCAACAGTATTGTTATCAGACATACCATCAATATAAGTATTGATAGTGGCAACCTTGAGAGTGTTACCGTTTGCAATACCTCTAGTAATAATCAGTTCATCACCAACTCCAAGTGCGGTGGAGATGGTAGATGCGACACCAATATTTTTCTTATCGGGATCACTATTAGGATTAACTGAAGTAACAGCTGCATTAGTGATTCCTTTACCAGTAACGGTACACAAATCACCAACTCTCACTTCATCAGGAGAATTGAGATTGGGGTCAGGATCAACAGCATTACCCTGAATTACAATGGTAGAGGGGTTAGTGGTAGTAACACCAAGTCCAGCACCAACTTGATAGTTCAGTTGGGTGGTAGGAATAGCTTCAGTGACATTCAATTCTGTATCTGAAACTACTTCAGCAATGGTCAGGATGTCACCCTGATGCAATTCTTCAATGGTGATGGCCCGTGCTCTTTGACCAGCAACTACACCAGCAGAGGTAAGACCACCAGTAACAGTAATGGTAGTAGCACCAGCAGCAACAGTGGCGTCAACCTTACCTTCGAAGATAACATCTACCTGTTGGAAGGCATCAGGACTTTGGTTCTGAGCAGCATCTGCAGGAAGGTACTTAGGTGACTGTGCAATCTGATACTGTTGATTAGTAATCTCAACACCACTCAAACCATCTGTATTAAGAATTCTAAGTTCAGTAGAACTTAGAATCTCAACGATAACTGCGTCACCATAATTAGTCGCTGCTCCTGAGAATGGAACACCGAAACTAATCACATCACCTTCTCTCGCATTATTACCAAGAAGACCGAAACTTGTACCAGCACCGGTTACAATATTAGTCGCATAATTAACGGTAACTGTTCCGGGTGATTCAATGTTGTCTTTATTACCCCAAAGTGCCATGTCTTTTTTCCTGTAAAGGTTACGTTCTTTCAAATTATTTATAAAAACCTAAGAGAGAGTTATAATCACTCTTCACGGGTTTTAATTGCTCTCGCAACCACTTCAAGTAGTTGATCATCCATATCAGTCTTAGTCAACTTAACTGCCTTAGAAAGAATAACAAGACAGATCTCAACCATTTTCTCACCGAGTTCTTCATTCTCTGGAATCTTTGCGACTGCATCGTTAATAATCTTGGATGCAAGTGGTAGAAGGAATGCAAGCATGATGATTCTCTATACTATAGTATATATCGAATCAGTCTTTATTTGATTCCCACTTACCTGTGGTTTTATTATATTTCTTCACTTCACCTGGTCTCAGTCTATCTTTTGCAGAGTTAGCATCAGAGGTGAATTTTTTATAAGACTTGCCATACTTCATTCTGGCATCACGTTCTTTATGTTTCTTCTCCTGATCGGCCATCTTCCTACCATACTTTCTATCAGTCAGTATGTCAGTTTTGAATCCTTCACTACTCAGTTTAGCAGCGATGGCCATCTCCCGTCTTTTCTTTTTAGACTTTCCCTTGAACTGTGGAGCATCAGCGGTAGAGAAATCTTTGATGACATCTCCCATGTCATCTGTCTTAAGATTAGTGGGCATCAGTCACTCTCTCCGGCTCTGGATTTATATGGGTCACGATTCTTTTTGTTGTCTGCATAATTTTTTGCTTTGATTCTATCTTCTTTCTTCTTTGCTTCTGGTGATTGAGGTTTACGATTCTTGAAGTATTCTCTAGAAACTTTCATCTGGTCTGCAACACTCAGACCCTCATAAACATCATCATTAACGTTTGGTTTTGTTACTTCTTTTGCAGCCTTTCTTTCTAACTGAGCTCTCTTCAATTTCTGCATTGCAATTCTTCTATCTACATCAGCAAGTTGTGTTCCAGTTGCACTATTGTTGTTTTCTCTCACTACTTCTTCCTTAGCCATCTTCTTGAAAGTCTTGGCAAGGTTGTATCTCTTACTACCAGGAGGACAACTTTCACTGCCAAACTTATCACCAGTACAAGGCTTGTCCTTCCTCATATTCTTAGTGGCTTTTTGAATCCACTTATCATCTTCCTCTACCTTCTGACGACCAGGTTCTCTGCCTTCCTGTGTGTCCTTCTTTCTTTGTAACTCTTCAATCTCTTCCTTAGTCAGTTCCTGAACTACAGCTTCCTCTGTCACTTCTAGAACAACTGCACCAATACTCTCAAATGCTTCCTTCATCACAGGATTGATTACAATCTTATTGTTTACCTTCTTATCCTCAATCTTTCTTTCAGATTTAGTTTCAGTTTCTGGTTCAGAAGATGGGATGTCTGCGACTTCACGCAAGTCTTCTCTCCAATTTGAATGTTTTTTTCTCATGGATTTAAATTAGACGCGTTTTCTTTTGTAGGTATTTATGAATTCCCTAATATTTGTTTTTGGTCCTTTATATGGTTTACCACCTGGCTGTAAGTTCTTTGCCATCTCAGGATTGTTGAACTCAGGTGTATTGTCTGCGTTATTTTTGAAGTAACCTGTCGTTCCTACAAGAGTATTTGGTTTACCTGGAGTACGTTCTTTACGAGCCATATGGGTCTCGGTGTACTCAGTCAAATCTCTAATCCAAGACTTGAACATAACATTGTTCTCTGTCACACAAATCAGGTGGTTAGTTCCTCTACGAACAATCCTACCAACCAAACCAGTATTCAGACTCTCTACCATCTCATTGATTTTGAAAATCCTACCACTAACATAATTTTCTCTTAGGTTCTTCCAATCAAACCTAGGTGCAATCTCCCAGAGAGACCAACCTTCTTCAACCTTCATTGCCTTACGAACAGTCATCATAATCTGTTTCGCTGTCTTGTCATCTACTACATCAGGAACACCTGTTCTAAACAATTCAAAATCATTATCTACTGCAGCCTTTCTCATCTTAGATGCAGACATTCCAGATACACCTTCTGCATCTTCATCTCTTTCTCCAGCAGAAATAGTCTCAATATTTTCAAAGTCATACAACTGACCATTATATTTCTGTGCGAGGTTATCAAACTCTCCTACTCTATCTGACCCCACAACAATTTTTACATCAGAATACCCTTCATTATTTGCTAACTCAAGTGCGTCAAAGATAGTCTTTACACTTTCATCATTGACAATATTCTCTGCATGATCTGGAAAGACTTTCTTCATCATATTAGTCTTTTGATCTGGGTCAAGTGGATTCTTTTTAGGATCAAATGACCTGGACGGATATATTCTCAACTCCCCATCACCTGAAACTTGTTCTGCAGCATCAAGAAGTTTCAAATGACCAACAGTAGGTGGATTGAACCTGCCAAACACTAGGGTAATAGTTTCTCCTTCATGCTCTCCACCACTCTTACCCTCTTCATCTTCACCTTTTGATCTTACCTGTGGTTCTTCTTCTGCAGAAGGTCTTTGTACCCTTCCTTGTTCTGGTGTTTTATATTTGGGTGTCCTACCTGGTGTCTCTTCTTCACCAGCTTTCTGTTTCTTATCAGTAAATAAAAACTCTCCACCCTCAGTTCTACCTACAACTTTCCCACTTCTATCAACCCAATTACCCTTACCGTCACCAGTGAGACCAAGTTGTCTTGCGCGTGTAGAAGCCTTAGTCTGTCGTGCCTCAGAAAAAAAGTTTAGGAAGCTTTTCATTTCTATCAATATCCTATGTTATATTTATTATGATGGGTCACGTAAGGCTCTCTTCAGAGATTCCATCATTTTCTTACCCTTCTCTGTATTATTATTTTCTTTTGTTTCTTCAATCTTATCCTCAATGAAGGAGAACAACATGTCCTCATCCATGTCAAATTCTTGGACATACATCATAATATCATCCAATGCTAGACCAACATCATCGGCATCAACCATCAATCTTTGGTAGATATCTTGTACAATTTGTGGAAGAATCTCAATATCAATCATTTTGCAAGACCTCTATCGATGTTTTCGAGTGCGTTGAGTAGTGGATCAATCTTTTTTCTTTGAGTTTTTGTTAGACTATCTGGATTTTCAATCTGACTTTGTGTAAATCCAGACTGTTTTGTATAACTATCCATCAGTTTTTTACGAAGGTTAGAGACATGTTCTTTGGCCTTAGGTGATAGGGGTGTCTGTTGGAAACCAGGGGAGAATGCATCCTTACCTCCCGCCACCGACGCGGTGTCCAGTGACAACAGGTTCATTATACCACTGGAGGTGTCGTTGTCAAGGTTATTTTTGGTAGAGGGGGTCAGTCTTGTATCATATTTTCTACCTGGTTGGAGGGGGGAGTCACCATCACCAGTCAGATATCCTACCTGCGTAACAATATCTTCCAGATATTTTTCATAAGCCTCTGGACTGTCAGGATTATCGATGTAATCATTTCTACTTTTCTTGATTTGTTGATGATGATCGTTAGCAGTTTGTAATGCTTTACTCTTATCTTCAGGACTCAAACTATCATCAGACATAATAGAGTTCTGCATATTGACAACGTTACCTGAAGATGGTGAAGTACCACCTCTACCTCTTTCAAGCTTACCATCCTTATTGATAACAAATCTTGCACCAACATCGTAG